>Ga0308397_1000780_pt1 | contig 20473 bp, 27 predicted proteins | sample Hotspr20SampleT8_FD_202356 | JGI IMG/M metagenome (GOLD analysis project Ga0308397, IMG submission 202356) | Hot spring phototrophic mat microbial communities from Mushroom Spring, Yellowstone National Park, Wyoming, United States - 20051001_T8 ...
CACCCAATTTTGTCTTCATTGCTTCAATTGTAATTTTTGGAGCAAGTGAAAGGATTATTGTTTTACTGCTTATAAAAGGCTTTATTGACTCAAGAGTTTCCATCATTACCTGTGGATGAATGGCAAGAATGACAAAATTTGATGTTGCAACTTCATTAAGATTATCCGCTATCTCTACTTCGGGAAAATTACTTTTGATAGTTTCACATGCTTCCCTGCTACAGTCATACACAGAAATATTTTGCATTGAAAACCTCTTGTTCTTCAATGCGGTAAGAAATATACGGCATATTCTTCCACCACCAATAAAACCAATGTTTTGAAATTTCATATTTCCCCTCCAGTTACTGGATTATTCATACTAAATCCCTTGTTTTTTTGGTGCAAGATAAACATAATAAGATAAGGGTGAAAAAAATAAAAGTGTTTAATATTCTTCATATATTTTCTCCTATTTAATTATTTGTTTAAATTTTTTATTTGTATTCCAAGTATCCTTACTCCTTTTTCAGAAAACATCGAAAAATTTGCTGGTTCTGAAATTAAACAATCTCCTTCTTTGATAATAGCCTTTTCATCATTTACCTGAATGCTTGCCTCTCCTTTAAGGACATAAAATATCACAATTTCATGCATTGTGCAATCTGGTAGTTTCTCCCCTGACGCAAGCTCGATTAATCGAGTTTTAAATTCATCAGCTTTAAAAAATACATTTTTCCCTCTTTCCTCATAGGGAAAAACCTGCATCTCTTTCAAATTAAATACATTCATTAATTGCCTCCTTAGCTTTTTTATCATTTAAATTTTATATCTCTTTTATTATTTGTCATAGCCATTTACAACAAAGTAAATGACCATGACAATGTTTTTACTCTGGTTTTTTTACCTCAAGTTTTCCTTCTTCTTGAAGAACCTTTTTTACTTTTGCCCAGATACCTTCTTTTTTATAAATCTCGCGAATGTAACTTAATTCTGGAAATGTTATTGCATTTCCTTGACAAAGATTTGCACAGGATGAACAACCAGGAACACAGGAATATGGTCTTGTTACAACTGGTCCATTTTCTGTCCAGTCATAAACACTTTTACCACAATTCATACACATACCGCACTTGATACATTTTGAAGGATCAACAGTTGGATACCAATGCAACTGTTCTCTCGGAAATCCAGCTAACCATGGCATATTAAACCTCCTTTTTAATATTAAAATATTTTCTAAACGATAATGATATATTCACAAGAAGTATCATTACTGGAACTTCAATGAGTGGACCAATCACAGTGGCAAAAGCCTGCTTTGATTCTATGCCAAAAATAGCAATGGCAACAGCAATAGCTAATTCAAAATCATTAGAAGCAGCAGAAAATGCCACAGCCGTTTATTTTTCATAGTCAGCACCAGACTTTTTTGCAAGAAAAAATGTGATAAACCACATAATAAAAAAGTAAAAAACATAGGGGGATAGCAACTCTTAAAACATCAAGTGGAGCTTTAATAATAAACTCTTCCTTTAGCGAGAACATTACTATTATTGTAAATAAAAGGGCAATCAAGGTAATAGGACTGATAAAGAGAATAACCTGAAAGATAGCATTAAAAGCTACGATTCCGACGCCAAGTTCTCTATCTCCTTTAGCAAGGACATTCCAAACTATTACCATTGCTATACAACGAGCAAGACCAACAAGAATCACGCCTATCATATAACCTGGAGTTTTTCTCAAAAATAGAATAGCAAGTAAAAACATAACAATAGGTCCTACTAACCAGTTCTGAATGAGAGAAAGCAGAAGAAGCTTTTTATTTTTAAATGTAGTCCCCATCTTTTCATACTTAACTTTAGCAAGTGGTGGATACATCATTAAAATAAGCCCTATTGCAATAGGAATAGATGTGGAGCCAACTTGAAATTTACTTATCCACTTTGTAAAAGGTGGATAAAAATAACCAAGCAAAACTCCAATAGCCATAGCAAGAAATATCCATAGAGTCAAGAACCTATCTATAAAGCCAAGTCTTTTGGAAGGATTTAAATCCATAAAAAAACTCCTTTTACGAAAAATCACTTTTTGTTTATATCTTATTTACCTTTCATAACAGTCAAAAGATAATGTTTGATATGTTCCTTATCACATATATGCCCTTCACAAAGGATATGATTATCAACTATCAATGCAGGTGTAATAATAAGTTCACTCTCTTCAAGTTTCATAATCTCTTTTATGTCGTGAATTACCTCAAGCTGACATTCGCAATCCAATTCTTTAATAGCTTCTAAGGTATTTTTTAAAAGTCTTTGTTGAAAAATATCTTCTTCGCCAACTACCATTATTTTCATATTGCACCTTCCTTTTCAGAAATATCTATCCCATTCTCTCTTGCAGCGTTTAAAATATCTTCTTTTAATATCATAAATTTCTGAGGATCCTTTCCAGCTTCATTTAGAGATGTAGCATCTGGAATACTTCCAATAGAAATCAATATTTCATCAATATAGACAAGAGGAAAAATTCTTTCTCCAAAATACTTTTTTGCAAGGCTTGAAAGCTCATCAAAACTCCAATCTTTTACAGTTACATCTGTAACTTCAAGATTATCACTCTCTTTTAACCAACTTTTCACAATATCATATATTTGTTCAGCACTATAACTTGAACAACAGGATTTTAACCCACCATTTAAAATAATTTTTACTTCCAATTTTCTCTCCTTATAAAATTTTACGCAATCATTCCAAAAATCAAACCTGCAATGGTTGACATCACAACAACAAGTCCTACATAAGTAAGAGTCTTTTTCCATCCAAGTTCACCGGATATTACAAGAATAGATGGTAAAGAAAGAGAAGGACCTGCAAGTAAAAGTGCTAAAGCAGGACCTTGCCCCATTCCAGCACCAAGTAAACCCTGCAAAATCGGTATCTCAGTTAGTGTCGCAAAATACATAAGAGCACCAGAAATAGAAGCAAAAAAGTTTGCAAATATTGAATTTCCTCCAACAAGAGAAGCTATCCATTTTGAAGGAATAAGCGCATTATGTCCAGGTCTTCCAAGCAAAAACCCAGCTAAAAGCACACCAAAAAAAAGAAGAGGTACTATCTGTAGCGCAAAATCTCTTGTCGCAACTACCCAATTTGATAATTCATCTTTTTTAAACCAGAATATTAATATCAGAGCAAGAATTAAACCTAATCCTAAAGATATGTAGTATTTGATCCTGTAAATAAAATCCCATATTGCAATATTCCCTTTTGAAGGAGCCCAGTTTAAGACAATAAGAATAAGGATCATAACTGCCATATAAAGAGTTTCCTGCCACAATTTTCTTGGATTTTCTTCTTCTACTACTGTAAACATGTTATCATTGGCAAGTCTTTGCTCATCCTCTTTTTTAAATATTAAATGCATCAAAAGACCAATTATAAAAGCAAACAAAATAGCACCAATTGTTCTTGCAACACCAAGTTTTACACCAAGGACTTTAAAAGATAAAACTATAGCAAGCACATTTACAGCTGGACCAGAATAAAGAAAAGAAATGGCAGGACCAAGCCCTGCACCTTTTTTATATATACCTTTAAATAACGGAAGAATAGTGCATGAACATACTGCAAGTATTGCTCCTGAAACAGATGCAACAGAGTAACTTACTATCTTTTTTGCTTTTGGTCCAAGATATTTTATAACTGATTGTTGATTTATAAAAACAGTAATAGCACCTGCTATAAAAAAAGCAGGAATTAGACAAAAAAGAACATGAGCTTTTACATAATCTAAAAGCATTTCAAAAGCTTCAATCAAAGCTTGATGAATTAATGGACTTGAAAATGGGATAAAATAAAGGATCAAAAATGCTATGGTGTAATATAAAAGTCTTCGATTGGGAGACAACTCTTTTGCACTCATTTTTTTAACTCCTTTTCAATGATTTCTTTTATTTGATTCTTCGAAAGAACTCTTCCACTACTTTTCACTATCCCATCAATTGCAAGCCCTGGTGTCATCATAACACCCATATCAATGATTTTGTTGATATCTGTTATCTTTTCAATCTCTGCATCGATTCCAAGCTCTGAAATAGCCATCTTTGCATTTTCCTCAAGCTTTCTACAGTTGATACAAACAGGTCCTAAAATTTGAATTTTCATATATCCTCCTCTTAATTTTTGTTTTTTTTGTTTTTATTTTAATCTTTTCTCTTATTTTGTTTTTTTGTTTTTACTTTTTTCAAAAATTTATTTTTTGATTTCTATTTAATTTTCTTTCTTTTTTTGCCATTTTCTTTTTTTATTTTCAATTATTATTTTTCTGATATATCACATATACATTGAATCCCGGTTCTGTTGTTTACAACTTTTTCAATCTTATTTTTATTTATAAAATTTGAAGCATTTGCAATATCTATAACAAGTGAATTAAGTTTTTCTATAAGTTCATCATTAGCTTTAGCAGGTAGATATAGTATATACTTACCATATCGCCTATTCTCAACAAGGCCAACATTTTCAAGCTCTTTCAAGCTTTTTGATATTGTATAATAAGGTAAACTTAGAATATTACTTAATTCACAAACATAAAGTCCATCTGGTTTAATAAGCAAATATGAATATATTCTTAATCTATTTAAATCAGACAATATAGAAAAATATTTAATATATTGTTTTTCCATATTTAAACTATAAAACACTATTTAATCTATTTAATTTAATTTTTTTTATTTTGATTTAATTTATTTTATTTATAAATTAAAATTTTATTTACTTTATTTTTCAAAAATTAACATTTGCTTATTTGCACATATATGCAAATTAAAAATAAAAAATAAATTTAATTTTGTCAATAAAATTTTTTAAAATAATTAAATTATTTTTTAAAACTTTACTGAAATTAAAATAGATTGATAAATAATTAAAAGTTTATTAATGTATTTAAAATAATCTCTGCAGTATTTCCTTCACCATATAATTTTATGTTTTTTCCATAAATAGGCATTTTTTTTACTGCATTTAAAATTTTTTCTTCATCTGCTCCTACTAATGTATTCCATCCTGTTTCCACTAGTTCAATCCATTCTGTAGAATCTCTAAGAGTAATGCAAGGCTTATTAAAAAAATATGCTTCTTTCTGAACACCCCCTGAATCTGTCATAATAAACTGGCATTTACTTTCAAGTAATAGCATGTCAAAATATCCAACTGGTTCTATACAATGAATATTTTTATTTAATTTTATCCCATTTTTTTTTATTACTTTTTTTGTTCTTGGATGAACAGGAAAAACTACTTCAATATCTTGTATTTTATTTAATGCAGAAAAAATTGAAGAAAGTCTTGAGATATTATCAGTATTTTCTTGACGATGTAATGTTAGTAAAATAAAATTATCTGGTATTTTGTAATCTATTTTAAATCCAATATTTTCAGCCTTTTTTCTATAATAAAGTGAAGCCTCATACATAATATCTCCACAAAGACAAACCAATTTATTGTCTGCTGAAGGTTTTAAGCCGCCTTTTAAATTTGTTTGCAAGTTATTTTTCGAATTATTTATTAAATTAATTTTTGAACCATTTTCTGAATTATTTTTTGATTTAATTTCTGAAAAATCATTATAAGGTATCCCTTCATTTTCAAGATTTTTTATAGCTACTTCTGTTGGACAAAAAAGGTATGTTGAAAGATGATCAGTAAGTCTTCTATTTTGTTCTTCAGGCATAGCCATCATAAAGGATCGAAGTCCTGCTTCAACATGAGCAACAGGAACAAGAAGTTTCGACGCAGCTAGAGCACCTGCTAAAGTTGAATTTGTATCCCCATAAACAAGAAGAATATCAGGTTTTTCTTTTAATATCAACTTTTCTATTTTTTCAAGCATAGCAGCAGTCATAGCACCATGAGAAAGAGAATTTATACCAAGATTATAATCAGGTTGTGGTATCTCCATCTCCTTAAAAAAAACATCAGACATATTTTCATCATAATGCTGTCCTGTATGTACAATTATTTCTTTTATTTTTGATATGTATTTATCTTGCCTAATAAGACGACTCAAAACAGCAGCTTTAATAAATTGAGGTCTAGCACCAATTACAGTAAAAATTTTAAGCATAAAGCCTCCAAAAAAACTTTTTTATTTATATTTTTTGATAATATTTAATTTTTTAGGAAAAAACCTTCTTGTATTTTTACAATATTGATCCCATTTTTCCCAAAATAAAAATGTAAAACTTTCTCTTCTCTTGGTATTCTTTCTATAAGCAAAATAGCAAGCCCACCATTAAAAATAAAAAAAATCAACAAATTACGAAGTGAAATAGTTATACCAAGATGCATTAAAATAAAACCTGTATAAATTGGATGCCTAATATACATCCTATAAGAATTAATCCCAAAAATGCTATTATAATATCTATAAATCTAATAAATAAAGGTATTTCAATATTAAATTTATGTATAAAATTAAATTTTTTACTTAGTTTTTTTCTTTTTAAAGAAGATTTTTTAACATTTATCAATATAGTATTTAATTTTTTAATTATTTTTTTTAACTGTTTGATATAGTTTTTTTTTTATTATTAAAATATATTTATTTGTTTCAACTATTATTGAGTTAATCTGAATATTAAAAATTCTGCTTTTATATCATGTTTATTTTCAACTTCTCTGTAAGTATTTTTTGGAACTTCAACACAATCATTTTCATAAATTGTATATTTTTCATCATCAATAAATAAATCTATACTTCCTTTTATTACATAAAAAACAACATCGATATCAGTTTTATGTTTTGAAATCTTTCCAAAAGGCTCTATAGTAACCCTTGCAATCTCAGGACCAAATGATGTTTTAATTTTAAAAGCCTTGTATTTGTTCTTTATTCCATCTTCTTTTGAAATATCTACTAAAGAATTAAAATTGTAAATTTTTATTTCCATATAATTAAATTAACAGCCCTTCCCCCAATAATATCAGTTATACCAGCAAAAAAATCTCTAAAAATATTTGCACCTAAAATAGCTTCTCCACTAACTATACCAAGATATGCTTTAATTTGTTTTCCTTCAATATTATTAGTTGTTGATAAAATCATTTAATTGCCTCCATTTTTAATTAATAAAAACAATAATTTTTAGCTAATAAGTTTTTTATTTGAGAAATTTAATTCAACTTCTTTAAATCTATATTCAAAAACAACATTTGAAAGCCAAGTTCTTAAATCTTTTGAATTCATTTTAAAGAGGTCTGATGGATTTGTATTTAAAATAATAGAAATTACATTTTCATCAATATTTATTTTATCTGGTTTTATTCTAAAGATCTTTTTATTTAATGTTTCTGCAAGATCCTCTCTGTCAAGATATAATTCTTCATATAGTTTTTCACCAGGACGAAGTCCAGAAAATTCTATCTTTATATCTTTATCAGGAATATATCCATAGAATTCTATAAGCTTTCTTGCAATATCTAATATTTTATATTGCTTACCCATATCAAGAACAAATATATCACCATTTTCACAGTAAGCAGCTGCGTTTATCATTAAAATAGCAGCTTCAGGTATTGTCATAAAATATCTTATAATATCAGGATGTGTTATTGTAACAGGACCACCTTTCTTAATCTGTTCTATAAAAAGTGGAATAACAGACCCACGACTTCCTAAAACATTACCAAAACGAACTATTGCAGTTTTAAGACCATATTTTTTATTATAATAAATAGTCAATAATTCTGCCGCTCTTTTTGTTGCTCCCATAACATTTACAGGATTTACAGCTTTATCTGTTGAAACAAGAACAAATCTTTCAACTTTGTATTTTAAACAGAGATCAAGAACATTTTTTGTACCATAGATATTATTATGAATAGCTTCTGCTTCATTTATCTCCATCAATGGAACATGCTTATGAGCTGCTGCATGAAAAACAATATCAGGTTTATAAGAATCAAAGATTACATCTAAAAGATCTATATTTTTTATATTTGCAATTTTATAAACAATATCTCTTTCAATTTGATTATTTGCTTGAAATTGTTCAAGTTCTTTTACAAGCTCATAAATAGAATACTCTCCTCTACCTACTGCAATAAGTTTTTTAACATTATATTTTAAAAGTTGCTTGCATATCTCGCTACCTATACTTCCACCTGCACCAGTAACAAGAATAATTTTATTAGAATATACATCTGATATTATTGATGTATCAATAGATATCTCTTCCCTTCCAAGAAGATCTTCAATAGAAATATCCCTTAATGATTTTATAAGAGATACTCCTGTAGAAAGTTCAAGTAAAGATGGAATAATCTTTATCTGAATATCTGGATAATATTTTTTTATGTTATTTACAATTTTATTTATTTGCTCAGAAGTAGCTGATGGAATAGCTATATATATAAGATTTACACCATAATCTTCTACAACTTTTTGAAGTTTCTCAAGTCCTCCAAAAACTTTTTTTCCATTTAACAAATTTTCTTTTTTTGATGGATTTTCATCTAAAAATCCAACTACATTATAATCTTCCCCAATTTTTATAATCTCCTGTAATAGAGTTCTACCTGCTTCACCTGCACCAATAATAAGTATTTTGTTTAAATTTTTCTCAGATGAATTTTTAAATTTACCATTTCTTCTTGAAAAATAATCTCTATAAATTGCTCTTATAAAAACAGTTCCTGATAAAATAAAAAAGAAATTAACCATTATCATTAATCTTGAAAAACCTTTATAAAAAAGATACATGTAAATTATAAAAATAAAAAATGATAGTAAATTTGCTATACTAAGCCTATAAATATCTTTTATATTTGAATAAGCCCAAATTGTTTTATAAATTTTAAAAATAAAAAAAACACAAATATATAAAATAATTTCAATAAATACATGTTCTTTTATAAAATATTTTCTATACCTTATTATCTCTGGATAAAAACGGAGAATAAATGAAATAATATAAGAAGAAATAATTATAAAAATATCAAATGTTAAAAAAACAATATTACTTTTAGATATATATAATTTGTTTTCTCTTTTCATTTTTCCTTTGTTTTATTATAATTTTATTTAAATATAACCTGCTTCTAAAAAATAAGATTAAATAAATTAAGATAAATTAAATTCTTAATGTTTAAATAGCACAACAAAAGCAGTTTTCAATAAAATTAAAAAATCTATTAATAAATTATTATTATTAGCATATTTTTTTGCTAACTCTAACTTTTTTGGTAAAAGTTCATTTATATAAATATATTCATAATTATCATTATTTGCAAGTAATTTTTCTTCATTTCTAAATTGAATTGAAGATTCATCTGTTATTCCTGGTTTTACTCTTGAAAGTATATATTCAAAATCCTCTTTGTAATATTTTGCATATTTTTCTACCTCAGGTCTTGGACCAACAATACTCATATCTCCAATTAAAACATTAAAAAATTGGGGAAGTTCATCAAGTTTTGTTTTTCTTAAAAATTTCCCAACTTTAGTAATTCTTGAATCATGACCTGCTGTAACAAGTGCTCCTTTTTTATCAGCATCTTTAATCATTGATCGAAATTTATACAAAATAAAATTTTTACAACTTTTTCCCCATCTTTTTTGTTTGTATATAACAGGAAAACCTGTTTCTATAATAATCAAAATGGAAATTAGTAAGAAAAGAGGAGAAAAAATCACAAAAGCAAATAATGAGAAAATAATATCAAATAATCTTTTAAGTATTTTCTTTAGCATCATCTCTCCTTAATGAAAAAAGAATAAAATATAAATATATCCAAACAAGTGGTCTTGTAACAAGAGTACTAATACTAATTGAAGCAATTATAAAACCTAACAAAGTTGATAGAGAAAGTATTTTTATAATGATATTTTCATTTATATTATTATTTTCTTCTTTTATATTTTTTGTAAATATATTTCTTAATATATAAAAAATAATTGAAAAATAAAATAATATAAAAAGTATAAATGAAATTATTCCATAATCAACTAATAATTCAAGCCAAAAAAAATGAATACTTCTTATACCTGCAGTATAATAATATTTTTCACTATAAATTGGCATCAGTTCCTGTCCATTTCCAGGACCTACTCCTAAAAAACAACTATCTTTAATAATTTGAAAAGAATTAAATATTAATCTTATTCTTACTATAGTTGAATTAGGATAAATATCTTTTGATTCTAATAATGTTTGAAAATTTGTATTATTATTTAATAATAAAAATTCATTTATTTTATTTTCAAAATGATTATATACAAAAAAGCTTAAAAAAATAAGAATTAAAATACTAATTATGAGAATAAAAATAAAAAAGATTTTATTTTTTTTTCTATAAAAATATAAGTAAAATAAAAAAATAAAAAAAGATAAAAAATATATTGTCAAACCAATTTGGTTAGCCCTTGATTGTGTAAAAATAAATAAGTAAAAAAATAGTAAAAAATTTAATACAAAAATAATAATTTTTAAAAAATATTTTTTTAATTTTTTAAAAAGAAAAAAATTTATCAAAAATGAAAAAATATACATATAAGTAGCAAAATCATTTATACCACCATTTGGACCTGCCAAAAGCGAACTTGTTTCTTTGTTTGCATAAGCAAAAGTAGGATAATGTTTATGAAAAAAAACTTCAATAAAACTTGAAATTATTAAAAAAACAGATAAAAAAAATAAAGATTTCTCAAGAAAATCAAATTTTTTCAAATAAAACAAATAATTATAACACAAGAAAAGTAAAATTGCATAAAAAATAAATTGTATCTGTGATAATGCAGCATTCAAATATTTAACAAAAAAAAGACTAATAATGCTATAAAAAAACCAGAAAACAAGAAAAATAAAAAGAAATTTATATGGATTATACTTAAAATTATTTCTTATGAAATTTTTTATATCAAAATTTTTTTTAAAAATTTCATAAATTAAAATTAAAGAAGCTAAAATTAAAAAATAATCATAAAGATTATCAAGAAAAATTACTTCAACAAAATAGCATAGAGAAATAAAAACAACTGATAAAACAAATAAGTTTTTTAAAAATAATTTCTTATCATAGAAAAAAAGAAAAATTATATAGATAAAAAATATTAAACTATTTATGGCTTTTATCTGTGCAAAACTTAAAATATTAAATAGAGCAAGAATAGCAAAAGCACAAAAAACAAAAAAAATAATATAAAATAATTTTTCTATTAAAATAATTTTAATTTTATTAAAAAAAAGTTTGTTTTCTTCCATAAATAAAAAATCCTTATTTTTTTTTTTATGTGTATCTATTTTATAATGTAAATGTTTATTCTTTAAAAGCAAAAATTCCTAAAAAAAATCCATAATATGGACCAACAAGAGGATGACCAAAAAGAAAATCAGTTAATCCTCCAAGTAAAAAAAAGAAAAAAATATATAAAGATAAAATTCCAGTAAATTTTTTCTCAACTTTTATTTTTGATAAAATATTTTTAAATGAAAGAAATAATAGCAACAAAAATCCAACAAAAAAAATAATACCAAACTCTACCAAAATCTGTAGTATATCATTGTGACAATGAGAATGTAAAAAAGTTTTTGGAGGAAAAATAATTAATAAATCTTTATTTTTCGATATAAAATACTTCCATGCAAATGGCCCTGTTCCCTGAAATGGTCTTAATTTTATTATTTTTATAGAACTTAAAATAGCAGCAGACCTAAATCCATATTCATTGTTTATAAATCTAATTTTTTCAGGTTTTTTAAAAAGTTCAAAATAATTTAAAATCTCTCTTGAAGAAGAATTTATTCGATATATAAGGTAAAGTTTTTTATTAAGAAGGTATTGATCAATTTTTTCATGCAATTCTATAAAATATCTTATACTTGTTAATGGTGAAAAAAGATAAATTATAAATATTAAAATAAATAAAAATACAAAAATAAAGATAAAAGATAGTAATCTTGATTTTTTATCTCTTTTTATATTTTTATTAGAATTTAAAATATACATATAAAAAATATAGCAAAAAGCAGAAATAATAATAGATAAAATAAAAGAAAAAATAGCAGTTCTTGTACCTGAACTTATCAATAATAAAATCTGAATAAATATAGAAAAAAGAACAATTGGTAAAAAAGTAAAAAATAATTTTTTATTTTCATCTTTATATAATAAATATAAATTATAAACAATATAAAAAACAGGTATAATCATACAATAAGCAAAACCAATAGAATTTCTTAATAAACCATCCTGTCTTTTACTAAATAACCCAATAAATCCGGAGTTAATCCTTAGTATTATTAAAAAATTTATTATTATAACTAAAAAAGAAATAGCAATATTTAATGCTAAAATTTTATTTGAAATTTTGTTCATTTCATTTTTAAATCTTTTATAAAGAAAATATGAAGATGGAATTATTAGAATAATAATTGCATATATAGGAAGTCTAAAAATTGATAATTTAATATTTGTACTAAATACAAATGATAGTATAAAACCAAAAATTATAAAAAAATATCCTATATTAAAAAGATTTATTCTTTTTTTTTCATTTAATTTGCTATTGCTTTCTTCTAATACTATTATTTGTTCATTGTTTTTTTTATTATTTTTTTTTAATAAATCATTTAAAAATAAAAATAAAGCATATAAAATTATAAGAACCTGAAAAAAAGTAAAAGCCGAAATTGAAACAATAGAAGAGGCAAAAAAGAGAAGGATTAAAAAATTAAATATTAAAATTTCTTTTTTCATTAAATATTTTGAAACCTTTAGTCAAAAATATTTTGATTCTATTTTTTAATATTGCCTTTTTATTTATACATATTATTTATTTTTACCCAGTCCACAAGACTTTTAGCAATTTCGATAATTCTATCCATCTGTACTGGAATTCCAAAAGTATGCTGAATAATTATTGCTTTTGTTTTTTCTGTTATAAGATTTTCTATTTTAGAAACATCTATATTGTGAGTATTTTCTTCTATATCACATAAAACCGGTTTTGCACCAAAATAAGTAACGACTTCTGCTGTGGAAATAAATGTATTTGTTGGAACTATTACTTCATCTCCAGATTTAATACCACAAGCAATTACAGCAATATGTAAAGCAGCAGTACCACTTGAGACCGCTATACATCTTGTGTTTTCACCAAGTTCACGTTCGTAAGCGTTTTCAAATTCAATAGTTTTGGGACCCATGGTTATCCAGCCACTTTTTAGAGTATCTAAAACTGCGTTGTACTCTTGTTCATCATAGTTAAGTTTAAAAAGCTGTACTTTCCACTGTATTGTGGTTGACATATATCACTCCTCATTACATTATAAGCTTATAACCTATTTTTGTATAATCCCAAGATAGTGTGTACAAAGAATAGGAATTTTTTCCAAAATTTGACATAGAGTAATAGAAAAAGGAGCAATTTTGCGAGCAATAGGGGGGGCAAGTGTAATATGTTTTAGATAAATTTTGCAATCTTGAAAAAGTAAATTGATTTCATTTTTTTTAACTCCTCTAACATCCGGATTTTGGGGATTATTCATATGAAAATCATACCAAACTATAATTCCGTCCACTTTTAAAACCCTGAGCATTTCAGAAGCAATTTTTTTCTTGAGTTCTACATCATATATTGAAGTAAAAACAGTAAATTGCATAACAATATCGAAATAATCATCTGGATACTGTAAATTTGACGAATCACCACAAATAAAATTTATTTTAGGATTAAGTTGTTTAGCAACTTCAATTCTATCTTCAAGTAAATCTATTCCATAAAGATTTTCAGGTTTTGCACCGTAATCAATAAATCTTCTTAATGTCCCACCTGTTCCACAACCTACATCTAAAATTTTTTTATTAGTTAGATCTGAATAATTGAATTTATTAAGAATATATAAAAGTGCCTTTTCTCTTTGATGTATAATGAATAGGCTTCCTTTATTAAAGTAAGAATAAACTTTGTCTTTTTGTTCAATTTTCCTTTTTTCATATGCTTTTTTAATCCTTTCTAACTCATCCATTTATTATCTCCTCAAATTTATCTGCTATGTATTTATAAGTATGGTATTTTAAAACATAATTTTTACCATTCTCTACAAGTTTCTTTCTTCCCTCTTGTGATAGATTGTATAACTTTAAAATACCATTAGCAATTGCATCCGGATTTTCTGCATCTACAGATATACCACAGTTAGCTTCTTCAACCGGTTTGTTTCCCGAATTAATAGCATACAATATTGGTTTTCCGGCATACATATAATCAAATAACTTATTAGGTGAAACTCCAAATTCAAATATCTTTTCATTTCTTAAACCTATATAGCATACATCTACTAACTTTAAAACGCTTTGCACTTGTGTCTTTTTTACAGGTGGTAAAAATATCACATTATCAAGTTCCAAATCTTTTACTTTGTTTTTTAAATTATTCTCTTCCATTCCTTTTCCAACTATTAAAAATACAATATCTTTATAACCTTTTAATTTGTATGCAGCATCAATTAAAAATTCTAATGCATTGGCTTTACCAATAGTTCCAGTATACCCAATAATAAATTTATCCTTAGCTATTTTTGCTTCCATTTCTTTTGGTAAAGGCTCATTAATATTGTAATCTTCGAGATCAATACCATTCGGTATGTAAACAAATTTACTTTTATTCATTCCTTGTTTTTCCATATGCTTCCAAGCAAGTGGTAAAACTGATATAACTTTTTCTGTTTTTTTATAAGCGAACCTTTCAAACCATTCCATAAGTTTTATAAATGGATGGTTTGGTGAATATCCTCCAATTTCTATTAAAGTAAGTGGCCATATATCTTTAACTTCATAAAATAGTCTGGCTTTAAACTTTTTAGCCCATTTATAACCACTGATAATGGGAAAAGGAGCCATTGGGGAAACTAAAATAATATTAGGCTTTGAAAATTTATCTATTGGTAAATTAAAATATGTTTTAAAAGTAAAGATAAACCATTTTAGTACTCTTTTTTTATCATGAGATTCTTTATACTCTGGAACTTTTACCCAAACATAGTTTATTCCATCGATATTATCTATTGTAAAATCTTCTTTTATCTCTGGCTTATTATAAAAAAGATGAGAATATGATGCAGTAATAATGTATACATTATATCCTCTTTTAACCAATTCTTTGCTTAAATAATAATGTCTAAATTCCATCCCATGATAAGGAGAACCAGCGTATTCGTTTATAATCCAGAGTGTTTTATTCATTTATTATAAACCTCAATTAATTTTTCACTTTCCTTTTCCCAATTATATTTTTCTAATATTGCTTTTATTCCCCTTTTTTATTTACTTCTTAATATTTCATTATAAATATCAAGCATCTGTTTAACATTATCTTCCCATTTATATAATTCTAGAACTCTTTTTCTCCCTGCTTTCCCCATTTCTTCTATTAAATTTTTATCTAATAATAATTTTTCAATTGCTTCAGCAGTTTTTTCAGGATTTCTAGGAGGCACAATAATACCAGTAACACCATCTTCAACTACTTCTGTTAACCCACCTACATTAGATACTACTACAGGTTTTTCACAAGCTGATGCTTCTAAAATTGCAACTCCAAAACTTTCACTATCTGATACTGATACTGATATAGTAAGCATATTTTGATATTTTGGTACCTCATTATAAGGAACTTTTCCTGTAAAAATTGTCTTGTTGTCAATTTGTAATTGTTTTGCCAAATTTTTTAATTTATTCTCCAAACTTCCACCACCTACAATTAGCAGTTTTAAAGGTAAACCTGGGTATTTATCTGAAACTATTTTAAAAGCTCTTATTAAGTACTCTATACCATATTTTTCTTCGAGTGTTTTTACAGTACCAATAACAATATCTTTTTTATCAAATAAACTTTCAACATCCATTGGTTTAAATTGATTAATATCAATTCCAAAAGGGGTTACTTCAATTTCTTTGTTTGTATATAAACTTGTTTCTTTTGCCATTACATGAGAAGTAGAAAGTATTTTATCTGCTTTTTTTAAGTTAAATTTTAAAATTTCCTTATGTAAAAATGACTTTTTAGGAAAGGAAAAGACATCAGAACCCCAAACAGAAATTATAAAAGGATGAAATCCAGTTAAAGCTCCAAGAAGCCCGTAACTAGAAGCATAGTGTGCATGTAAAATATCTGGATTATATTCTTTTATAATTTTTTTTAATAATGGTAACGCTTTTAAGTATTTTAATTTTAAAATTGAACCTTCTTTTTTAGTAACTTTTTCATTTAAAGATTTTATTTTTATATTTTTATATTTATTATATTCATCAACAACACATTTGTTTAAACTGAAAATTAATATATCAATATCTCTTATAGCTAAAGATGTAACCCATTTTATTGTATGAGATGAATTTGCGTCACTTAATAAAAGTATTTTCATATTTATACCTTTTGTAGTTATTTATTGTAGATATGGCAAACCCGAACATAAGCCACATAGGAAAAAAATAAATAACACTACTTGCAGAAATACATCCTATAGAAAATGCTGACATTGATAAAAATAAAGATTGACTATAATATTTAAAAATTTTATCTTTTGTTGAAATACCAATTAAATAAAGTTTTAAAGTTATATAAACATACCAAATTATAAACAAAAGAGTAAATATAACTCCACTATCTACTAACATCTCGATCCAAAAATTGTGCATACTAGCTATTCTCCCTGCAACACCACCAAGATTTTCCTGAACTGCTTTTGAGCAACCACCACCAACACCTATATAATTAGATTCTTTTAGAGCTTTAATCCCGTTATAAATAAGCGTTTTTCTTACTGAAATTGAATTAGTTCCTGATAGATTTTCAAAAGATAAATACATCTTTAAAGCATCAAAACTATAAGCTATATCTCTAATATTATGATTTTTACTATTTTTAAGAAATTCTAAATTTACAGAACATAGAAATAAAATTGATATTGTAAAAATTAGAATACATAAAAATATTAAAAACCTTTTTTTATTTAAAGAAACAAAATAAAGAAATATCATGAAAATAAATGCAAGAAATGCACCTCTTGAACCACTTTTAATTATTAAAATTAATATTGAAAATAATCCTAAGTATTTAAACCATTTATTAAAATGTAAAAGAAAAAAAGGAGTTAAAATTAAAAATGTAATTGCTAAGTTATTTGGATTCCATTGAAATCCTGTAGGCATTTGCAAAATTTCTCTAATAACAGTATCATCTAAATTATTACCAATTTTCATCTCTCTTCCAAAATAGGTGACATATTTTGAAAAAGGTGATATGGGTAACCTAAATGGAGTAAAAGCTTCTAATAAAGATAATATAATTTCTATAATAAAAATTATTGCTAAAATTTTAAAAACCCTATTCTGAATCTCTATCGTTTTCATGTAATAAATTAGTGTAATAATAATTGAAAGCCCACAAATAATATAAAATAAATATTCCACTGTGTATTCAATCTTTATGCTCCATAGAATAGATAAAAAGTACCATATAAACATAAAGTAAAAAATATAATGATAATTAGTTGGCAATTTTTGAATTTTTATAACATAATCATTTTTATATAAATAAAGAAATATTAAAATTACTAACATTATATGGAAAAAGTATAATTTGCCATAACTTATTCCAACACCTATAACTGAACTAATTAAAAACAAATTAACAATCTTATTAAACTTTATTTTCATTTTTTTGCAATAGCCTTTCTACTTCATTTAATTCTGCATTAAATCTTTCTTCCCATGTCCATAATTTTTCTTTTTCTGTAATCTTAATATTTTCAATAATTTTTTTCTGTAAATCTTTATTATTAATTAGTTCATAAATATCCTTAGCCATATTATCAATAGTATTTTCATTTAAATCATAAATAAATCCATTAACTTTATATTTAATCCACTCTCCAGTAGAACCATTATTTAGTGTAAATATTATTTTATTTGCTCTAATAGCTTCAAGTAAAGGATTCCCAACATTTGATACATCATAAGTTGATATAAATATATTTGCTATATTCAAGTATTTTTTTACCTCTTCATTTTTTACTGATCCTACAAAAATAATGTAATTTTCTAAATTTAACTTTTTTACTAAGTCTTGCAAATTATTTTTTTCAGAACCATCGCCAACTATAAAATAAAGCAAGTTTTTAACTTCATATTTATTTACTAACTTTTCAATTATATAGATTCCTCTTTCAACTCTTTTCCAACTTTCCAATCTACATATCGTAGTTAATACTATTTTATCTTTTAAGTTTAAATCATCTTTAAATTTCTCTATTTCATTTTCAGACAATTTTTGCTCATCTACACCATTTACCCAAAACTTAAAATTTTTTATATTTGGTGATTTTATTTTTTTTAATACCCAATCCCCTTCTGTTCCATCATTTGTCATTATAAGAAGATCAACAGGAAATTTAAGAGCAATTTTTTGGTCAAAATTAGTTAAAAGTTTAAAAAAGTTTTTGTTTTTTAAATAATAATAATAATAATATGTACCTTGAAATCTACTAATAACTTTAGTATTTTTGTCAATTTTATCCAGGATTTTAAGCAACTTAATTGCTAAAACACCATGATATTCATATCCATAAATAATATCAATTTTATTATTTTTTATTATATCAATAGCAATTTTAGCCATTTTAATAACAGATATCCAATTTCTTATTTTATTAATTATAGTTCGGATTATTACAAAAGGAATAACATCAACAATTTTTGTTAAAGGGATATATATTCTGTACAACTTTATTCCGTCAATAAATATTTCTTTTTCGTAAAAATAATTACCATATTTTGAATTATCTCTAGCAACCACATAAAATACTTTCCATCCATATTTTAAGTATGCTTCTGGAGTCTTTCTTATAACTTGTATAGATTTTTCTTTAAAATCTAAAGCTGACAAAAATAAAATAGTTTTATCTTTACTCATTTTTAGATTCTGTTCTGGCCCCGATTCATCAAGCACTTTTTTTGCTTAATTTATAATAGTTTTCTAATGCATCATTAGGCGAAATATAACCAAGTCTTTCAAGCATCCACTCTTTATTGTACAATTCAATAAAATCTACAATGGCTTTTTCCGCCTCCTCAAGTGTTGCAAAATCATGTAGCTTAAAAAGCTGCTCCTCAATTGTTCTGAAAAATCCCTCTATAATCCCATTGCTCTCAGGACTTTTTGCCCATGTATGGCTCATCTCAATTCCGTAATGACTCATGGATTGCATATAATATGCTGACGTATACTGGCTTCCTCGATCACTCCTCACTTTCACACCTTTTGCGATGTCTTTATCAAGTGAGCCAAAGCGTTTTTCAATCGCATGTTGAACTGCCCGTGTGGCCTCAAAGCGATCACCCTTCTTAACTACCGTATATCCAATAATTTCTGAATTAAAATGATCAATTACTGCAAACAACCAGCACCAACCGTCACGATGGTTGAAAAACTTCTTCCCATCAGTACCCCACATAACATCAGGAGACTCTGTCACCAGTGAACCATCATGAATCCTGCTGCTACCTGAACCTCCAGGGGCTTTGTTTAGCAAATTTTCAGCCTGCATGAGCCTAAATACCCTATTTTTCCCTACGGAAATCCCTCTTTTTTGTAAATTTCGGTTCAAACGTGCATGTATTTTCTTGTATCCAACACCATGAAATGGGATCTCCTTGATTGTTTCTTTAATCGTTCCAACAAGTTCTTCGTCGCTTATCGTACCTTTCGGACCTGGTTTCGCATGTTTTTCATCTATGGTACTACCATAATACGATGCTGAACTGTAGTCTATAACTCGTAGTATCATTCGTACCGGATACCTCATCCCTGTGCTTGGATCACTTACACACCGGTATTCATCTACAAATTCCCGTTTCGATTTTTGATCCAGTTCTCTTTTTTTTTATGAAGATTCAATTCCATCGTCAACTCGCCAATGGTCTTCTTTGCTATTTCAAGCTCTTTCTCAACCGGATCTTTCCCGCGGGTTTTTAAGCCTTCCCTGGCGGCAATGAGGAATCTGTTCTTCCACGATTCAATTTCTGGAACAGATATCTTTAACTCACGTGAGATATCATTGATATTCTCACCCTGTAATAACCGTAATACTGTCTCTTCCTTTCTTTTAGCACTTATCCTTTTCATTGGTACAGTTTGTGACATGGTATCCTCCGATTTCAATCAAAATTTATGCTAATTCAGTGCTCGCTTGAAACCGGGGCCAGTATAGGTGCAAATGTTGAAATAATAATGTCATATTTATTTTTTTCAATTTCTTTAAATGCAGGACTTATCCAGAAGTCAAACAAATTCGGAAATCGCGCATCCTATGTTAATATACCTTTCTTGTTACAAAAATTTTTAATTTTAGAAAAAAATATAATTGTCACTTTCCTTTGTTGATAAAGAATTTGCAAGAATATTTTCAACATCACTTATATTAGTT
>Ga0308397_1000802_pt1 | contig 19933 bp, 17 predicted proteins | sample Hotspr20SampleT8_FD_202356 | JGI IMG/M metagenome (GOLD analysis project Ga0308397, IMG submission 202356) | Hot spring phototrophic mat microbial communities from Mushroom Spring, Yellowstone National Park, Wyoming, United States - 20051001_T8 ...
CTAATATGTATCTAAAAACCTTCATAAGTTAAAATTTCATTTTTACATTACAAAATTCTTTGCACTTTTTGCACTTTCTCTATAATACATTGTCTATCAGTTAAATAATAGTGCAAAACGGCTTGCACTTTCATTGCACTATTTGCACTTTCATACTTAATTTTGTGCAATACCTTTTGCACTATTTGCACTTTCTTTGCACTTTTAACACATTGATATACAATAACATAACCGCCAAAATGCAAATAGTGCAAAAAGTGCAATAAGATATAATTATAACTTTTCATATTGTCCACGTTCAATTCGTTTAAATATGTTTTTATCTCTTAAATAATTCTTAACCGTTCTTTCAGGTATATTAAATTCACTTCCTATTGAAACCGCTGTTTTAGTCTCAAAATATTCAGGTAACGCCTCTATAAAATTTTGAACGTTTAAAGGATATTTAGCTAATGGGTTTGAATTTGTTGCGATTTCGTGTACTTTTATGCTTGTATTTATAAAATATTCAGTCAATTCTATTGCTCCACTCATTGACTTTGCACTTATTAGCATATTGTTATAATCTGATGTTTTCGGATGTTCATAAAAAACACGATTTAAAACCTCTAATATCAAAGACAAACGAATTAACCAAAGTTCGCTTTTTGAGTATATCATTTTTATAGTTTCGTTGTCGGTTGCATTTATTCTATTCGTTTTGTCTATATTCCATTTAATAAACATTTCATTAGCTTCATTGCTTAACGTGTATGTTATTGCGTTGTCTGTTCTATATTCTTTGATTATCTCTTGTAACATTTCATTCCATTCCTCTAAATAGTCTTTATCAAACGTATTATTTGGCAATGGTTTTGCTTGTGCATTTTCAGGATAAAGAAAGCAAAAACGCCCTGTAAAACCGCTTTGGTCTTTTTTATCGCTTGCTAAACGTTCTAATATTGCTGGCTGTATGGTACCACAAACACTCAAAAAAGCATTAGTAATGTTTTTAGGTTCGTCGGTTTTTCTGTTTATAGTAGTAGGTATGTTATTATACAATGATAAATAATTGCCTTCATCGTCGCCTCTATTATACCTGTTAAAGTTGCCAAACCAATTCTTTAACTCATCAGAATATAAACCTACTCCCAACGGGTTATGTTCTAATACATTAACAAGTGCTTCGATTGTTGTATCGCTAACTAACATTTGTTTGTAAACGGGTTTTTCAATGTATTCATAAGGTTCGCCTTTTTTCTTTCTTTTTTGCTCCTCTAACTTAATCTTGTAGTCTTTAATTTTCTGTTTATAGGTTTGATACTCCATTTTATCAATATCTAACAACGGTCTAATAAACTCGTGTAAAGGTGCTGTTTTGTTTAAACCACTGCTTCCTACTAATACGAACCACAAGTTAGCTTTTGTTGTGTAATGTTCCTTTACCTTTATATTAACATTGCTTCCTATTGCTACAGACGTTGCAAATAATATAGAACCCACCGAGTAATCAGGTATAAAGTTTAACACGTCTTGATATTTCAAAACAATATCTTGTAGTGCTTTAGGTAGTGCTTTAATAGGTAAAGAATTTTCGTATTCAGAATGTTCAGATTTTGCAACTTCTGTAATATCTTTTTTTATAGCATCAATAACAATGCTTTTAGTTTCGATTGCTTCCATAATTTTAATGCTTTAAGGTTTCAAAATATTCAGGGTTTGTAGTGTAATAAACTGCACGATATTTAGACGTCCTACAAAGTCCTGTTTTAACGGGTCTAATGATATTGTTTTTTCTCATTTTTGCAACATACCTACAAATGTTAGCCCTTAAAATGCCTGTTTCAAACGAAACCATAAGCATTGTTTTCGGTTGCGAATAAAACGCCCTGTAAACTATTTGCAATTGATTAAATTTTTTCTTATATTTGCCCCTGAATATATTAACGGGGGTTGTAAAATTTCTTTCCATAGTAGCAACCTCCTATTTTTTTTGTTTCAAAACATTTGTAGGTTCAAAAGTTGAATTTTTAGAACCTTCCTGCAACCAACGGTCTATTTCGCTTTTCTTGAAAAATAACGCTTTACCTTTTTTGTAGTAAGGTATCTTTTTAATGTGCACCCAACCATAAATTGTTGCTTTTGACGGTTTGTCTGGCAAATAGTTGCATAATTCCTTAATATTCAACCATTTGTCATCGTCTGTTGCTGTTTTTTCGATGTTTATTACTTTTAAAACCTTTTCAGCAACACGCTCTGATATTTCCTCTATCAATGCATCTGGATTGATAGGTGATAAAACATAATTATACATAACTTTAATATTTTTAGTTATGTAAATTTAAAGGTATGAAAACGGCACAAAAAATTCTGAAAAATGCCGAATTCTTTGTAATTATTTGATAATCAATAACAAAAAAAGTGAAATTTTAAAAAGTTAGTGCTGAAAAAATGCCGAAATGTTAAAATAACCTCTTTTTTTTAAGATATTGCTCTACTTCTTTCCAATTTTTACATTTGTTTTTTAGAACATAAGCATAATTGTTAAATGTGCTATTTAATATTTTGCCATTATTTAAATCGCTTTTTAACAAATCAATAACATTATTGTAAAACGCTTCGCCTTTTTTATCTGTATAATATTTTGCTTGTTCTATAATTGCTTTCTTATCTTTTGTGCCGTTATGTTTTAAGGGTATCGTGTTGCCCGTTGCCCAAGTATCAAATATGTAAGCTAATGCACACTCTTTAATTGTAAATGTTTCCTTTGCTTTCACCTCTTTATATTCCTCTAATTCTTTCTCAATAAAATCAATACAATTTTGAATAATGTTTATAAGCCTGATATTTTTACTTTCATTAACTATGTTAATTAAACGCTTTTTTTCAATATCTAAAAATGTATAATAGCTATTAGGGTTTATTTCGGTTTCAACTTCAATATTATAGGTATTTGGGTCTTTATCGTAGTCAATACATTCGATTACTATTCTATAAATATCGTCTTTGATGTTCTCAAATTCAACAATACGATTAAAATTTAGCAAATGCAAGTCTAATTCAGTTGGTTTGTTTATTAGTGGTCGTTTAGTTAAATCTAATTCAACATCGTTTAATTTGATGTAAATTGGGTTTCTTAAAATATGTAGAATGAATTTCGTTTGAAAATAATTTTCGATGTTTTCTTTACTTCTTGGTAAATCTAATTTTTCATTTTTCTGTTTCATAGTTCTATTGTTTTAAAATTCTAATAGTTTCTTTGATAGTTCTTTTTTTACCTCACTTGTAAAACCGTCAAAATAGTTTTGAGTGGTTTTTATATCGGTATGTCCTAATGCTTCGCTTATTAGTTCGATGGTTGCACCTTCACGTATGGCAATAGTAGCAAATGAATGCCTTGCCCAATAAGTTGATATTTCGCTTGTAATACCAATATTTTGAGCTAATTTTTTAACGTGCTGGTTTACGTACCTTGTGAAGTTTTTTATCTTATTATGTGCTTCTTGTGGGGTTTCTGTTCCTTTCAGTATATCAAAAACAAGTGTTTCGGGGGTGTAGTATTGCTTGCCATACTTTTGAATGATTTTCTTTGTAAAATCGTTTAATGGTATTGATATAGGGGTTAAGTTGCTTCGTGTGCTGTTAATCGTTTTAGCACGATAAAAGGTTAATGTATCGTTGTCAATATCTTTATATTTCAATAGTGCAATATCTTTAATATTCATTCCATTGCATACATAAGAAAAAAACCAAAAGTCCCTTGCCTTTTCCTGTTCAGGTGTTTGTGGGGTTGCTTCAAATAATAACTTCAATTCGCTTTTTGTTAGTGCCTTTTTAGTTTTGCGTGGTGCTGGTATAACGTATTTATGTTTACCAAAGGGGTAATAATCTTTTAATGTTTTGTCGTTTGTTATAGCTTTATTAAATACGCTTCTTAATGCCCTTAAATAAATGCCAACGGTTGTTAAACTTTTGCCATTGTTAAGCATAAAATTTTCATATTCCTTCAAAAAGGTTGGGGTTATATCTAAAAGTCTCAATTTATCGGGGTTTAGTTTCTTGTATTTAGCAAAGTCCAATATTGAATTTAAGCTATATTTATAGCTTTCTAATGTTCCTAAACTGCATTGATTTTTAAACATTTCGATATAATCAAAATAATATGCCTTTAATGTTTCTATTTGAGCTGTATTAAACAACTTTTTTTCAAAGGTATCAAAGTAAAAGGGTGTTATCGTGTTGGCAATGTTTTGTGCATAAGAAACTAATTCCTGTAATTCGTCTTTAATAGGTTTAAGTTTAACAGACAAACGCTTTGAGTTTATTAAGTTAAATTCCTGTTCTGTTAATTCGTATTTTGTAGAATACATTTTTGTTTTTTTATCAATACTCGAAAATACACGTAACTTTATAGGATACTTATTATTATCTTTTTTATAACGTTTATCAAAATAAATACTAACAAAGACGGTATTTTTAACGTTTTTCATTTGCACACGATTTGCACACAAAAATACAAAATAAATATAAATAAGCAAAAAAAAATGATTAAAAAAAATTTGTAAGTGATTGATTTTCTTAATATCTTTGTATAATCAAAAAATAAACAATAGTATAATATTATGACTCATAATCAGGGGGTCCTTGGTTCGATCCCAAGTGGGACCACAAAAGCCCAGTTTTACATATTTTTTTAATACATTTAAATTAAAAATCTTCTGAACTCATAACATATTATTCCAGCAGCAATTGCAACATTTATAGAATCTATTTGTTTTGCATTTATTGGGAAAGATGGTATATATAGTTTATACTTAACATATTTTTCAAGATTAGGAGAGATACCTTTCCCTTCGTTTCCAAGTAAAATGATTCCATTAGATGTTAGTTTGGTTTTATAGAGAGATGCTCCTTCTAAATATGTTCCATAAACAGGTACGCTTTTATGATATTTTAATAAAAAATCATCTAAATTTAAAGAAAAACATTTCATCTTAGATAAAGCACCCATTGACGATTGAACTACTTTAGGGCTATATATATCAGCACAACCTTTACTTAAAACAACATAATCTAAATTAAACCAAAGAGCAATTCGTATTATTGTGCCGACATTACCAGCGTCTTGAATTTCGTCTAAAGCTAATCCTAGTGAACTTTCAAAATTAGTATTTAAAGGTTCATTTTTTTTATGAAAAACAGCTATTACTTCTGATGGTGTTTTTAGAAAAGAGATTTTTTTTATAGTTTCAATATCAGCTAATAATGTTTTACGATGGAATAAGTGAGAGTTAGCCCAATTTTCTGTGCAAACAATAAAATGTGGGTCCCATTTGTTTTTTAAGAACTCCATTACAACTTTTGTGCCCTCTGCAACAAATAATGAATATTCGTCACGATATTTTTTATGTTCTAAAGATCGAATTAACTTAATTTGCGATTTTGTAAGCATGATATTTTACCAGTCGTCTTTTTTAATATTTGATGGTTTTGTAATAAAATCTTCGAAGTTTTTTAGTAACGATATAATTTCTGTATCAATTTGTTGTAAATAATAATAATTTTTTGTGTTAAAACTTGGAGATGTTTTATCTAGCCATTTTTCAACTGGAGTATATGAAGTTTCTCTTAAATTTATTTCATTTACAATAATTCTAACCTTGTTATCTTTATATTGTGTGTTAATAGTGTATTGAACAATGCCACGCATAGTTTGAACATTATTTTTGTCTGGTGGATTCAAAATTTTTATCTGATGTTTTCCCATAATTATTCCTTGGTTAAGGTCTTCTTGTCGAATAACTCCAGTTGGATTTTTAAAATAGCTATAAAACCAGTTTTTACCTTTTTTAAACAATGAATCTTTCGAAGCGTTTAAACTTATAACTTTTGAATACGTTATGGTTTTGGTTGTTGAATCAATCGGAAGAACAGGTTCTTTATACTCTTCTTTTTGCGATAATAAAGCAAAAGAATAACCTAATAAAATAAGTAAAATTACAAATTGTTTCATATTTTTTTTTGGACGAAATTACGAAAAAAAAATAATTAACATGTTAATTTATTTTATCTGCTATAGCTTTATTTAAGTGTATAAATCAGCATTTTAGATGTATTTTTTTACTAGTAATCAGTTCCAAAAAAAGTTATTACAAATTAAAAATGCTGTTTCAACAGACTAATTTTGATTTATTTAACTTGTTTGTATAAATAAATTCGGTTTATAAATAAAAATTTTTCATATTCTATTGTCTTTTAGAAAAATTTATTAACTTTGCAGCAAATAATTTTTGTTATGAAAAAGTTTGTTTATACACTAGCAATTAATTTTATAAGTTTAATTTTAATTTCACAAAATACATTATTGAACACAGTTCATATTGTACAAACTGGAAATTATATTGTTTTAGTTGGAAGTACTAACTGGAAAAACAATGGTACAACAAATTTGTTTTCAGGTAGTAATGTTAGTTTTCAAGGAAATGCAAACCAAGAAATAGACGGTACAAATAGTACTACATTTGCTAACTTAATAATTAACAACACAGGACCTCAAGGTGTAATAGTTAGAAGGAATATTGCTGTTTCTGGAAATTTATCAATGCAAAGTGGTTATCTCGATTTAAAGAATTTTGAAGTAGATCTTGGAACAACCGGACAGATTATTGGGGAAACAGAAACGAATCGTATTCGTGCTACAGACGTAAGCTGGAACGAAGGTGGTGGGACAGGAAGACTTAAAGCAACGAGAAATAATCCTTCTGGAAATGTTGCTGGTATGGGCTTAACATTTACACCTTCTACAAATTTAGGAAACACAATAATGTACAGAGGGCATCAAAGTCAGTCAGGACCTAATCTTACAGAAAGTATTTTTCGTTATTTTGATATTTATCCAACAACTTATGCAAACTTGAATATAAATCCATTTTCATATTTCGATGCAGAACTTAATAATATAACTCCAGAAAGCGATTTAAAAATTGTTCAGCTTTCAGATAATATGAATAACTGGCAACCTTTAACAACAACTATCAATACAACAACAAATCAAGCGCAGGGAACAAGTGTGACAACTTCTGTACCAAACATTAAATTAACATTAGCTAAATCGCCTTGTGTTATGACTGTTAGTATAAGTTCCAATGCTCCTATATGTGAAGGAAACAATTTACAATTACAGGCAATAGTTACAAATCCAGTAGGTAACATTACTTATAATTGGTCTGGACCTAATTTTAGTTCTTCGTCACAAAATCCTGTTATTACAAACGCAGGACCTTCTGCATCAGGAACTTATTATGTAACAATCAGCAATGAATTTAATTGTACTGCTACAGCAAGTTCTAATATAGTTGTTTATTCAAGTCCAAACATTACAGTTTCAAGTAATAGTCCTGTATGTGGAAATGAAGTATTAAACTTAACAGCTTCAGGTGGGACATCATATCAATGGCAAGGACCTAATGGATTTAGCAGTAATCAGCAAAATCCATCAATACCAAATCCAAGTGGGTTAAATGCTGGAACATATAGTGTAACAATAACAGATGCAAATGGTTGTTCAAAAGTAGGTCAAACCGATGTGATAGTAAATTCTATACCTGAGTTGACGGTTACATCGAATAGTCCTCTTTGTTCAGGTCAGGACATTCAGTTGACATCGAGCAATGCTGTAAGTTGGTCGTGGAGTGGTCCGAATGGTTGGTCGAGCAATGTTCAAAATCCTGTGATAGTGAATGCTCAGACATCACATTCAGGGATATATTCAGTAACAATAACCGATGTAAATGGTTGTACTAATTCTAATTCTGTGAATGTGACAGTAAATGAGGTTCCGATAGCTGATGCAGGTATAGATCAAACAATTCAATATGGAACAAGTACAACATTATCTGGTTCAGCGTTGGGTGGCTCTGGGAACTATTCTTACAGTTGGCAGCCTTCAGATTCCTTATTAAATGCAAATATTGCTAATCCGACAACTGTAAATTTAGAAGTAACAACAACATTTATTTTAATGGTTACAGATAATGTAACTGGTTGTAAAGGTTACGATACTGTTGTTGTAACAATTCAAGGTGGCCCATTAACTGTAATTGTTAATGTAAATGATAATAATATATGCGTTGGCGATGTTATTCAGCTAGATGCGATAGCTTCAGGCGGTAGTGGTACTTATACCTATACATGGTCGTCTAATCCTGCTGGATTTAGTAGTAATGTTTCCAATCCAACAGATATTCCAACGCAAACAACAACATATTTTGTTACAGTAAATGATGGATTTAACAATGTAACTGGTAGTGTACAAGTAACAGTAAATCAATTGCCTAATGTTGTTGCAAATTCATCAGCTAGTACTGTATGCGAAGGCCAATCAGTTATATTATATGGTAGTGGTGCTCAAAATTATGTATGGGACAATGGTGTAATTAATAATGTACCATTTGTACCATCTGGTACACAAACTTACACAGTAACTGGAACTGATGCTAATGGTTGTAGCAATACAGCACAAATTAATGTTACTGTAAATTCATTGCCTTTGGTACAGGCCAATGCTAGTGAAACTGTTATATGTGAAGGAACACAGATAATCTTAACTGGAAGTGGTAGTGCAGTAAGTTATGTCTGGGACAACAATGTAATTGATGGAGTACCATTTAGTCCTGCAACAAGTAATACTTATACTGTTACAGGAACAGATGCAAATGGTTGTACTGCGACCGATCAGATAAATATTACGGTCAATCCAACTTATCTATTTACAGAAACACATGTAGTTTGTGATGGTTCAGGTTATACTTGGCATGGTAATACATATACACAAGCAGGTACTTATTTTGATAGCCTTACAACAGTATTTGGTTGTGATAGTATTTACATGTTAAATCTTAGTTTCTCACAGAGTTATTTATTTACTGAGAACTTTACAATTTGTCAGGGACAACAGTACAGCTGGCATGGTAATGTATATAATAATCCTGGAACATATTACGATAGTCTTTTAACTGTTGGAGGTTGTGATAGTATATATGTATTGAATCTTACAGTTAATCCGTCGTATCAGTTTGTAGAAAATCAAACAATTTGCCAAGGTTCATCTTATGTATGGCATGGAAATACATACACACTAGCTGGAACTTATTACGATAGTTTAACGACATCTTTAGGTTGTGATAGCGTATATGTGTTGAACCTTCAAATAAATCCAACTTATACTACAAATATTAATCAAACTATTTGCGAAGGACAAGTATATAACTGGTATGGTCAGGATTATAATGCAACGGGAACATATTATCACAGCTTAACAGCAATTAATGGATGCGATAGTACCTTAGTATTAAATTTAACAGTTCAACCTTTACCAGTAGTTACTATTAGTTCAAGCCAGAACAGTATTTGCTCAGGTGGTAGTGCTATATTAACTGCTTTTGGGGCAGATAGTTATTTATGGAGTACAAACGAAACAACACAAAGTATTACAGTTAATCCTAATACTACAACAATATACTCTGTTACAGGTACAACGAATGGCTGCAGCGATACAGCAATGATTACTATAACTGTACATCCTTTACCACAGATAACTATTACAGCATCGTCTAATAATATATGCCCTGGTTCAAGCACTACATTAACAGCTCAAGGTGGACAGACTTATTTATGGAATAATGGTTCTACAACGTCAATGATAACAGTAAGCCCTAATATTTCAACAACTTACACAGTAACTGCTACAGATGCAAATAATTGTACTAATGTTGCAAGTATAAACATAGGTATATTGCCAACTTATAATTTAGTTCAAAATGCAGCTATTTGTCAAGGTGAAATCTATACATGGAATGGTAATAATTATACAAGCAGCGGAACTTATACGCTGAACTTAACAACAACACAAGGTTGCGATAGTATTTTAACACTCCAATTAACAGTTCATCCTAAACCTAATGTAACAGTTTCTGGTGATACTAATCTGATAATTTACAATTCAACAGTTTTAACAGCAAGTGGTATTGGTGTTATTAATTTTATCTGGAACCCGACGACAGCTTTAAGTTGTTCCGATTGTAGTAACCCAGTAGCAAGTCCTTTAACAACAACAACATATTGTGTTGTAGGAACAACTGTTAACGCATGTTCCGATACAGCTTGTATTACAATACATGTAGATTCTGATTGTGGCGAACTATTCTTCCCATTGGCATTTAGTCCGAATAATGATGGCAAAAATGATGTATGGAAAATACAAGGGCGTTGTATAAAAGAATTGGAAGTAAAAATATTTAACCGATGGGGCGAAAAAGTATTTGAAGCCTATTCACAAGATGAGGTTTGGGATGGAACATTTAGAGGAAAACCTCTTGATACAGATGTGTTTGTATATATAGTAACCGTAACTTTGCATGACGGTTCTATTAAGAAATTTAAAGGAGATATAACATTAATGAGATAACCATAAAAAATGAATAATATGAAAAAGTTAAATATTCTGATAGTATTAAGCTTAATATTAAGCTTATCATCAGTAGGTCAGGATTATTCGTTATCGCAAATGAACGAATCACCGGTTTTACTTAATCCTGCAAATACCGGATTAGCATCTGCAATACGAATAAATATGAATTACCGCCAACAGTGGAGAAGTATAAGTAAACCTTTTAATACAATAATAGCTTCGGCTGATGGCAAAATATTATCTCAAGGAAGTTCTGGTTCTTCGCTTGGTTTAGGTATTTTAATTGTTAACGATCAGGCTGGAACAAGCAAAATGAGTACACTTAATGCGAATTTAGCAATCATGGGAAAGGTTATGCTTAATGAGAAACAATCATTATCTGCAGGGATTATTGGTGGTTTAATGCAACGTAAAATAGATGTTGATAAATTAACCTGGACAGATCAATTTAATGGTACAAGTTACGATTCATCTATACCCCATGGTGAAATTTTTACATCCGAAAAAAGAACTGCTCCTGATGTAGGTGTTGGTTTACAGTGGAGTTATGGACGTGGTTCTGCTACTTTATCATCTAATGACGCAATAGGAGCGCAGGTAGGTTTTGCGGCATACCATGTAAATATGCCAAATACTGGTTTTCATGAAGATGACGATCGTCGTTATGTACGTTTTTTAGTTCACAGTAGCTTTTCTTACGGAATAAAAAACACTCCATTACAACTTAATCCTATAATAATTGCTCAAATCCAAGGACCAGCCCGAATGTATTATGGTGGAACCTACATTAAATATCGCTTACAGGAATCTTCACGATATACAGGTAATCTTTTTGCACGCTCTTTAAATGCAGGTATGTTTTATAGATTTGGTGATTCTTTTGTTGCAGTAATGCAATTAGAATACGATCAGTTTGCCTTTGGAATTAGTTATGACATAAATATGTCTCAACTAACAACATTTACCTATGGACGTGGTGCAATGGAAATTTCGCTAAGATATATCCCTGTTAGACCAAGTAAAGGAAATACTTTACTGTAAATAGCAGCTTCTTAAACTTTGTTAATAATTTGATAAACATCAAAATAATAGTGTATCTTTGCATGTAAGGTACACTATTTTATGAGCAAAAAGGTAATTTGGTTTATTATTATCGTAATGACGATTGCTCTAATTGGGCTCATTTCTCTACAAACTTTTTGGATACATCAAGAATTTAAGCTTAAAGAAGAACAATTTAACAGACAAATAACCGATGTTTTTAATGCCATTAATGAAGAATTAGAGGCAAAAGAAACTGTTTTAGAAGTATCTAACGAAGCTTTTTCGTTAAAATATAAAGTAGAAGATTTACCATCACAATCATTTTATGGCAATAGATCAATAGATATTCACGATAGGAATGCTTTTTCTGTAAGAAAAAATATTTTAAGCGTAAATGATTCTTTTTCCGTTCATACAAATACCAGATTAGAAATAATAAAAGGTGATTCAGTTCTTTTTAGTAAAACTATAGTAAAAAGCAAACCCGATAACTATTATAAGAACATAAGCGACATAGATATAAATAAAGAAATAGTTAATCGTTTAACAGATAAAACTCTATTTGTAGAAAAAATAATTAATAAAATGCTTAATTATAACGAAGATTTTTCTAAAAGAGTTGATTTTTTTAATTTATATTCAATAATATCAAAACAATTAACAAATCATCAAATTTTTTCGAAATTTGAATTTGCTGTAAAAAATCAAAGAGGTGATATTATTTATAAAACCAAAAATTTTGATATTAATTTTAGTGATGTATATAAAGCGCAACTATTTCCCAACGATGTGTTTTTGCCATCTTATTACATAACATTGTATTTCCCCGAGAAAGATAATTATATAGTACATTCCCTTGGATTTTTGGGAATTTTAACAATAGTTTTAATTCTTGTTATTATTTTTTCTTATTCTCTTACTCTATACATTATTTTAAGGCAAAAAAAGTTGTCAGAAATGAAAAATGACTTTATTAACAATATGACGCATGAATTAAAGACCCCTATTTCGACTATATCGCTTGCTTCTGAAATGTTAAGCGACCGTTCTATCTGTAAAAATGGTGATCAAATGGTTCATGTAACAAAAATTATTGCAGAGGAAACAAAAAGATTGGCATTTCAAGTTGAAAAAGTTTTACAAATGGCTATATTTGAACGTGGCGAATATCGTTTTAATAAAAAAACATTATCAATAAATATACTTGTTGAACATATATGCTCAACTTTTGAACTTCACGTAAAAAAACGGAATGGTAAACTTTTAGTAGAATTGGAAGCTCTTTATGATGAATTAGAAGCAGATGAATTGCATATATCAAATGCTATAGTAAATTTACTCGAAAATGCATTAAAATATTCAGATAAAGAACCTTTTATTGTAGTAAAAACCTTTAACCAAAATAATAATATAATAATTAGTGTAAAAGACAACGGTGTAGGAATAAGTAAGCAAGACCAGAAACATATTTTCGAAAAATTTTATCGTGTACACACAGGCAACATTCATAATGTTAAAGGTTTTGGTTTAGGATTAAGTTATGTAAAAATTATAACCGAAGCCCATAAAGGTATAGTAAAAGTTTTTAGTGAATTGGGCAAAGGTTCGGAATTTCAAATTGTTTTACCTTTAAAAATTAGTAAATATGGAACTAACAAAAGCTCACATTTTATTAGCCGAAGATGATGATAATCTTGGCACTTTGTTAAAAGAATATTTAGAAGCCAAGGGATATAAAACAGATTTGTTTAATAACGGCGAATCTGCTTTGAAGGCATTTAAAAATAGCTCGTACGATTTATGCATTTTTGATGTTATGATGCCGCAAATGGATGGTTTTACCCTTGCAAAAGAAATTCGCATCTTTGATTCAAAAATTCCTATCATTTTCCTTACAGCAAAAACATTAAAAACAGATGTTGTTGAAGGATTTAAAAGCGGTGCAGATGATTATATTACTAAGCCATTTAGTATGGAAGAATTGCTTTTTAGAGTAGAAGCTGTTTTGAGAAGAACAAAAGGGAACCTTGTAAGTGAAAAAACTGTTTATGAAATTGGAAATTATGTATTTAATTCAGAAACTCAAGAGCTTGTTATTAATAATAAAACTATTAAACTAACAACAAAAGAATCTGATTTACTTTTACTTTTATGCCAAAATTTAAATAATGTTTTAGATAGGAATTTTGCATTAAAAAAAATATGGCTCGATGAAAGTTATTACAATGCACGTAGCATGGATGTTTATATTACTCGTTTGCGTAAGCATTTAAGTGAAGATCCACGCATCGAAATAATGAACGTTCATTCAAAAGGCTTTAAGCTAATTGTGCATGAATAGTTTTGGAAGATTGTTTAGAATTAATATATTTGGTGAATCTCATGGTGGTTATGTAGGGGTTTGTATAGATGGACTTCCACCAGGAATATTATTAAAAGCTAACGATTTTGAAGCTGATTTAGAAAGAAGAAAGCCTTTGCAGAAAGGAACAACTCAAAGGATTGAATCAGATGTTCCTATTATTATTAGTGGTCTTTATAATGAATATACAACAGGAGCACCGTTAACAATAATATTTGAAAATAACAATCGAAAATCTAATGATTATGATAATATTGCAAAACATTTTCGTCCAGGGCATGCCGATTTTAGTGCTTATATAAAATATAAAGGATTTAACGACAATAGAGGAGGAGGTCATTTTTCTGGAAGATTAACCTTACCAATTGTAGCTGCTGGAGTTATCGCAAAAAAAATAATATCACCTATTATTGTAGAAGCAAAAATAGTAGAAATAGGAGGTAAAAAGGATTTTGAAAGTGTTATAGAAGAAGCTTCAATAAAAGGTGACAGTGTAGGTGGTATTATTGAGTGTAAAGCAACGAATATGATTGCTGGGCTTGGAGAACCGTTTTTTGATTCTTTAGAATCTCTTTTGTCTCATGCTATGTTTTCTATACCTGCGGTAAAAGGAATTGAGTTTGGTACTGGGTTTAAATTAGCTTCTATGTTTGGCAGTGATGCTAATGATTGTTTTACAAACGAAGAAGGGAAAACATTAACTAATCATCACGGAGGAATACTTGGTGGTATTTCTTCTGGAAACGATATATTATTTCGCTTAGCTATAAAACCAACGTCGAGTATTGCTAAACAACAAAATACATTTAACTGGGAAACTAAAACAGTAGAATTGCTTGAAATAAAAGGCCGTCATGATACATGTATAGCATTAAGAATTCCTGTAATAGTAGAGGCTTTAACTGCTATTGTTTTGGCAGATTGCATTTTAGTTAATAACGCTTTTTCGAAATAAGTTCATTAAGTTTATACATGTTTTCTATGTAAAATATAGTCTCTTTAGTAGTTGGTTTATATTGTAAAACTTTGATAAGCACAAGTTTTGTTACAATGTTCTTTACAATATGATATGGTAATACTGATAAACGTAGTATTTCGTTGAAAGTAGTTTCTTTTAAATCATTAAGCAGAGTTAAAACTTTTTGTTCTTCTTCGCGTATTATAATTTTTCTTGTTTGATATTTATATTGCATTTTTATTATGTGAACCACAATTGGGTCGGCAACAATGTTTTGATCTTTTACACGTAGGTAAACAGACCATTTTCCTTTTTCGTTTTGCACGTAATGTGGTTTTTGTTTCGATTCGTGAATAATAGCTTCTATTACATTTTTTTTATTTGCTCTCCATAAATTAATAGTATAAGATATTTTGGGCTTAGTGTAATATTCGGCAGCTGCTTGAAGCATGTACCACTCTTCTTCTGTTCTTATTCCAGAAATAATTCCATTATCTTTTACTCCAATTAACAAAATTCCGCCATTTGTATTTGCAAAAGCAGCCATAGCTCGTGCTACTTTTCTAGCGTCGTCTATTTCTTGCTTAAAATCGAGATTTTGATGCTCTCCCTGATTAATAAGTGAAATGATATAAGAAGTGTTTTCATGTATTTTAAGATGTTTACTCATGTGAGTTTTCCGCAAAGTTAATTAAAAGATGAAAAATTATTATTGACCAAACTTTTTATGCATAAGTTTTTTATTAGTAGTTTCGTTATTAATTAAAACAATACGAGCTATTTAATTGATATGGTTAATATTTATTGTTTTAATTACAATTTATTAAATGACAACTTAGTTTAAAATGACTAATTGTTTTTAAACGATAAAGTTTTGTATTTTTGAAAAAAAAAATGATGATATCTTGGTCTGTTGAATATAGTATACTATTTGCCTTTTTAACTTCGCTTTTAATATCAGCTTTATCTATACCTACTATTATTCACATAGCCAAAATGAAACGTTTATACGATGAGCCAGATCAAAGAAAATTGCACCAGAATAATATTCCTACATTAGGAGGCATAGCTATTTTACTTGGTTTTGTTTTTAGTATGTCGTTTTGGACTAATTTTGCATACTGCTGGCATTTGCAATATGTCGTTACAGCGTGTATTGTTATAGCTGTAATTGGTATAAAAGATGATATCGTAGGCTTATCTCCATTGAAAAAGTTTATAGGACAACTTATTGCAGCTACAATAATTGTAATTTGGAGCGAACTTCGCATTATTTCTTGGTTCAATATTTTTGATGTTCAGGAATTACCTCTTTTATTAAGCATTGTTTTTTCTATCTTTACTATTTTAATTATAATTAATGCTTTTAATTTCATTGATGGTATTGATGGATTAGCAGCAAGCCTTGGTATTGTTTCTTCTACTGCTTATGGAATATATTTTTACTTTTTTGATCCTAATTTTCAACATGCAATTTTAGCTTTCTGCTTTACGGGATCCTTATTAGGTTTTTTGTTTTATAATAAAACTCCAGCAAAAATTTTTATGGGAGACACAGGTTCTATGCTAATAGGTTTAATAATGGCTATGCTTGCTATTGAGTTTATAAACCTTAATTATTACGAAGGAATACGTATTATAAAATCAACATCTTCGCCTACATTAGCAATGTCTATTATATTTTTACCTTTGTTTGATTTATTACGAGTAGTTGTAATTAGACTTTATCAGGGGCGTTCACCATTTAAACCAGATAAAAATCATTTACACCATTTGTTGTTAAATATAGGATTTTCTCACATGAAAGCAACAATAATTTTAGCAAGTTTTCAAATATTATTAATTACGGTGGCCTTTTTAATTCACTACAAAGGGAATTACTGGATAGGTTTTTCGTTATTAAGTATTACTTTATTATTTACAGGATTGCTTTACTATATGAGCAAAAGAGTATTAGCTCAAAAAATGTTATCATGAAATTTTTAATTGTCTTATTATTTTTTATTATAAATAATGTTTATTCACAACAAATACCTGTTTCTTATGTTTTTTATGAGCGTATAAAGTCAAATTCAATTTTAACCAAACAAGACTCATTTGTTCATACAGGTTGGTTCCCTTACGTATTTTTAAATAAATACTTCGATTCGTTATTAACTATAAACCAGATGGATTTAAAATTGAATAACTATAATTTTTTTGAAAGATATTATAATCGGAGTTTTTTTTATACAAAGGAAAATGATTTCATTTTACATATAAATCCAATTATAGAGTTTGAGTTTACAAAGAAAAATGTACAGCCATATACAGAAAATACTAGAGGCATAATAGTTTCTGGTTTTTTATCTGAAAAATTTCATTTTGTAAGTGGGGTAACAGAAACTCAAGCTTTTTATCCCGATTATATTATGCGGTATAGGACAACAAACTCTGTCCTTCCAGGAAGTGGCAGAGTACGTACTTTTAAGCAAAATGGATACGATTTTTCAAAATCATTTGGTCATATTATTTACTTGCCAAGTAAAAATTTACATTTTTTACTTGGTCATACAAGGCAGTTTGTTGGATATGGTTATCGTTCTTTGCTTTTAAGCGATGCTCCTCTTGAATTTCCTGTTTTTCAGTTTAGATTCTTGTATAAACGTTTGCAGTATATTTGTTCATATGCAACTTTTCAAAGTGCTACAGCATACGACGATCGCACAAAAGTTTTTTCGAGAAAATATAGTAGTATGCACTATCTGAGTTATTTAATAAACAAAAATTTCGAAATAGCTGTATTTGAAAATACTTTGTTTCAGCCAATGTCTTTGCAAAAAAATCGTCCACCGGAAGAATATTTTTCTCCTGTAATTTTTTCACATGCTTTAATGTATGGATTAAAGCATCGCCGGAACGTATTGCTTGGAATTCAATCGCAATGGACTTTGTTTCGATTTATACAATTATATGGGCAATTTGCTTTAGATGATTATTCAAGACTTGATACATTGCGAAAAAAAATAGCATGGCAATATGGAATAAAATTTAGCGAACCTTTCGGAATAAAAAATTTGTTTTTTTTATTGGAACATAACAAGGCATTGCCTTATGTTTATTCTAGTTTTTTTGAATATTCAGAATTTTCGCAACATAACGAACCAATTGCACATGTGCTTGGTAACCGTTTCAATGAGTATGTTATTGCTGCAAATTATCGTTACAAATTCTGGTTTGCAAATATTAAAATAAACAATGCAACATATTGCGAAAATGAGAAAAGGTTAAGAGTTACAAATACTTCGATAATAAATAACATAATTAACCTTAAAGTAGAAACCGGTTTTGTTTTAAATAAACCTTCGAAATTAAATTTAGTTATTGGAATGCATCAAAGAAAATCGGATAGACCAGAGTTTTTTAAATATTATTATTTAGCAATAAGAACTAATTTTTTTAATTTTTACGATGATTTTTAATTATTCTGCTTTTATTAAATTATCGTAATTTAAATTACCAACAATAAATTGTTCAATAATTTTATTGTATTTTTCAAATCCAAGAATAGGTTGTATGTCGGAATGATTTGCACCTGATACTCTAAGTCCGTATTTTTTAATTCCTTTATAATTTCTAAAAACAACTTCGCCGTGTGTTTTAATGGAGATAAAATTGTCGTTGGTTCCGTGAATCCATAAAAAAGGTTGTTGTATTTTTTGAATTTCTTTAGCATTATCAATTTTTAAATTCATAACGTAAGAGCCCGGTAATGCTAACCCAACGGCATCTTGAAAAAAAACTTCCGCCGATGCAAAAGGTGCTTCTAATATTAGTTTGGCTGGTTTTAGATGTCGCCAATTGGCAGACAGTTCGGTGGCAGGAGCAGTTCCCATACTAAAACCATAAATAATAAGACGATCATCTGTTAATCCCTTTTCTTTTAGCCATTTAATAGCTGCTTCGGTATCTGCATACAATCCTTCTTCTGATGGCTTGCCTTCCGATAATCCATAACCTCTGTAATCGAACGACATAACCCCAAAACGATGTTTCCAGCCAGTTAAAGACAAAAGTTGTATTCGTGGATAATAAAAGTCGAGATGATTTTTATTTCCATGGCAATATAAAATAACAGTATCAGTTGCAATACGCTGAATATCACCTATATATAATGCATATATTCTTTTTATATCACCATTTAAGTTAGAATATATTGTAAACAAGTGTTGCATACTGTCAGCAATTTTTAAACTATCGGATAGACGAAAATCTACTTCGCCTTTGTAATTATGTAAACTATAATTATCAATTGGATGTACATTTGGATTGTATAGAAAATCATCCATTTTAAGACAAGATGTAAGAAAAATTAAAAATAATATGAATAAAATAATCAATTTCATAAACTAAAATTTTTTTGATAATGAAAAATATAATCCCAAACTTCCTTTATTAAATGGTGCAATATATTCCACGACAATGTTTGTGTTGTCTTTAATAAAATTTAAATATTTAAGCTCAACACCAAATTCGTATTTTTCTTTTAACCAACGATGACCAAATGATAATGTTGGAATTATTTGTTGCTTAATAGGTTCATTAAAAGCTTTTGTATTGCGAAGTTCTATCAATGAAGAAAATGATGTATAAAAATAATTATTTTTATTAGAGTAATGACGATAATAGTTAATGTCGAATGCAGGATATAATGAAAAAATATTTTCTCTTAATCCCCAAAAATAATATACACCATAATTTAAAGAAAATCCGCTTCTGTCAAAATTTTTTATGTTAGTATTTGCAAAACTTTCCATATGAAATGTGCCAAACAGTAGAGATGTAGTATGTAATGATGTTTGTAATGAAAAATTATCGGTAAAACCATAAGCTCCTCCAATGCTAGTTAGAGGTAAAAAAATAGGGGCTCCACTAAAAATAACAAGCGGGCCACCAATGTCTGCTGTTATTAGTTTTTCACCTTTTTTAATAGGTTTTATCAAACGAATAGATGAGCAAGAATATAAAACAAAAATAAAAACCAACAACGAAACTTTTATAACAATTTTATTCATTACATTTATAATTGCAAAGATGAGTATTTTTAATGACTTAAACAAAGTAATAAAGGTACATTTATTTG
>Ga0308397_1000839_pt1 | contig 19217 bp, 22 predicted proteins | sample Hotspr20SampleT8_FD_202356 | JGI IMG/M metagenome (GOLD analysis project Ga0308397, IMG submission 202356) | Hot spring phototrophic mat microbial communities from Mushroom Spring, Yellowstone National Park, Wyoming, United States - 20051001_T8 ...
CTATTGTTGCAAGATGGTTTTTTATTATTGACTCTATATCTTCAGCATTTGGATATTGTCTTGTACCTGTTATTGACCTTTGATTGCAGAATATACACTGAAATGGGCAACCTAACTCTGGTATAAAAATGGGGATAGTAAAATGTTTATTCATCTACTTTTTTTACCCTCCCCCAAATAACGATTGTGGTTTACATGTCTGACTTAGAATTACTAAGAGCAATTATTACATATTTTATCTAAAGATATTTTTTTTAATAGAGTTTATTTTTTCTGTGTTTATAAAGTTTGCTGTCCTTTTCATATCTAACTTTTTAATCTTTATGTCTGCACACTTTGGGCACACATAGAAAGGATAATTTTTTATAGTTATTTTTTGCCCATACATGAAAAAGTCAAAGTTAGATATTTTTTTTATCATTGATTCACCACATATTTCACACTTCATAGAACCACCCCTCTTTTATTATTCATTTAATAAAAGATCAGAAACCTCTGCTATTCTAAAAATACTTTTTATATCATCTGAAACGTTTATTATTACAAGGTCTTTATTTTCTTTTTGTAGTTTTCTTTTTAGCATTACTATTCTTCCCATTCCCATAGAATCTATAAACTCTAATTTTGCGAAGTCTAAAATTATTTTATCAAAATTATATTTTGGTAATTCATTTTCTATAAACTTGTCATAATCAACAGTCTCTGTACAATCAAAGAAGCCTTCTATTGCAATTGTTAATTCACCTTTCTTTTCTTCTTTTGCTTTTATTAGCATTATAAAAACTCCCTTGTTTTTTTCATAATAAACTTGTATACTTTAAAACCTAATTTTTCCCAAAAACTTACTGCCACCTTGTTTTGAACAACTGCCTCTAATCTTATTTCTTCTAAATCAAATTTACTCAAAATATTTTCTAAAGCAATTGTTCCTATCTTTTTTCTTCTATACTCTTTTAAAATATAATACTCTGATATATGAAGTCCTTTTTTTCCTTCGTAAATATCATATAAATACCATATTACAAAACCAGCTATTGCATCATCATAAATTATCCAGTTAACTGAATACTTACTATCAATAATAATAAGTTTGCAATATTTGTCAATAAGATGTTTTTTCTTTTCAAATTCAGGGTCTATTTCTCTTAAATATTCGTAAAAAAATTTAACAAATATATCATATTCTTTTTCGGCAACTTTTTGTGTTTTAATTTTCATGGGTTAAAAATTTATAAAATTATTCATTCCTTAAAAGACTAGCAGGTGCAAAAGACATTATCTTTTTATAAATCATTAGAGATGCTAATATTCCAACACTTATGGCTGTTATTCCTATTATGATAAAATCAGTTATGAAAAACTTATAAGGTAGAGAAGTAAGATAAAACTTATCTTCAGGCATTAAGGAATATTTATAGTAGGAAGGGAAAGGGGAAATGCCAAGAATGTTTAGGTATAGTATAATATTATTTATTAAAGTCTCAAAAACTTTAATTATTATCTGTATGTTTTTTGTTATAAAAGACCCTGCAGTAAAACCTATTATATATCCTATAGTTATTATTGTTATACTCTGGATTAAAAATATTTTTATTATTGATTTTTCTTTTATACCAATTACTTTCAAAATTGCTATGTCAAACTTTTTGTCTACTATAAAAACGTTTATTGTTATAAATATTACTATAAAAGAAATCAACAAAATTATAAGCATTGAAATAGTTAACATGCTTTTTTCTTCTTTGAAGTCTTGAAATATTTTATCTTCATACATTGACCTTAATTCATAGTTTGGGTATTCTTTTTTTAGATTAGGCATTAATTTTTTTATAACTTCTTCTGATGGATTTTTGATATTTATTCCTATCCTATTTACTAAATTTTTTTCTGAATAAAAAAGTTTTGGCATTTCTGTATTAAGAATAAATGATGAGAGCAGGTCTAATTCTGCGTAACCAAGGCTTACTATTCCATCAATTCTTAGTTTGTTTATTGAAAAGTTTTTAAAACCTAAAGATGTGTCAAGTGATAACACTTGAATAGTATCTCCTATACCAACACCCAGGTTTATTGCAAGACTTTCTGCCAAAACTATTCCACCTTCAGATGGTATGGAACTTCCAGCAAGTATTTTATATGTTTTAAATATCTGTGTATTTTGATAGTCTTCTATACTAAATGCTCTCAGATTGCTTATTCTGCTTATCTCTAGTGGTGACTTTAGTATTACCTTGTCTTCATAAAAAGCGACACAGGTATTAATTTTTTCTTTGCATGAATCCTCTTTATATGTTAAGTCTTTTGCAAAACCTATAATGTTAAAATTGTAGTTTTCTATTTTTTCTTTTAATGAGTTTTGAAAACCATTTGTTATTGAAATAACGATTAAAGGGACTGCTACACCTATGCTTACCATTATTAATGAGAAAAGAGATAATTTGGCTACATTGTTTTTATTTTTTCTTGAAAAGAGAAACTTTGATGTTATAAATATTAGTATTCTCATTTTTTACCTTGACTTATAATTATGTAGAGATTACCTTTAATCAGGTTTGATATAGATATTGGTGAAGAGAAAAACTTTATATAATCTTCTCTACTTATTATAATGTCTGTCTTTTTTGTACCATTTGTATTTAGTGCAGCACAATAGTATAATTTGTCTCTTTCAATATCCAGATTGTCTATCTTGTAATAGAAGTGTGAGTAACCATTTTTTACTATTTCTGCTTTATCACTGTGATTTATGGAATATATGAGTATTAATTCTCCTTTTTCATCATAAGAGTATATATTTGGAAACAAAGAGGGAGTAATGTCCAAGTGTCGAGCTTCTATCACTAGTCCATTGTGGGCATATGGAGTATATTCAGACTTAAGTGGTTTGATTTTTATCTCTTCAAAAAAGTATCTGCTATTTAAAATTAAGTCTATTATATTATATTTTCCTAAGAATGATATATTAGAGATCATTTTTATTTTATCTCCCATCTGTCCAGAAAAGACTATTATATCGCTTGAGTAAAATCTTTTTGTAAAGTCTTTTATAAATGAGGTGTTGCTGTCTAATAGGTCTTTTATTGTGATTTCATAGTTTATATTTATACCTATTATTTCTTTTAATACTTGAGCCCTTATGCTCTTTACAAATTCCTCTGATTTAAATAGAGATTCTTGGATAAAGTTTTGTGTTTCTTCTATATTTATGTAAGTGTAGAACTCACCAAAGTATAATAATTTCCCCCAATTTATTAATGAGTTGTTGGATATTTTTTCTATATAATCAATACTTTGTTGTGTATATGAAAAGGAAAAAATATTTAAGAGTATAAATATCAGAGTTATCCTATTATTCAGTTTTTTCATCGTTTAACCTGAAAAATACTTTTTCATTTTCTATGTATGCTTTTAACTTAATATTTTCTTCATACTGTTTTATTAAAATCTCTTCTGATAGAGGGTCCTCCAAATATTTCTGTATAGTTCTCCTAAGTGGTCTTGCCCCATATTTTCTATCATATCCTTTATCGGCTAAAAACTCAATAACATCATATGGTATTTCTAGTAATATTTTCTTTTCTTGCAATCTCTGGTGTAATTCTTCTAGCATTATCTCAACTATTTTCTTTATACTTTCTTTTGTTAAAGGCTCAAATATTATTATTTCATCTACTCTATTCAAAAACTCTGGGTTGAAGAATTTTTTGAGTTCTTCCATTATATTTTCTTTGTTTTTCTTATCTTCTTCTTCTTGTAATCCAAACCCGAGTGATGACTTGTCTTTTATTAGTAGTCTTGTCCCTATATTTGATGTCATTATTATTATCGTGTTTCTAAAGTTTACTTTATGCCCTAGGTTATCTGATAGCTCTCCTTCTTCCATAACCTGTAATAAAATGTTGAATACATCAGGGTGTGCTTTTTCTATTTCATCAAATAGTATAACAGCATAAGGTTTTCTCCTTATTGTTTCTGTCAAGAGTCCACCTTCTTCATATCCAACATAACCCGGAGGAGCACCTATAAGCCTTGACACAGTATGTTTTTCCATAAACTCGCTCATATCGAATCTTATCAGTGCATCTTCTCTATCGAAAAGTACCTCACAAAGTGCTTTTGCAAGTTCTGTTTTCCCTACACCTGTTGGACCCACAAATATAAATGAACCTGTTGGCCTTTTGTGAGACTTAATCCCGGCTCTTGCTCTCTTTATTGCTCTTGAAATTGCACTTATTGCATTGTCTTGGCCTATTATCCTCTTTTTTAACTCTTCTTCTAACCTTAATATCTTTTCACTTTCATCTCTACTTATTTTTGTTATTGGTATACCTGTTGCCATTGATATAACATCAGCAATTTCTTTTTCAGTTATTTCTTCATAATTAGACTCTTGTTCTTTTTTCCATTTGTCTCTCTCGAAATCTAATAGTTTTAATACTTCATTTGCCTTGTCTCTATAGAAAGCTGCTTTTTCATAGTCTTGATTTTTTACGCATTCATCTTTTTTATTGTTAAGTTCTCTCAATTTGTTTTCTAACTCGATTATTATTGGTGGTGTTGAAAGATTTTTTATTTTTTTTCTTGAACCTGCTTCGTCTATTACATCTATTGCTTTATCAGGTAAGAATCTGCCATTTATGTATCTGTAAGATAGCATCACTGCACTTCTTAGTGCCTCTTTTGAATATCTTACTTTATGATGTTCTTCATATTTTGATTTTATTCCTTCAAGTATTTTTAATGTTTCTTCTATTGAAGGTTCTTCAACTATAATGGGCTGGAATCTTCTTTCAAGTGCAGCATCTTTTTCTATGTATTTTTTATACTCACTAAGAGTTGTAGCACCTATTACCCTGAGTGTTCCTCTTGCAAGTTCTGGTTTTAATATATTTGCTGCATCTAGTGCTCCTTCAGCAGCCCCAGCACCTATTATTGTGTGTAGTTCATCTATAAATATTATTACATTGCCCTCTTCTTTAACTTCTTCGATTATTTTTTTTATCCTGTCTTCAAACTCTCCTCTATACTTTGTTCCTGCTACTATTCCCAGCATATCAATTAGTAAAATCCTTTTATCTGAAAGGATTTCTGGGACTTCTCCATTTGCTATTTTTTGAGCCAAACCCTCAACTATTGCTGTTTTCCCGACTCCTGGTTCTCCTATTATTACTGGGTTATTCTTTTGTCTTCTTGAGAGGATTTGAATTACTCTTTCTATCTCTTTTTCTCTTCCTATAACAGGGTCTAATTTACCCATATGTGCATATACTGTTAAGTCCTTTGAAAACTCAGGCAATAAAAATGGTTTTTTCTTTGTTTGAAAGTTTATCCTTGGTTTTGATTTTTCAACCCCTACTTCAATAGGACCTATTATTTTTATTATTTCTTGTCTAACAGCATCTATTGTTATTCCATAGCCTTCTAGTAATGCTTTTATTGGTCCTTTATATGATAAAAGCCCAAGGAGTATGTGTTCTGTCCCTACGTATGTATATCCCATATTCTCAGCTTCTCTTATTGAGAGTTGAAATACTTTTTCTAGTTCTGATGTTTGGAATGGACCATCTGTAAACTCAGGTATATTTTTACCATCCAGTATAAACTCTATTTCTTGTCTTATCTGATTTATATTCAGTCCAAGTTCTTTTAATGCTTGAATTCCAGTACCTTCTCCCTCTCTTAATATTGCAAGTAAAAGGTGTTCTGGATGTATCTCATTATGCCCTAACCTTCTTGCTTCTTCTGGGGCTATTATGTTTACAATTCTATATGCTCTAGGTGTAAACTCCATTAATTACCTCTTTTTTTAAAAATGTTTAATAAAACCTTTTTTGCTATTTCTTCTTTTGTTCCTTTTATTTCTAATATTTGATTATCTTTTGATAATAATTTTATTTCTCCTGTAATATTCTCAAAGTTTTCGGGAGAGTTAGCAATTATATAATCAAGATTCTTTCTTTCCATTTTTTCTGTGGCGTTTTTTATAAGGTCTTCTGTCTCAAGAGAAAAACCTATGAACACTTGCTCATCTTTTTTAAATGGAGACAATTCTTTAAGTATGTCTGGATTTTTTACTAATTCTAAAACTAAGCTATCTTTTTTCTTTATTTTGCTGTTAGCAACTTCTTTTACTCTAAAGTCAGCAACAGCAGCAGCCATAATTAAAATGTCAGCCTCACTTATCATTTCTTTAAGTTTATTTAACAAGTCAATACAAGACCTTATTTTTATTGACTTTATATCATATGGTAGTTGATGACTTATGTTGCCGTATATAAGCGTTACATCTGCCCCAAGTTCTTTTGCTTTTTTTGCAAAAGAAATTCCCATCAAACCAGATGACCTGTTTGTTATATATCTTACAGGGTCAATGTCCTCTATTGTACCCCCTGTTGTAACTATTACCTTTTTACCACTTAGAACTTTATCTTCCTCATAGTTTAAAACCCTTTCTACTATGTATTCAACAGGTGCCAGTTTTCCTTTTCCTTCATAACCACAGGCAAGAATCCCTTCAGTAGGCTCTATTATTTCTGCCAAATGAGATATTTTTTTTAGGTTTTCTTGAACTATTGGGTGATAATACATTTTTACATTCATAGCAGGTGCAATAAATACTTTTTTATTAAAAGATATGAATGTTGTTGAAAGAAGGTCATCAGCAATACCATTAGCAAACTTTCCTATTATGTTGGCAGTTGCTGGAGCAACAAGCATTACATCAGCCCAATCTGATAAACTTATATGTGGTATATAGTCTTTTTCTCCAAACTCGTCATTTAGTACAATATTTGAAGATAAAGTAAAAAAGGGTATTTTTGATACCATTTTTAGGGCATTGTCTGTCATTATTACCTTTATTTCATGGCCTTTTTTTCTTAACATACTTAATATTTCAAGTGACTTATATATAGCAATACTGCTTGTTACACCTAATATTATTTTCATCTATTTGCTCTCTTTTACCATAATTGACTTTATGCTCTGCAATGCCTCAATTAGTCTCTGATCTGTACTTTTTACCATTTCAACTTTTTCATATATCTCATTTATTATTCCTTTTTTGTAAAGGCTTTCAAATACTTTAACAATATAAGGATCAAACTGACTACCAGAGTTTTTTACTATTTCTCTTATTGCATCGTCTATTGAACGTGGTTCTTTGTATGGCCTTTTTGACACGATCACATCAAAAACATCAGCCACAGATATTATCCTTGCATAAAGAGGTATTTTTTCTCCAGCAAGACCATCAGGATATCCTTTGCCATCCCATCTTTCATGGTGGTGTTTTATCCCTTCTATTATTTCAGAAAAGTATTTTATGGGTTTTATTATCTCTGCACCGATAAGTGAGTGTTTTTTTATTATATTAAACTCAGTCTCATCTAATTTTCCTGGTTTTTGAAGTATATGATCAGGTATTGCTATCTTTCCTATGTCATGGAAAAAACCTGCATATTTTAGCATTTCAGCCTTTTCTTCATTAAGTCCTATCTCAAGACCTATTGCTTCTGATATATACCCTACTCTTAATACATGCACACCTGTTGTTAAGTCTTTGTATTCAATTGCTTCAGACAGACTTACTGCCATCTGTTCTATTACTTCTGATAGTTTGTTTATAAGTTTTTCATTTATCATATTTACTTCAAGGAGGTGTTCATATAAATTAGCATTTTCTTTAAGCAGTTTTGTCTTTTCCTCAAACATTTTTATTGTTCTTATACCTACTTTTACTCTTGATAGAAATACTTCCATGTCCATTGGTTTTGTTATAAAGTCATCTACAACATCTAAGGATTCTAACTCTGTCTCTTTTTGAGACTTGGCTGTTACCATTATAATATATATCAGAATAGGTTTATCCTTTGCCCACTCTCTTATTTTTTTTGATGTATCAAGTCCATTTATCTCTGGCATCATAAAGTCCATTAGGATTATGTCAGGGATATACTTTCCTGTAGTAACTAGATTGATTGCTTCTATCCCATTTTGAGCGACCATTACTTCATTTTCTGGAAAACTCTTTTTAAGAGTTATCTCAAGCATTTTTTGAATAAAAGGGTCATCATCTACAATTAAAAACTTCATCATTTCTCTCCATTAGTAGGTCTATGTAATATCTTTTTTCAATTTCTTCTTCTTTTATGCCTATTTCTTCAAAGAAGTTGTCTATTGCTTTTACAGCATTCTCTATATTTTTATCTTCTGTTATTATTTCTACTTCTATAAATCTACCTAAATTCTCTATTTCATTGCACTCTATATTCAGTTTAAACCCTTCATAGTCCATGTTATACAAACTTGTCTTTTTTGTTTTTTCTATGAATGGATAAATCTCCATATAGTTAAAAAACTCTTTTAGTTTTAATAAATCAACGTTTGAGATATCTATCTCATGTTCTTTATTTATTTCTGTTTTATTATTAAAACTTTTATCCTTATATGAAAGTATCTTTTCTCCATTTTCTTCTCTTATTCTAAAAACACGGTCAGTGTATATGTTGACTTTTCTGCCTTTTACATTAGTGAAATAAATATCCTTTTTTTCTGTACAGTACTTAAAAATTGCAATTTTTTTTACTTTTTCTAAAATATCTTCTCTAAGATATGCTTTTTTTTCAACTTCATACATTATATAGCTCTGTAGAGGTTCATCATTTCTAATAATGCTAAACCTGCTTCAAATCCTTTGTTTCCTGCTTTTGTTCCTGCTCTTTCTATGGCTTGTTCAATATTATCAGTTGTGAGTACTCCAAAAGTTATTGGTGTTTTTGATTTTAATGAAACTGTTGCTATTCCTTTTGAGACTTCTGCTGCCACATAATCAAAATGTGGTGTATCGCCTCTTATTACAGCCCCAAGGCATATAATCCCATCATATTTATTTTTTTCAACAACTCTGTTCAATACAGCAGGTATTTCAAATGCTCCAGGGCTCATTATTATTTCTATGTCTTCTGATTTGACCCCATGTCTTACTAGAGAGTCAATAGCACCTTCTATAAGTCTCTCAACTATGAATGAGTTAAACCTTGATGCTATTATACCGACTCTAAACCCCTCACCTTTTAAGGCACCTTCTATTCTTTTTGGCAAGATCTCCTCCAGTTTTAGAATTGTTCATTAAAAATTAAAAAAATTTTAGGTAAAAAATTTTTTATTGTTATCTTATTAAAATATAATATCTTTATTTAATAATAATTATAACTTACAGGGAAACATATGGATTTTATTATTGTATCAGATATACATAACGCCTATAAAAGTTTTTATGAATTAATTGAGAGTCAAAGTTTTGATGGTGTTATTTTTTTAGGTGATGGGCTTTCAAACTTTTTAAAAGCTTTGGAAAACTTAGAAAAAAAAGTTAAAGATGTTTTTTTTATAGAAGGTAATTGTGATTATATATATCCAAGACAGGGTTACAAGATTGTAAAGATTGATAATCTTACCCTATTTATTACTCATGGTGATGCATTTAGAGTAAAGGCGGGTCTATATAATCTTGAGGCTTTTGTAAAGTCTTTAAGTCTTAATATAGACATAGTTGCTTTTGGTCATACACACGAAAAGTTTCATATATCAAAGGAGGGCATAGAGTATTTTAATCCTGGGGCTTTTTCTGAAGGGAAATATGGTGTGTTACATACAGAAAAAGAGGGTTTTTATATTGTAGAGTGTATCTTTAATAAGATTAAAGTTTAATTTTATATAGCAATGTTAAAATAAAAGCCTAAGGATTTTGTAATGGCAAATAAGACAAAAAAAAGATTAATTATCTCTTTTTCCTTGGTCTTGTTTTTATCAATACTTGTTTTTTCTTTTTATATTTTAGCACCTGGGCAGTTTTTAGAATTAAGGGCTGGTTATTATAAGTATAAGGCTGATGTTGAAGAGGACTTTATAGATGTTGATAATTATAAATGGTCATATTTTAAGAATAAGAATAAAAAGGATAAAGAGACAATAGTATTTGTTCATGGTTTTACTGGTAGTAAGATGTTTTGGCTTGAGTTTTTAGCATTTTTTAAAGACTATAATGTTATTGTTCCTGACCTTCCTGGTCATGGTAATAATAGTTATTTTCAGGAAGATAATTATTCAATAAGGGAGAACACAAAAAGGCTTAACTCTTTTGTTGATAAGTTGGGGCTAAAAAACTTTTATCTTGTTGGTATATCCCTTGGTGGTGCTATATCAGGTTATTATGCATCTCTCTATCCGGATAAGGTTAAAAAACTTGTTTTAATAGATGCAGCAGGGGCTAAGGCAGACAGAATGAGCCCATATTTTCAGTTTATACTAACTACAGGAGAGAATCTTTTGATATTTAAAGATAGATCAGGTTTTAATAAGATGATGAGTTTTCTTTTTGTTAAACCACCAAAGACCCCTTCTCACATAATAGACTATTATCTTAAACAAAGAGATAAAATGAACCCAAGATATGAAAAAATATTTAATGACCTTATAAATGAGATAAATACAGAGGGGAATCCATTAAAAGAGGATAATCTTAAGAATATTGTTTGTCCTACTCTTATAATATGGGGTAAGGAAGATAAAATAATAGATATTTCTGCTGGTTATAATCTTAATAAGAGTATAAAAAACTCAAAACTTATTATTGTTGAAAATGTCGGGCATGTACCACCTATTGAGGCGAAGGAGTTTACATCTTCAAAGATTAGAGAGTTTTTTGCTGAGTTATAAAATAAGTTTTTCTTAAATTTATGATTAATGTAAAAATTTTTAAAAAAGGGTATGTTTATGAAGAGAGTTTTTTATTTTTTAATTCTTTTTGTTTTTATTTTCTCTTACCTTGTTTTTTCTGAAAGTTTTAGAAAAAGGGAAATTAGTAAGACAAGTGATAAGGATAATCTTGCACTTAATAGTGAGGCTAAGGGATATCCTTCTGTATTGGGTTCTGATAAGGGATGGGGTGGTGGAAGTTTTGTATGGGAGATAGTGGATGGTTTAAGGACTTATGATGAATGGCAACATGGGATTGCTTTTTGTGGTGGTAAAAAAGGATGGTGTGGCGAGCAGTGTGGTTGGAGAGAGATTTTAATAGACTTTGGAAGACCTGTAAGGTTTAATCGAGTTGTTGTTTGGCACCATGGCTTTGAGCATGTCCCTAATGTTTATAAGATTCAATACTTAGACATGGAAACAGGTGATTATAAAACAGTTTTTTCAACAAATAATGGTAAGAACTTTCTTAAGTTTCAAATAGTTAAAAATCCAACAGACTGGTGGGAGAGTTTTTCTACGCCCACTGAAAATATTTTTAGTCCTGTAGTATCTACCAGGTTAAGATATGTTATAAATAACTGTGATATAGAGCACGGGTGGATATATGAAATTGAGGTTTATTAAACTGTTTTGTTTTTTTATATGTTCTCAATTTTTCTTTAAAATAAAAAAATGAGTTTTGTATGGACTTAAAAGAAAATGCAAGATTAATTATCAAAAAGTTTTGTGAGGAAAAGAAAATACGTGAAGCTGATGCCAAGGTGAATGATGAACTTTGGCAAATAAAGTTTAATTCTTTTCATATGAGTGTGTATTTCTTTGAATAATACACATTTTGATGAAAAGAGAGTCGGCATTGTTGTTGAGGGTATTTTAGCGACTTTACCTAAAATGAGTGTTGAAAATGAAGCAAAACTTTTTAGAGATTTGCTTACTATTAATAGGGCTATTGTTGGTGTTAAGTTTGCACTAAATGATAACAATCTATTGCTTTCTATTACTAGAGGATTAGAAGGCCTTGACTATCAAGAGTTTAATGAAATTATGGAAACAATAGCAACTCAGGGTGATTTTTATGATGATGGGATTAAATCAAGGTTAGGGTTTAAATAAGTTAATTTTTTAAATAAAGTTAAAACAAAAAAGGGGGGAAAAATGGCAAGTGACAGAGACTTTGTTTCAACAGAGGAGCATGAACTAAACTATATATTAAAGAAGTATGAAAAAAGACAAAGTAAAGAAAACAGAGAAAAGATTGTAAATGCATTAAAAGATTTTAAAAACAACCCAGAATATAAACCACACAACAGAGAAAGGTTCTATTCTTATTTAGGAGAAAAGGGGATATTATCTAATTTAGAATAGGTTTTTGAGTGATATTGGGTTTTAGTTAAAGTTTATAAAATTACTAAATTAAAAACTACTTGGCATTGGTCTTGTTGAAATAGCTTGATTTATCTCTGAAATAAGAATTATATTTAGCTGTTTTGACAAGATTCAATAACCAGGTTAAGTCTATAGTGTAGGTTTGTGTTTTATAAATGTAATAAATCTTCTTTTATTTTAGACCTTATTTTTCTTTGATGGCAATAAATTAGCTTTCAATTTTTAACTTTATTAAGTTTTAATTGATGTTTTTCACCTAAAAAATTAATCTTTAAAACTCTAAATCTAACCTAATTGCTTAGTCTCATTGAGGTGAGAAATAGGTTTTTATGAAAATATACTTTCTTTCTTAGGGTTGCCCCCACATAATAACAAATTTTTTTAAAAATTTTAATAAAAATTTTGATAAAAAAATTTTTTTTCTTAAATTTTGTTTCTATAAATAGAAACGTTTCTACAAATAGAAACAATGGAGATGTTATGATACCTGATCTAAACACTGTTAAAGACCTTTATGAAAAATATGATGGCTTTTTGTTCCAAAAAGAGGTTGCAGGAGATATTATAAATCCTATAATCTTGCTAAAGAAGATGGATAACTTTGCCTATTCTTTTTTACTTGAAAGTGCGAAGACAGATGACAAGATACTTGCAAGATATTCTTTTATTGGTTATGACCCAGAAGAAATTATTAAGTATCAAAATGGTTTTCTTGAGGTTGGAAAAGGAGAAAAAAAAGAGACTTATAAACTTAGTAATCCTTTTTATTATCTTAAGAAAGACCTTTCTAAGATGGTATATTCAAATAACATAGGAGACTTTAAAGGTGGTTTTTTAGGTTTTATCTCATACGAGTGTGTAAACTATTGCGATGTATTGAGGAAAAACATAAAAGAAGGTGATTTTCCTGTTTTGTTATTAATGAGGGTTAATAAGTTTTTTGTTTATGACAATTACACAGGCAAACTTTATGCATCTGTTTATATTAATAAGGAGAAAGACTATTATGAAACCTATAGAAGAGCAGAAGACTTAATAAATAAAATGATAGAATCACTTTTTAGTTTAGATACAGTAAAAAAGAGAACAGGCAAGGTTTTAAGAGTTGATGAGGACTTAAAAAGAGAGGATTACATTAATACTGTTTCAAAGGTTAAAGGAGAAATTGAGAGTGGAGAAGGTATTCAAGTAGTTATTTCAAAAAAGTATGATGTATATTTTGATAGTATTAACCCAATAAGTTTTTATAGGTCATTAAGGAACCTTAACCCATCACCATATATGTTTTATCTGAAGTTTAATGATTTTGTTTTGCTAGGGTCTTCACCTGAAACACATTTAAAGGTTAAAGACAGGGTTGGTTATATAAAGCCTATTGCAGGGACATATCCTATAAATAAGAGTTCTGTTGAAGAGGACAAGAAAAAATTGCTTTCTGATAAGAAAGAAGTTGCAGAGCACTTAATGCTGCTTGACCTTGCAAGGAATGACCTTTATACATGCTGTGACCCTAAGACAGTTGAGGTTGAAAAGTCATTTGTTGCTGAAGAGTATTCTCATGTACTTCACATAGTTTCTTCTGTTAAAGGTGTCTTGAAAGAGGGTATTCATCCTATTGAACTTTTTGCCAAGACATTTCCAGCTGGTACTGTAACAGGTGCTCCAAAAGTAAGGGCAATAGAGTTAATAGAGCAGTATGAAGCATCTCCAAGGGGTTTTTATGCTGGGTGTGTTGGGTATTTTGGATATAATTCTGATATAGACACATGTATAACCATAAGGTCAGCTATTGTAAGAGGAAATACTGTTACTTTAAGGGCTGGAGCAGGTATTGTCTATGATAGTATACCAGATAGAGAGGCTGATGAGGTTGAAAACAAACTTAAGGCACTTTTTAAGGCTTTGGATAGGATAAAAGACTTGGAGGAAAATTATGTTTTTACTCGTTGATAATTATGACTCTTTTACCTATAACCTGTATGCACTTTTTAAAAGTCTTGGAATAGAGATTAAAGTAGTTAGGAATGATGAGTTTATAAAGGGAGATTTTGAGGGGATAATAATATCCCCAGGTCCTTCACACCCCAAAAATAGTGGAACAAGCCTTGAATACATAGACTTTTATAAAAGTGAAGTGCCTATATTTGGTGTTTGTTTAGGTATGCAGGCAATATGCTATTACCTAGGTTTTACTGTTGATAGAGCAAGGACCATACAACATGGCAAGAGAGACAGGGTTCTAATAAAAAAGGATTCTTGTTTGTTTAAAGGTTTACCAGATAGTTTTTATGCTGTAAGATATCACTCTTTATCTGTTAAAGGTATTGATTCTATAGCAATATCAGAGACAGATAATGAAGCAATGGCGTTTGAAGATGTGGATAATCTTCTTTTTGGAGTTCAGTTTCACCCTGAGTCTTTTCTAAGTGAGTATGGGGATGTTATTGCAAATAATTTTATTAAAATATGTAATAAAAAAGGGGGTAAAAAATGATTGCAAATATTATTGAAAAGGAAAAAATTAGTTATCAGGAGGGTGTAGAAATATTTAAAAAAATGGCTGATGGTGAATACTCTGAACCTCAAATAGCATCTATACTTACATCGATCAAGGTAAGAGGAGAGAATCCAGAAGTTGTAAAGGCTGCAATAGATGTTTTTAATACTTATAAGGTTAAAATTGATATTGAGGATGATGTTATAGATACTTGCGGAACAGGGGGAGATGGCAAAAGTTCAATAAATGTATCTTCTGCTGTTTCTCTTGTTTTATCAAGCTTAGGTAAAAAGGTAGTAAAACACGGTAACAGGTCTCAGACTGGTAAAATGGGCTCTGCTGATATTTTTGAAATTCTTGGTGTGCCTATAAGTCTTTCTCCTTTAGAAGCTAAAAAGTATTTTGAAAAACATAATTTTGTTTTTCTTTTTGCTCCATTATACCACCCTGCATTTAAATATGTTGCTCCTGTTAGAAAACAGTTAGGTTTTCCTACAATATTTAACTACCTTGGGCCTTTTTTAAATCCTGCTGACCCTTCTTATCAGATAATAGGAATGAATACCTTGGATAAGATGAATATTGTAAGAGATGCTGTCTTGGGTGATAAGAAATATAAAAAACTGATAGTATATTCTTCATCAGATGGTTATGATGAGGTATCTAGCTATGATATTACATATGGGTATGAGATAGAAGGGGATTATTTTAGAGAGTTGGTTATAGACCCATCAAGATTTTTTAAACCTTTCCCAATGCCCAAGATAGAGACAAGAGAAGAGGGATTAAGCCTCTTTATAAAAGGTATTAGTGGTGAAGATGAGTCTCTTTCTTCTTTGATAGCATTAAACTCTGCTTTGGGGCTTTATGCCTTAGGAGATGTGAAAGACTTGAAAGAAGGATTTGAAAAGGCAATAACTGCTATAAAAGAAGGAAAAGTGGTAAAAAAACTTGAGGAATTAAAGGAATAGTTTATGTTTGTTAAGGTTTGTGGTATAAGACACAAGATTGAAATTGATTGGGCAATTGAACTTGGTTATACTGCGATAGGTGTTGTTTTGTGTCCATTAAGTAAGAGATTTGTTAATAAGGAAAAGGCGATTGAACTTGCAAAATACTGCAAAAAAAGAATAATTTCTGTTGCTGTTGGAATAAATTATAGTGATGTAAAAGATGTTGAGGACTTTTTTGACTACATACAGATTTCTGAGGATATAAAGAAGAAAAATGTTATTCTTTCAGTTGGGGAAGATATAAATGATTACACCAATAGGTATCTTATTTTTGATAAAAGTAGAGGTAGTGGCATCTTCTCTCAATACCCTTTATGGATAGAAAAGTATATAAATAGATTGATAATAGCAGGTGGTTTAAATGATAGCAATGTTGCTGATGTTGTAAATTTATACAAACCATTTGGTGTTGATGTTTCATCAGGGGTTGAAGATTGTGGACTTAAGTCATATGAAAAAATGTTTTCTTTTATAAGAGAGGTAAAGAATGGATATAAGCAAAATGTTTTACGGTGAGTATGGTGGGCAGTTTGTTCCTGAGACTCTTATTCCTGCTTTAGAGGAGCTTGATAAAAAGTTTGAGTTTTATTCAAATAACAAGGATTTTAAGGATAAATTAGATTACTTACTTGTTAACTATGCAGGTAGGCCTACTCCTGTTTATTATGCGGAGAACCTTTCAAAGAAGTATTGTATTGATATTTATTTAAAAAGAGAAGACCTTCTACACACAGGTGCACACAAGATAAACAATACTCTTGGGCAAGGACTTTTGGCAAAGTTTATGGGTAAAAAAAGAATAATAGCTGAAACAGGGGCAGGTCAGCATGGTGTTGCAACAGCAACTGTTGCTGCTTTACTTGGGCTTGAGTGTACAATATATATGGGGGAGTTGGATGCAAAAAGACAAGAGCCTAACTTGAAGAGGATGAAAATATTGGGGGCAGAGGTTTCAAGAGTTGAGGAAGGTTCAATGACGTTAAAAGATGCTATGAATTCTGCTTTAAGAGATTGGGTTAAGAATGTTAGGACAACTCATTATCTCATAGGCAGTACCGCAGGTCCCTACCCTTTCCCAAAGATAGTTTCTTTTTTTCAGTCTTGCATAGGGAAAGAGGCAAGAGAGTTTTTTGAAAAACAGGGTTTTTTGCCTGACTATGTTGTTGCATGTGTTGGCGGTGGAAGTAATGCAATGGGTATTTTCCAAGGTTTTTTGGATACAAATGTAGGTCTTATTGGAGTTGAGGCAGGAGGTAAGTCAGATAAAACTGGGGAGCATGCAAGGACTTTAGGGCTTGGTAGAAAGGGTATACTGCATGGAAGTTTAAGTTATCTACTTCAGGATGAAGAAGGGCAAGTTTTACCTGTTCACTCAATTTCTGCGGGTCTTGATTATCCTGGTGTGGGGCCTCAGCATTCATATTTTAAAGATACAGGAAGGGTTAGTTATAGTTTTGTAAGAGATGATGATGCTTTATTTTCTTTTTTTGAGCTTTCAAGACTTGAAGGTATAATTCCTGCTCTTGAGTCATCTCATGCATTAGGTTATGTTTTAAAGAATGAGTTTTTCAAAAACAAAAAAGTTTTAGTAAACCTTTCAGGTAGAGGTGATAAAGATATGAGAATTATTGAGGAGGAATTGTGAAAGGGATTTATACTTTGGGTGGATATCCTGATAAGGATAATTTTTTGGAAGCAGTCAATATAGTTTTAAAGAATTTTGATTTTATTGAGATTGGGCTTCCTTTTTCTGATCCTGTTGCTGATGGCCCTGTAATTGCTAAGGCGATTAATGAGGTTATTGGAAGAGTGAAAATAAAAGAAATAATAGATATAATAGAGAAACTTGAGACAAAAAAAGACATTTTTATTATGACATACTCTAATGTAATATATTCCTATGGTATAAAAAATTTTTCAGATAAGTTAAAAAAAGTTATAAAAGGGATTATAATTGCTGACCTGCCAAATGTTATGCACTCTTTTTTTTATTCAAGAGGATTTGAAGTCCCAATTATTCCTTTTGTTACCCCAGAATCAAGGATAGGAGATATAATAGAGGCTGTAAAATTCAACCCACCTTTTATATACTTTATAGGAGTAAGAGGTATCACTGGCTCAAGTTCTGATCTTGACAGTAATGAGATAAAGGACAGGGTGAAAGTTATAAAAAGTAATACTAATACTCCTATAATAATTGGTTTTGGTATAAAAAGTGTTAGTGATGCTAAAAAAGCAGTCTCTATTGCGGATGGTTTTGTTATAGGGACAGAGGCTGTTAAGAGGCAAACTAATATCAAAGATTATGAAAAGTTTTTAAGGTCTTTTGAAGGAATATAGTTATAAAACTTTGAAGACTAAGACTTTGGGTTTATGAAAAAAAAGAGTTTGTAACAAGTGATTTAAAACCTTAAACTAATAATACTAAAATTCTGTTTTTTCTTAGTCTTTATGTAAAAATAAAGACTTATGAGAAATGAGGTTATTTGGTAAGTCATGGTGCCATATATCTTCTTTTATTTTCATCTTGTAATCCTTCTACCAGATGAAACGAGGTAGGAGGAACCTTGTAAGAGAGTTTTTGTAAGTAAATACTAATCACTTACAAATCTGATAGACTTACATGTTTGTAAAAAATAAATAAGCAAATATAAAGCTTTAAAATGATTAAGATTACTTAAAAACTTATAGGGATTATTTAATATATAAGCCTTTTTAATTAAAACTAACTTTTTTATAAGGAAATTATAAGCATTAAAAAAATACTACATTATCTTAATTTAAATTTTTAATCTTTCAAATATTTAAAAAACTAGATATAATTTTCATTAATGTGGCTCAATTTAAACAATTACCAAACTTATTTTTTAAAGACTTGCTAGGTAAGTTTATTCTTTTATATCGATTATAAGACCTTTTCTATCTTCAGAAGATAATTTTATATTTCCTTTTGGTGTTATCAAAAAAAGTATATTCTTAACAGTTTCATTAAGTTTTTGTATGTTTTCTTCTATTAGCCTATGGTCAATTTTAGGTGTTATATTTTCTTCTAACTTTATAGTATTGGATGTATTATTTGTTAAAAGAATAATGTTATTCATAATTTTTGTTTCCATATTAATAACCTTATTATAATAAATCGACAAAAATAATATAAAATTTTAATTATCTACAAAAATTTGAATCAAATAAGTTAAATGTTTTTTGGAACATTCCGAAAATAGAAATGCTATTAAGCTTCCCTCCCTGTAAGCTTATAGCCATCTGCCGTATGTGAAAGGAAGGTAGGCCTTTAAGCCTTACCTTCTCTTTTTTTAAAGAAAGTCTTCTATTTTTTCGAAACTAAATACATGAAAATTTTTTATATCACTTTTATGTTTTTTTTGTTAAATCTTGTTTATCCTTTTACTATCATAATTGATCCAGGACATGGTGGGAAAGACCCAGGTGCAATAAAAGATGGGATTAAAGAAAAAGACATAAACCTTAAAGTTGCTTTTTTTTTAAAAAACATTATAGAAAGAAAGGTTAAAGGTGTTAATGTTGTACTTACAAGGGAT
>Ga0308397_1000844_pt1 | contig 19150 bp, 19 predicted proteins | sample Hotspr20SampleT8_FD_202356 | JGI IMG/M metagenome (GOLD analysis project Ga0308397, IMG submission 202356) | Hot spring phototrophic mat microbial communities from Mushroom Spring, Yellowstone National Park, Wyoming, United States - 20051001_T8 ...
CTCCCCGCAAGAAAATACCAGGGAAGAGTGTTATAGGGTTAGATTTTTGGATGAGGCAAATATTTTTTTGGGTTAGAATTTCGATGAGTCAACGCGCCGGTTCCTTTTTCGAAGGCCAACAGGTTCAGGTGGTGGATCGAACCGGAGGCGCTGGCCCCGGCCTTGATTCCTTTCGGATTGGCTTTCATGGCCTCTACCAATTCTTTGATATTCTTGTAGGGGGCATTGGGTGTAACCGAGAGAACGTCGGGGGATCCTCCGATAATGAAATAATCCCACACACTAACCCGCTTGTCCCAACCACCCTGTACACCGGCGGTTACGATGGATTCGGAGATCCCCGCGAGGGTGTATCCGTCCGCTGGTTTACTGTAGGCTTCCAGCATCCCTACCGATCCGCCTACTCCCCCAGTAACATTCACTACGTTGATGTTCACCTTGAGGATTTTCGCCATTTCCGCCATTACCAGCCGGTTCGCCAGGTCGGTTCCCCCTCCCGCTGCCCATACGACGATGTTGGTGATGTCCCGGGCAGGGTACTCTTCCTGCCCTCGGGCAAAGAGCATGCCCGTAGTGGCTAGCAGGGCTACCAGAACCAGAAGCAATACCTTCTTCATAGAAGCCTCCTTCCGTGATAGATTTATGGATACAATATAGATAATATTGTATACAAAATGGATTATACCATAGATTCTTCTGTTGTCAAGAAGAAATCTATGGTAAAGTCATGCTCATTTCGAGGAAAGCGTGGGAAGAATCACTTTAGCAACGCGAACAAGTTGTATGTACTAAAGATGTTTACCATTATAAGTGATACCACCGCCATGATTTTGATCAGAATGTCCAGGGACGGCCCCACGGTATCCTTCAACGGGTCGCCGACGGTGTCACCGATCACAGCGGCGGAGTGGGCACCACTGCCTTTTCCGCCATAATGCCCGTGTTCAATATACTTTTTGCCGTTGTCCCAGGCTCCCCCCGCGTTGGCCGAATACAGGGCCAGCATGATGGCAGAGAGGGTGGTACCGATCAACAGACCCCCCACAAAATCGGCTCCGAAAATGAATCCTGTCAGTATGGGAGTAAGCACGGATATGAAGGCGGGTCCTTTCATTTCTCCGATAGCCCCGGCCGAAGAAATTTCGATGCATTCCCGATAGTTAGGTTTTGCCTCGCCGCTCAGAATCTTCGGGTTTTCCTTGAATTGCCGCCGGACTTCTTGGACCATTTTCCGGGCCGCTTTGGCTACCGCTTCTATGAGGATTCCTGAAAAAAGAAAGGGTAAAGAGGCGCCCACCACCGCTCCCGCCAGGGTCATGGTATTGATCATGTTGAGGACTAGAGAATACCCCTTCACGTCTTCCGGTGAGGCCTGAGTATAGAGGTAGGAAGCGAACAAGGATAAGGAAGCAAATGCCGCGGAGCCTATCGCAAATCCTTTCCCGATCGCCGCGGTAGTATTCCCCACGGAGTCCAAATGATCGGTAATTTCCCGAACCTTTGGATCCAATTTTGACATTTCACTGATCCCTCCCGCGTTGTCGGCAATGGGCCCGTAGGTATCCACCGACACGGTGGTGACCACGAAGGAAAGCATCCCAATTGCTGCCATCGCTACTCCATAAAGTCCTGCAATCACATGAGAACCGATGATGGCCACCGCAATCACCAGCACAGGGATAAAGGTGGATTTCATTCCCAGGGCCATCCCCTCCGTAATGGTCAAGGCAGCTCCCTCTCGGGAAGCTGCCGCAAGGGTTTGGGTAGGTCGGTAATCGTAACTGGTGTAGTACTCTGCCAAAAGTCCTATTAGGATGCCACTGCCTATTCCCAACACAGCGGAAAGCCAGGGTGACAAGGCTCCCATGGTGAACCCTACTCCCGCGTAGTTCTCTCCCTGAAAGTACAGGTAGGTAAATATCCCATTGAAAAGCAAGGTCAAACCCGCAGACGTCCAAGTGGAAAAGTTTAGCTCTCTATGGGGGAAATCGGACACTTTCTTTAGGAGAAGGGAAGCAATACCGATGACACAGGAGATGACTCCAATGGAGGCAAAGAGGATAGGATAAAGCATCAATTTATTGACAAGGGTAGGGGAAATAGGGGTCTGGGAACCGCTATGAGTGTGAAACATGTAGGCGGAGAGAACCACACTGGAGATCAGGGCACCTACAAAACTTTCCAGTAGATCCGCTCCCAATCCCGCTACATCACCTACATTATCCCCCACGTTATCGGCAATGGTAGCGGGGTTACGGGGGTCATCCTCGGGAATGTGCGCCTCGGTTTTCCCCACGAGGTCTGCTCCCATATCGGCAGCCTTTGTGTAGATCCCTCCTCCCACACGATCGAACATAGCTATGATGGAACATCCCAGCGCGTACCCTGAAACGCTCATGGTAAAGGGGATGTACTGAATCCCCAGCCAATTGGTCACCACGGTCAGTTGTCCAGGGGACAACTGCCCCAAAAGGTATCCAAACACAACATACACAATTCCGAGGCCCAACAGAGCGAACCCGCCCACGGATAACCCCATGACACTGCCGCCTTGGAAGGCCACTTTGAGAGTTTGTCCCATGCTGGTGGTAACGCGGGCGGTATTCGAGACTCGAACATTGGCAATAGTGGCAATTTTCATCCCAATCCACCCTGCGGAACCGCTCATGACCGCCCCTAGCAAGAAAGCAACGCCTGTATACCAGGAAACAAGTATTCCAAGAATCACTGCAATCACTAAGGCAATAAAGGCGATGATCCGGTATTCGTGCCGGATGAACGCGTCTGCGCCTTCCTGGATGGCATGCGCGATTTCCTGCATGATCGGTGTTCCAGGGTGCAGCCTTTTGACAGAATAAAAATTGACGGCGGCAAAACCTAGGGCTGCAACGACCGATACGACGATGAATCCTACCATATCTATACTCCTCATGTATTAAAGGGGCGATATTATGTATAATTATACAGTTTAAGTTTATATCATGCAAAAATACTCCTGTGCAAGACATGCAACTGGGCCATATCGAAGGGAAATACTTCTTTCTCCCCTTTACAACCCGATCACTCTATTTTACATTTTACAGTGTCCATCATAAGGGAGGGATGTACTATGAACAGGCATTACTATTTGACTGTGTTTCCCGTAGAAGCTCTTATCGCTTCCCAACTAGAACCCGAGCAATTTGGGGCTTATATGGCCACGGGGTCCAAGAAAGGATCCCATGAAAATATCATATTTATCGAGATCGAGGGTGAGTTTGGGGACTATTTCGACTGGAACTACGCAAGGGAAAAATGTGTCCCTCACAAGAACGGTAACCCGAAAAACTCCCTATACCTATCGGTGTACCGGACCCTGGAACACATACCTTTTTCGGTAATGAATTCCCTATATCTTACAACTCGAGACGGGCGCACCCTATCGTTACCCAAAGTGGAGCTACGGGAGCATCCTCCTAAAAAGGATTTTTGGGTGTATCAAGAATTGTGCCCCATACGTCCTTTGGCGGTCAGCGTGCTGGATCCCATTGATTTTACTATTTATATGACCGCGAAATCGACAAAAACCTGGGTGCCGAAAATTATCTTTACCGATCTAAAGGTGATCGATTTTTCGAATCCCGATACGGGAAGCATCGGTCCAGCCTATGACCGCAACCTCGAACATTTAAAAGCCTGTATCCAATCCGTCCAGGAACGAAAAGACAAACCCAACAAAATCGTAGATCGATCTATGGTCGACAGGTTTTCCTATCAAATCATCGATAAGGGGATATACGTGGGGAACGAAGAAACAGCTCTCATGTATCCAATGAAGTCTATCGATGAACTTCGTCAGAAACACTACGACTGGGCACGGTCCGCGATGATTCTGTAGGGTACGTACAGCAACACGGTAGCTCCTTGACGTATTAGGGAATGTCCCCTATCCTGGTTATGTGATCGTTTTCCAGGTAAAATATTTTACTTTTCTCGCAATTATAAACTTGCTGTCAATAGGGCCCCTTACGGCTCAAACCGACAGGGAATCATCCCGAAAGATTCTTCGGATCTCCTTAGAAAATACCCCGACCCACGTAATGACTCGAAATGTAAGTAGGTTTGCCGAGGAAGTGTCCTATCGTTTAAGCCCTCGTGTAAAAGCGGAGGTATACCCTGACGCCCGTTTGTTTCGGGATCGGGAAGCGCTGAACGCCGTTCATTCTGGAAAAGTGGAAATGGCGGTACCGGGTACCTGGAACTTGGAACCTTACATGCCGGAACTAAATCTGTTCCTTCTCCCTTTTCTTTATGGAAAATCTGTATCTGAAAATCACCGGCTTTCCGATGGAACGATAGGCCGAAGAATTGAGCAACGCATGGAAAGTCTCTATGAAATTCGAGTACTGGGGAAATGGATGGACTTGGGACATGCCCATGTGTTCACCCTCAGCAAGCCCATCACGAGGCTAGAAGATTTCAAAGGCCTTCGGATACGGGTTGCCGGCGGTAAGGCTAACGAACTGAGGTTCTCTATCCTGGGATCCTACTCCTTTACCATCCCGTGGCCGGAGTTGGTCGAACGGCTTCGAAGTCAATTGGTTGATGGTCTTCTTACAACCTACGAGACTATCCGGAGCGCAGAGTTGTGGAACCACGGCATCCGGTATGCCTTCGAGGATAACCAGTATTTCCCCATGTATATACCGATTGTGGGGAAATGGTTCTGGGAAGACCTGACGGAGGCGGAACGAACAGCCTTCCAAAGGTTATGGAATGCCCAAGCCGAGAAACAGAGACGGGAAGCTCTGGAAGCTCAAATGCAGGCGAAGGAAATGTTTATCCAAAACAAGGGGAAGGTGTTCGAACCAGGAAAAAGCGAATTGGATAAGATACGCAAGGCTTTGATGATATCCCAACCAGATTTAATTCGCCAACTCAAGATCGACAGAGACTTGGTCGAGGAAGCGGAAAGGGAATTGGAATCCTGATGAAAGGCAGGTTCTCTTTACGCTCCGCTGTGTATGCCTTGCTGTTCCTAGGAATCCTGTTCCCCGTTTTCCGAGGCGTAACGCGTCTCTATAAACATGAACTTACCAATACCCTTCGTTATGAATCGATTACCTACTTACGGACTCTTTCAGAGTATCTGAACGCCCGTTTACATCAATATGAAATTCTTTTGGATAGCCTCCCAGACCTAAGAAGCTTTGGCAGTTTTACCCAACTGCTCCGCAAAGACGCAGTCCGGCTAACTGAAATTCACAATGTTTTATTGATTCACGCACGGAGGGGTTTAGTGGAAGCCTTGAACCCTGCGGATAAGTTTGAAAAAGGCCCGCCATTGGATCCAACTGTTTCGTTTTCTTGTTTCATTCATTCGATCGAGAGGGATTCTTACCTGTTCTTATCACGCAGTCTTCCTATACAGCCTGGTACGGAGGCACTATCCGTAGTTCTAATCTTAAGAACCATCCAACTACTGCCTGAACATGCTCTATTTCCCTATCCCATTCTCGGGATTATCCCTTGCGGCTATTGTTTTCCGTGGATATCCGAGAAATGCATGAAAAGGCCCAAGAGTTTGCGTTTTTTGTATTTGCCGGCGGGTACGCAATAGCTTCCCTTCTCGGTCTTTTAGTGTTCGCTTCAGTCCGTTACAGAATGAAAGCGAGGCGACAGGAACAAGCGTTAAACATACAAAAAACCATTCTGCAAGAAACACACCACAGGATAAAAAACAACATTCAGATTCTATCTAGCCTCTTTAGCCTGCAACAGGAGGCCGTGAAGGATCCAGGCATACAACAGATTTTTACCACCGCCATTAGCCGTTTAAAGGTGATAGCCCTTCTCCATGAAGAATTGTATCACCAGGATTCCTCCCACAGGGTTAGTCTAGAGGAGTACATCCGCCGTCTTTTGGAAGTCATGGTTACTCTCTACGACACCCATGAACGAAATATCCATTTCCACGTTGAAATCGATCCTGAGATAGTTCTAGACCCTAAAAAAGCCCAGGCGTGTGGTTTCATCGTCCAGGAACTGGTGACCAACGCCATAAAGCACGCCTTTCCTTCCGGCAAACCAGGGAGTGTTCAAGTGATCGTGCACAGAACGCAAGATTCGGTACTTCTGCAGGTAGAGGATGACGGTGTGGGGTTCTCAACAGAACAGCGCAAGGAGGAAGGATTGGGGATGCCCATCCTTCAGGCAATGGTGGATCAATTGGAAGGTACACTGAGTATCGACTGCTCTCAAGGTGTAAAGGTTCGGATCCAGTTCCCGCTCATAGAAGCCTAGTCTTGTGACAACGCGCACTAATCCAAACGCTTCCTGAAGTATCCCATGCAAGAAATAAAAAAAATTGTGCATACTGTATTGACGTATTACAGAATACGGTATACAGTATACATATATGAGTGATATAGGGCTTATAGATCGAACCATACCTTCCAGAGACCTCGAGCTGGAAATGCGGGTGAAGAATATAAAGAGGGCAAGCGAAGTTATCGCTCAGAGTCTTATAGAAATGATCTACGATGGTGAATTAAGACCTGGCGACCAGCTCAAACAAGAAAACATAGCCGATATTTTCGGTGTTTCTAGGATTCCTGTTCGGGATGCCTTTATGTATCTGGTAAGTCTCGGTTTAGCGGTTAACGTGCCTCGAAAAGGAATTTTCGTCTCTCCTGTCTCCCGGAAAACCTTGGCAGAGCTCTATGAGACACGTCGAATTTTAGAAGGGGGGGCCATACGTCTTGCCGTAAAAAGGTGTGATCAAAATCTCCTGCGGGCGCTAGAAGCAATCGTTGAAAAGCAAGAACGTATAAGAAACATGCCTGAGATTGATGTCAAGCTGGCCAGAGAATTAGATGGTGAGTTCCACCGTACTCTTTTCTCCAAGATCGACAACTCTGTCCTTGTAGAGCTGATATTTAACAATTGGATGCGCATCAAACAGGCAAGAAGCCTCTCTCGTATCCAACCGAAGGCTTTGGTCGATTGGGTAGACAAGTCCATAGCAGGGCATCGGAAGGTTTTAAATGCTCTTGCAATTAAAGATGAGGAAAGAGCCTACCGGATTGTGATAGAGAATATCGTGAGGTCAGAAGAAGAGGTAATCACACATCTAGAAGAGTCAGGATGGCTTGCCGTTAGATAGCATATTTTGCGGAGGATGGGCGTGAGCAGTGCGAAAACACCTAAACAAATCTACACCATAGCAGTTGTCCGAGGAGATGGGATCGGTCCTGAGGTGATCGAGGAAGGAATAAAGGTTCTCAAGTCCGCAGTTCTAACGGCAGGAGGGCCCTCCCTTTCCTTCGAGGAAGCTCCCGCGGGGGCCGAGTGTTTTTTGAAAACGGGGAATCATTTTCCCGAAGAAAGTTTTCGGATCTGCAGGGAAGCTGACGCCATTTTTCTGGGGGCTACGGGGCTCCCCCACGTGAAATTAGCCGATGGGACGGGGATTTCCATATCGTGGGACCTGAAACAAAGGTTGGGGCTTTTTGCCGCCCTCCGCCCCATTACCCTGATGTGCGAGGGTATAAGTCCATTGAAGGATAAGAAACCGGGAAGCATTAAACTCACCATTGTCAGGGAGAATACGGAAGGAATTTACGCTTCGAGAAATGCTGGTGTATATCTCCACGATAGTGTAGTGGTCAATCCCATGGTAATAACCCGAAAGGCTTCGGAGCGGATCACCCATATTGCATTTCAACTTTGTGAGCGGGGCTCCGGCTCTCCTCTGGATGGTGTAAAGAGGGTGACTTGCATCGATAAAAGCAATGTGTTGGCTGGATTTGCCTTTTTCCGAAAAGTATTTGAAGAAGTGGGGTCCCAGTATCCTAATATAGAAAAAGATTACTGTTTCATCGACGCGGCGGCCTTAAAAATGGTAATGCAACCGGAATGGTTCGACGTTCTCCTTACCGAAAACATGCATGGGGATATCCTTTCTGACCTTGCGGCAGGGCTGGTAGGGGGACTCGGTTTCGCTCCTTCAGCGAATATTGGAGATCGTTATGGAATGTTCGAGCCTGCCCACGGCACCGCTCCGACCATCGCGGGGAAAAACATCGCCAATCCGATCGCCACGATTCTCTCCGGAGCGATGATGCTTCGCTGGCTTGCCGAGCAGCATGGGGATCGACGCCTATCCGAGGCTGCCTCCCTTGTAGAGTCGGTAACATCGGAGCTACTAGGCAAGGGTCTCATCAGGACGAAAGATATGGGCGGTAGCACCTCTACCAGCCAAGTGGGTGATGCCATTGCCAAGGCAATTGAGAGGAGGAGATAGTGTCATGACGAGTATTAAAGGAGAACGTTTTTTGGTAGGGGCGGTGCATCATGTGTCCTTCGCCCACACGGATATTCCTTTCCTCGAATCTACCTTAGAATTGCTAAAAGATCCGTTTTACACTGCCATAGAAGGGGCTTGGACTCTGCATGAAACAGAGAAGAAAATCTTTAGAGCCGCATTCGCCGCGGCTTCTGTAGAATGTATCTATTGCATAGGAGGCTTCATTCGAAAGGGCGAAATAAACTTGAACGCATTATCGGAAGAAGAAAGAGGCCGGGCAGTGGAAGCCATAAAGCGTTTGATAGACGAAGCCTACGACCTCGATGCAAAAGGGATTGTGTTCTGTTCCGGTGCGGATCCAGGCGCGAATCAACGGGAAAAGGCAATCGCTCTTTTTCGGGAATCGGTTATAGAGCTTTCAAGGTATGCTATTTCCCAGCGTCCCCACAACCCTGTTTGGCTCAACTTGGAAAACTTTGATCGGGAACTGGACCAACGGAGGCTACTCGGTCCCACCGGTGAAACTGTCGAGTTCCTGAACTCCCTCCCCAAGGAATGCCAAAATGTCGGTTTGACCCTGGATCTAAGTCACCTCAAACAGCTTGGTGAAGATGTTAGACAGGCTGTTCGAACAGCAAAGGATTGGGTCATACATGCTCATGTAGCCAACTGTGTGGTGGATCGATCCGACCCGATGTGCGGGGACAAACATGTGCGGTTTGGATTCCCGAACTCCGCCGTAACGGTTGAGGATATAGCGGACTTCCTCGAGGAACTCTACGTGCAAGGATATTTCAGAAAACGCTCCATACCGACACGGTTGCCCCTTGTAAGTTTCGAGATCAAGGCCGCGGAGGGGGAAGACCCCTATCTGCTTCTGGCAAACGGGAGGCGAGCCTTAACCGAAGCCTTGGTCGTGGTTGAGTCCCGACTCCATAAGGGAGGATGATCTAATGGTTACTATCTCCTTTGTCCATGCCACGTCCAACACCCTCCGCATAATGAAGAACCTCGCGGAGACCGAGTTGAGGGATTTAGAATGTTTGCATTTCCTTGACGAAACCCTCATGTACCGCCTTCCAAAGGGTGATGGCATTCCCCCGGAGATGGCCCGACGTTTCTGTAACCTGGTCATCGCGGCGGATGCTGTGAGTCCTACCCTCATCGTCGTTACTTGCTCCTCCTATTCCGGGCTGATCCCCTTGGCCCGCCGATTGGTTACAGCGCCGGTAATCGCGCCTGACCGAGAAATGCTGGAATCGGCGGTCAAGCGATTCGAGTCAGTCACTCTTATTGCCACCCTCGATAACGCGGCTAAGGCAGCAGAAAAGCAGATGGAGGAAATTGCCTCTGAACTAGGGAAATCTATAAAAATCGAAAAATTAGTTGTGGATGGTGCGATCCCTCTCCTTACCAAGGGGGACTCCGAGGGACACGATCGCATGGTTCTCTCCGCAGTGGAATCCCATGGTATCAAAACTCAAGGCGTGGTTCTCTGCCAATTCACGATAGCGCATCTTGAAGACCGAGTGCGGGGCGTGTGCGATCGTCCCGTTCTTTCGAGTCTAAAATTGACGGTTGAAAACATTCGCGCATTGTCGCGATGATTTTTATTTCTTCGATAGGAAGGAGGTTTTGCAATGGAACGCAGGAATGTACATGAGTTGATTCTCATGGCAGCGATCTTTCTAGTAATTTCAGCGCTGGTGTTCTCTGCCGGCAAGGCGGAAGAATATCCAAAGAAAAGCATCGATTTGATTGTATTCTCCAGCGCTGGTGGGGGTACCGATGTAGTGGCACGGCACATGGCAGCCCAGATGGAAAAGATTCTTGGCCAAAAGATTCTTGTATCCAATCAGCCTGCCGCGGGAGGTGTGGCGGCCATGGAGACTGTCTGGCAAAAGCCTCGTGATGGATATACCCTCCTTGGATGTGCGATTCCTGTAACCCTGTTCAAGGTGAACGGAATGACAAAGTACGGTATGGAGGAATGGGAGTTCTACCTCGCTTCCGGATCTTCGGGAGTGATCGCTGTGAAAGCTGACTCCCCCTATAAATCGATACAGGATTTCGTGAGGGCTGCTGCTGCCAAGCCAGGGGAGATCAAAATATCCAACTCCGGAAAAGGTAAAAACTGGCACATGAAGTCGGCGATGCTGGAAAAAGTGGCAGGGGTACAGTTCAAGCACTTACCCTATGCGGGTAGCAATCCAGCGATCCTTTCGGTCCTCTCCAATGAGTCCGACGCGGTTTCCGCGTCGGTTCAGGAGTTTCCGAGCATGTAAAGGCTGGGAAACTACGAATACTTATCACCACAGAAGACAAGCGTATCGGGTTCGCCGAGTTCTCCAATGTTCCTTCCATCACGGAATTATATCCGGCAGCATCGAAGTACTTCCCCTCTTTCCAATGGCTTGGATTCGCTGTACCAGCAGATACTCCTGAAAGAATCAGGAAAACCCTCGGAGAAGCGTTCATGAAAGTCATGAACTCCCCCGAAACGGACACATTCTACAAAGGACAGTATCTCGAAAAGATCGCTCTCTGGGGTGAAGCGGCCAAGAAGTATGTCGTGGATATGCAGAGTATCCTTTCCTGGATGGCCTTCGACCTAGGCGTAGCGGCTAACGATCCAACGGCCTTGAAAATACCCCGGCCCGCGGGGTGGTGACATTTTGAGGGGAGCGTGTGAATAAAACCCGCTCCCCTTCTATTTTTTCTGAAGAGTTTTGCTAAGGAGGCTCCTGTGGATAGGCAGAAAGCAAACTTTCAACTGGCGTTTGGGATCATCCTTGTCTTGATTGCGGTGGTCACGGTGGCAGAATCCCTACGATTCTCCCTTCCCATGATAAGGAGAGGGGTAGCATCGATGTATGACTTCCCTGGTTTGGTTCCGATCGTGGCAAGTGTGATTCTATCGGCACTTGCGGCACCCTTTATGGTCATGGCCGCTAAGCAAGGAGGCTCCCTTCAAAACCTGTTCTCGAAAGAGTCGAAGGCTCTCCTTGCCAGTGATGAAACCCGTATAGTGTGCCTGGTTTTTGGGCTTCTTATCGCGTATCGAACGATATTCAACTTGATTCCCTATGTCCTATCCACTACTGCATTTTTATTAATGTTCTATCTGGCCCTCGGAGTATTGTCTGTTCGTACAGGACTTCTTGCAGCGGCTGTTTCGGGGATGTTTTTTGTGCTGTTTCAACTTGTCTTTAAGATATCCCTTCCCTAGGAGAGAGGTACCATGATTGGCGAATACTTCGTTACCTTCCTGCAGCAAACTGTGGGGGTCCTCACTCCCGTCAATCTCTTTCTCATGGTGGTGGGGATGGTCCTGGGAGTGCTTATCGGTGCCTTGCCGGGCCTCAACGCTACTCTAGGCATAGCCCTTCTCACTCCTATTACCTTTAGCGTTCCGACGGATAACGCCCTTTCTGTCCTCCTATCCCTCTATATCGGAGTGATGTTCGGTGGCTCGATCTCGGCAATCCTCATCAACATCCCAGGTACGGGATCGGCAGCCGCTACGTTGATCGATGGGTATCCATTGGCTAAAAAGGGACTGGGAGCGAACGCCATTATGGTGAGCCGATGGGCTTCAGCCATCGGTACCCTTTTGGGAGTGCTTTTCCTGCTTTTTTTCGCCCCCGTATTGAGTTTGATAGCTGTCAATTTCGGTTCAGCCGAGTATTTCTGGCTGGGAATTATGGGGATTCTCGTGTGCGGGAGTTACTCCGATCCAAAAGCGCCTTATAGAGGATGGATTGCGGGGATACTGGGGCTTCTATTTTCTTTCATCGGGATCGATGATATTCACGCTTACCCCCGCTTCACCTTCGGACTTTCCGGTCTGTATACGGGTGTAGAGCTGATCCCGGCTCTCATCGGCATCTTCGGTATCCCCACTCTCATCTCCGCCCTGAACATAAGGAAGGAATTGGTTACGGAAAATCTCGGGAACCAGGATTTCAAGATCCTAGGGTTCATCAGGAAGAACATTCTGCATATTTTTCGATGGGCTGTGATAGGAGTAGGTATTGGAGCCCTTCCAGGGGTGGGGGAAAATGTGGCGGCATTCATGGGATATTCGGATGCGAAAAAGCGTCACCCCGATCGCGAGAGGTTCGGGACCGGCGAGTATGCGGGTGTTGCGGCCCCGGAGACGGCGAATAATGCCGCGGTGGGGGGGGCCATTCTTCCCATGCTCACCCTAGGTATTCCCGGATCTCCCCCCGCGGCGGTTCTCATGGGGGCTTTGATGCTCCACGGTTTGAAGCCGGGCCCCCTTCTTCTTTCGAATAATCCTGAGATTTTGCCCCAAATCGTTGCTATCTTTTTTGTGGGGACTCTTCTAACCATTCTTGTAGGTTCAGTCATGACCCGCCCGATGGTGGCAATCTTCAAAGTCCGTAATCACATACTTATGCCCATCGTGGCAGCCCTTATTGTGCTGGGCGCTTTCGCGACCAGGTCATCCGATTTCGACATATGGACAGTCATTTTTTTCGGATTCGTCGGTTATGTTCTTCAAAAGGTGGAAATCAATCCTACACCGCTGGTGCTAGGGTTAATCCTGGGGCGGATTATCGACGCCAATATGCGAAGGGTGCTGGTGATTCACAGCGGCAAATTGATTGGATTTTTCGAACGTCCCATCTCAATGGTACTGGTAGCACTCATCATTTTATCTCTCATCTCACCCTTTATCGATGCGGCAAAAAAAAGGAGAAAGGGAAATGAAGTCTGATCCATGGCTCCAGGGGGTAATAGATCTCCACGTGCACGCGTCACCGGATATCCGCCCGAGGCTTTTAGATTGTATTGAGGCGGCTACCCTGGCAAAAGAAGCAGGCATGCGCGCCATCGTGTTAAAGAACCATGTAATCCCCACGGTAGATCAAGCGGCCTTGGCGTCACAAGTGGTTAGGGGGATCGATGTGTTCGGTGGGATCGTCCTCAATCGGGAAGTGGGTGGTTTTAATACCCACGCTGTTCGGGCCGCCTTTACTTTGGGTGCCAAAATCGTATGGATGCCCACCACTTCTTCGGTCTTGGACTCACAGGCAGAGGGTAGGCGTAAGGGGCTTTCCATAGTTGCCGATGGTCGTTCCTTGGATCTAATCCCAGAAGTGGAGGAGATTCTGGACTTGATTGCGGAAAACAACGGCATTCTGGCAACGGGGCACCTAGGAGCCCAGGAAACGGAACTGCTGCTCGAGGCGAGTGTTCGAAAGGGGATCAAGAAATTCCTTGTGAACCATCCGGAAGAAAAGTCCCTTGGTATATCACTAGAATTACGGAAAAGGCTCGTAGAAGGAGGGGCGTTCCTGGAATACTGTTTTAATTACTGTACCCCTCGCAAAATGCAGCTCAGTATCAAGGAATATGCGGAAGTGATCCGGGCAACAGGGCCGGATAGGTTGGTCCTGGCTACCGATTTGGGACAGTTGGATAATTTTTCACCAATTGAAGGTTTCCGAGTCTTCATCCGAAGCCTTCTATCCCTCGGAATCCCCGAAGGATGGATACGTAGAATGACCGTCGACAATCCTGCCTACCTTTTGTACGGGTAGAGTTATGGGAAGCCGCAAATCCTAAGCTTTTTGGGAATGCGGAAGGGGTTGCTCGAGTTCTTCTAGTTCATGGGTCGAACGAGTTTTAAACCTTCGGATGTCCTTCTCGATCATTTCACTGATCCGGTTGTTTTCCACGATGATGTGGGAAAGGTCGGTTCCGCTGATGGATACGGCTTGTATACCGGAAACGATTTCTCCAAAGGCGGCGTTGTTCTGATTGGATAGTTCCGCCACTTTCCGCATGGCAGTATCGATAGAAAGGGCGCTGGCAGAAATAGTATGTATGGCGCTTTTCAGGGCCTCGGTTGTCTCGTTCAATACACCGATCGCGTCCGTTATTTCCTTGGTACCCCCTGATAGTTCGGATAACCCCGCGATCATCTCGTTCATACTGTCCGATACCGTCTGGATGGTCTGGGACATGGCTTGCATTTTCAGGTTTGTTTCCTCGGTGAATTGGGAGGCTTCCTTGATTTCTCCCAGGATCTGCTTCAGGTTCGAGGTAATACTTTTCACGTTGGAGGCGGTGGCGGCAGCCAGCTTCCCGATTTCCTCTGCCACGACGGCGAACCCTTTGCCTGCTTCTCCCGCGTGGGCTGCTTCGATGGAGGCGTTTAGGGCGAGGATATTGGTCTGATTTGCCACGGATTGGATGATTTCGATTAGATCTTCGATAACGGCGGTAGATTTTGCGATACTTTTGATCCGATCCAGGGTCGATTGCATGGTTTCGGAACTGCTCTGAGCGGATTGGATCAGGTCGATCAGAAGCTGCTTCCGGCTCTCGGCCAGATTCCCCATGGACCGGATAGAGGCGATCATCTCGTTGATCGCCGCGCTGGACTCCTCGACGCTTGTGGCCTGAGCTTCGATTTTGCCCACCCCATCTTCCGATTGGGTGCTAATGGTTTGGGTTTGTTTCCGGGCATCCTGGATCATCCGATCTACCGTTTCCATTTTGTTTCCGATGGTTTGAATGGTGGAAGAGATCTGTTGGAGGCTGGAAGCGATCATGTCAGCTTGGTTACTTAGTTTTTCGCTGATCTGGTTATTCTCATGGATGGCACTTTTTAGCCGCAGAATCATGTCATGAAGGTGCTGGATGAAGATATTCACCCGACCGCTCAGGTCGGCAAGTTCTTTGCTTCTCGGTATGGCTACCGAGATGGTAAGATCCCCCTCGCCCTCGGAGATATTCTTGAGGCTTTCGGTAACGGTTTTAATCGGATGGAGGATCGATCGGGTAAGGAGAATAGAAAAAAGTACACCCGCTACCACAGATACCAGGAGAAATCCTATCGATACATGGTTTAGAAAGGAAAGGGAGGTCAGGGCAGCGGCGGCTTTCTCATCCAGGTTTTGCTTGAGTATCAGCTTCATGTTCTCCGCCCGATTGGCGATTTCGTCTCCCAGGAACTGTAATTTTAAAATGGATTGATTGAGGGCTTGTCGGTTGGGGTCCTGTTTGGATCGCTGTACGATTTGAGTAGCGAGGGATTCGAACTCCTGTAATTTCTCGCCCATCGCCTTCGCGTCGGTTCCTAAGGAGGAAGGAAGCCTGGAGTCGGTAAAAGGTTTGAGGAACTTTTTGGTTTCCTCCAAGCGGAGCTTGTACTGGGTGGCAGGATCCGAACCTCGATCCTCAAGGACGTTCAGGGCTGACAGGAGGGTATGTAAAAAACCACTGTGCACCCTCCCTGCGGAAACCATCAATTCCGAAAACTCTCTGTATTCATCAAAGATCCTTCGGGTAGAGAAGATGGTGTATCTCCCGAATAGGGTAACTCCCAAAAGTAGACCGGACATGAAGAGTAATGAGATGAGTATTTTCCCTCGCAGCGAGTTCATGGTGTACCAGGCTCCTTTTGTTTGAGTTTTGCGCGGAACACGTTCCGGGATCGCAGATGGTGTTGAATCATCATCTGTTGGGCCTCGTCTCCATTGCGATTCTGAAGAGCTTTGATCATCGCCAGGTGTTCTGGATACGTTTCCTCCGGCGGCCGGGTTAGCCCTTTCATGTTGCTTTTTATCATGTAACCGGAGGTTCTGGAAAGCTCCCAGAGGATCGGGTTCCCGGAGTAGCGGATCAATTTTTCATGGAATGTCTTGTCCGCGTGCACGTACTCTTGGTACCCTTTTTCATCCAGGGGAAAGGAAAACCCTTCGAAGCACCGGCTCAATTCTTTAAGCTGCTCGTCGGTGGCATTCTCGCAACAGAGTCGAATGGCCATACCTTCCAGCGCGCCCCGCATTTCGAAGAGGGCTACCAGTTCCTCGTCCGTAAAGGCACGGACGTAGTACCCCTGGCGACTGCGCTGTTCGAGGAACTTTTCCCCGGCCAGGCGACTCAAGGCATCGTTGATGGGAGTTTGGCTTACGCCCAGGAGCCTGGATAGATCCAGTTTGTTTATTTTCTCCCCCGGTGTAAGTACTCCGTCGTCGATCATGGCTTTCAATTTTTCGTACACCAAGTCGGTAAGGATCTTGTTTTCAATTTTGGACATGCCTTACTCCGATTCAAAGGGAATTAAGTGGTGGATAAGATTGGAACGAGAGTCGCTGATATGTTCATACATGATACGTCGCGCTTCCTGGGCATTATGAGTTTTGAACGCCTCGAGTAAAAGGTGATGCTCCCGATCGCTCTTTTCCGGTGGCTTCAACAGGCCCTTGATGTTGCTAATGATGATTACGTTGAAGGTGCTCAGCATGTCGTATAACAACTGATTCCGGCTACTCCGCATGATGTTCATGTGGAACTGATAATCGATCTGCTTCAAGGTGTGCATGTCCTTCTTCTGGGTGGCCACATCGTAGTCTTTCAGGAGCTGTTCCAATTGCAAAATTTCATCCTCTTCGATATACATAGCGGCCCGTTCCGCTCCCAGGGGTTCCAACTGTATGCGGATATCGTAAATATCCACCAACTCCTGTTCGGTGAACCGTTTCACGTAGGCCCCCCTACGGGAGATGGTTTCCACCAGGTTTTCCTGGGCCAGTTTCGCGAAAGCCGATAGAAGAGGGGTGCGGGATACCCCCAACCGTTCCGCCAGTTCCTCCTGAATGAGCTTCTCCCCGGGCTTGAGTTCCCCGCTGATGATCATACTTTTTAATGTTTTATATACCTTCGTGCCAAGATCTTCGAATTCCAGCTTGTACATTCCCCCAGTATAAAGGGAAAGAGAAGGGTTCGTCAACGTATATTGTATACAGAAAACAGAATCCTAGGGTTTCAGCACTCCCAGGAGGGTTTTCGCTTCTTCCACTGTTGCCGGCTCGTATCCGATTCCTCGGAGTAAGGAAACGAGATGCCGCGCCAACTCGACGTTGGACCGCGCAGGGTGGGATGGGGTGAGGTAGCAGCCATCTTCGAACCCCACCCGTACTCCGGAGGCGCCAAAGGTTACGGCCGCAAGCAGTAAAGACATGTCCCGCATCCCTTCATGAATCAAGCTCCAATGTGAACCTTCAGGAAGGGAGGCGATGAAATGATACAGATGGATCGGTTTGGCGGAAAGGGCCCCATCGAACCCGAGGCAGAGGTTGAAGTTCAAAGGCTCTTTCAGGACTCCTTCCTGTTTGAGTTTCAAGACGCTCTCGATCATGCCAAGGCTGAAGATTTCCAATTCAGGGACAACCCTCTGGGTTTGCATTTTGCGGGCCCAGAACCGGATGTCCGGAAGGGTATTGATGTACACCCCTTCTCCTAAATTGGTGGATCCCATGTTGAGGGATGCGAGCTGGGTTCGGGGTTCCTCAACGGAGACGCACCGTTCTTCCAGGGAAAGGGAGGAGACTCCTCCGGTAGACCCCTGGATGAGGATGTCGGACTCTTTTCGGATGAGATCGATGGTCTTCGAAAAGGTGGTCAGGTCCGAAACTTGCGCTCCCATTCTGTCCCGCACATGGAGGTGTACCATCGAAGCCCCCTCTTTCCAGCAGCTCACCACATCCCGTGCGATTTCTTCGGGTGTCAGAGGATTTTTGGTTCCTGCCGGGAGGGGGTGATCCACATGCGCTACCGGTGCCACCGCCACAACGATTTTTCGCCTATTTTTTAGACCCTGTGCCGATGTATCCATACAAACCTCCGCAATATATTGTGTACAATATACTGTAAGATCATACTCCAGGATCAACTGGGTGTCTACTGTGAAAAGTGTGAGGAAAGTAAAGGGCGGGAAAAAAGCATTTGACACTAAAATATTTTGTGTTTATGATATTGTATACATAATATTTTTCCCCAGGAGGGAGTGTGTTCGGAGTATCACCCGCGTACTTTTTTTCCAGGTTCACCACGGATTTTACCGTCGATCAGATCGCTCAGGCACTGCCTGATCTGCGCAGAGAGGGGTTTAGCGGTTTTCAACTGGAAATCTACCACCTTCATGCCGTGAAGGAATGGGAAGAAAAAAGCAGATACCTTTCCCGGGTGGCGGAGGGAGAAGGGCTCGTTCCTACCCAGTTCGTAGCCCATTTCCTTTTACACGGATTCGACTCCGTTTCCACGGTCACATCAACTTTCGGGATAGAAGAGATAAAGCGGGTGATCGAGATTCTAAAGTCTTTTCCCCGATGTCGGGTGGTAACGGTACCCATGCCGGCCTTTGCCCTGGAACCGGGAGCGGTGTACGAAAAGAACCGCTATGCGTCCCTGTACCAGGCGGTGGTGGATAAAGTGGGTCGCATGCTGGAACTTGTGGAATCGGCCGATCTACGGATGGCCCTGGAGTTGGTTCCCGCATCGCTAGTGGGTGGGATCGATGGATTTTTCCGACTCTGCGCCTTCCTACGGAGCGATACCCTGGGATACAACTTCGATACAGGACATGCGTTCAGCAGCAAGGAACTGGTACCCCTGATTCCGGCTCGGTTCACCACGGAGGGGGGTACCCGGATCTATGGAACCCACCTGAAGGATAATTGGGGAAAGGAGAACCTCGCCCTGAGGCCGGGGGCAGGGGGAATCCCGTGGGAAGATCTTCTGCGGAACTTGCTTCGATCGGGTTACACGGGTTTCCTGGATCTGGAAATCGTCTGCGAGGCTGAAAAAGTTCGGGAGGAATATGGAAGGGGGCTTCGCTTCCTTCAAGAGATCGTAGCCCGGCTCGCGCCGGAAACGGTAAAGGTACGGGCATAAACTTTTTACCCTCAGGGGAAGGAGAATGGTATCATGAAAGATGAGGTAAAACTTGCGATTATCACGTCCTTTTTAGGGAAAACGAAAGATCGATTCCACGAGTACAACGAACCGAAATCTCTGGAAGAAAAGTTCCAGATGCTGAAGCAG
>Ga0308397_1000859_pt1 | contig 18982 bp, 17 predicted proteins | sample Hotspr20SampleT8_FD_202356 | JGI IMG/M metagenome (GOLD analysis project Ga0308397, IMG submission 202356) | Hot spring phototrophic mat microbial communities from Mushroom Spring, Yellowstone National Park, Wyoming, United States - 20051001_T8 ...
CCAATCCCGCCCAATGCACCGGTTACTAAGGCTATGTTAAGTTGCATGCGATGTCTCCTTGTTGTTATTGTTCGTCATTCTTTGCCTCCCATCCATCTCAGTTCTCCAATAGCCTATGCAGAGCCTGGCCCAATGTTACCGCTTCCTCTGCGGTAGGCGTACCTGTTTGGATGAAAAGTCCTTTCCTTCCGAAAAAGTCCACGATGCGTTTGGTGTATTCCACAAGATCCACCTTGGCGTCTTTTCCGTGATCCCAGTAGTAATGCCTGAGGCAGAGAGCGGTTTTTCCTGCCGCCGCATCCCGAATAGCCTCCCAGTTGGAAGTCTGAGGGATGGTGAAATCCAACCCTCGTAGCCCCTCGGTCTCCATCATGGGGGCTACCACATGCTGGACATCCCCGCAACTATGCACCACGATTCCTCCAAACGCCCGGGAAATCATCGAGTTGTACCGAACCCCGAACTCCCGGTACAGATCGGGAGATAGAAGGGCTGCCGTATCGTCGCTGATCCGCACCCCTAGATCCGGGGGAATGTGCCACATCTCGTGCCCCATGGTGTAGAGGTTTCGAATTCGTTTCAACTGTTCTTTGATGTAAAGGATCGTAGCCTCCGTCACCTTTTCCAGAAGGACATGGACCTCCTTGGGATAGATCATGGTGGCCTCGATGAAGGAGGTATAATCCCAGATGAGGGATGCGGTGACCAGGGGAGAAGGCACGTTCACCAGGCGCAGGGGCATGTTCGAATGGGTCTGGAAGTACTCCAGCCGTTCCCACGCTCTCTGGTAAATGGGGGTATGAACGGGATCGGGGATGGTGAGCTTATACACATCCTCCACATTCTCTTCCGGTATAAGGGGTGTTACCCAGGGATCCGCCTCGTCGTTGGGCGTAAACTGGCATCCGAAAGCGGAAGCCACGATGTTGATGCCCATGTTGGGCTTGATATTGGGGAACCCATAATCGTACACCAGTTCCCTCTGCCTGTGGTACTCAACATTCCAGTTCAGTTCCTCTGCATCGCTCTCATAGTACCGCTTGAAGGCCCCGTGGAAGGGCCCAATCTCGATGAGGAAAGGAACCTCATCCACCGGTTCCAGCATCCAGTTGCGCCGGATGATATCTTTCTTTGTTTCAATGGAAAGGGGGGGAACCATACTCAACGTGCGCCTCCCATCAGTAGATTCGGCAAGGTTGTGACCAGCCCTGGAAAGAAAATGATCAGCACCAGTACCACAAAGAGGGGAAGTAGGAAGGGTAGAGTTGACTTTACCACATCCTCAAAGGTAAGCCCTGAAACCTGGGACATGACGAACAGAACAATCCCGAAGGGGGGAGTAAGGAGGCCGATCATGAGGTTCAGAACCATCACCACCCCGAAGTGCACCGGATCGATCCCCACTTTGGTGATCACGGGCATCAGGATCGGACCCAGGATCAGGATGGCCACGGTAGAATCGAGGAAGCATCCCACCACTAGCAGGAAGAAGTTGATGATCAAAAGAATCACCAGGGGGCTCTGGCTGATAGTCAAAAGCCCTTCGGCAATCCGAATCGTCAAACCTGACCGCATCAGTACCCAACCGTAGAGAGCGGAAGCTGCCACCACGAAGGCTATGATGGCGGTTTCCCGTGCGGTTTCCAGGAATACTCGTACCACATCCTTCAAGGTCAATTCCCTCACCACCAGTACGCCGATAAACAACGCGTAGGTCACCGCTACCGAGGCAGCCTCCGTGGGGGTGAAGACTCCCAACCAGATCCCTCCCAGGAGGATCACAGGGGTCAGGAGGGGAAGAAAGGCATCCTTCAAACTTTGGAATGCGGTTCGCCACGTGGGAAAAGGCTGGCGGGGAAAGTGATACTTCTTCGCATAGAAAGCCACCATCAGCATGAGGGTTACCGTCATCAATAATCCCGGGACTACCCCTCCCAGGAACAATCGTCCCACGGAAATACCTGAAACAAAGGAGAATACCACCATGGGTAGGCTGGGGGGAAAAATGGGACCGATGGTGGAAGAGGCTGCTGTTACCGCCACACTGAACTTCGCGGGATACCCGTTCTTCGTCATGGCCGCCAGTTCTATCTGTCCCAACCCTGCCGCATCCACCACAGCGGCACCCGACATACCGGCAAAGATCAGGCTGGCCACCACGTTCGCATGGGCCAGTCCCCCCGGCAAGAATCCCACAAGGGTATCGGCAAACCGGAAAATCTTCTGGGTAATGCCGGCGGTATTCATCAGCTTTGCCGCCAGGATGAAAAGGGGAATCGCCACGAGAATGAAATTCTGTAACCCAAACTGCATCTTCTGGGCATAGGCGGTAAGAGGCACGATAGACCCGCTCACGAGAATAGCCCCAAAAGCCGAAAGAGCCACCGCTAACGCTACGGGAAGCCCCAATAGGAGCAGCACCACAAGCCCCAAGGTGAGCATGAGAATCATACCTTACCCCCTTTGAGTTCCCGGTAACTGTTTCGTAGGAGATAGAAGATCATCACCAGCCCAGACAAAAAGAGTACCAGATACATGTACCCAATTTTCATCCAGGCTACCGTGGGTATTTCCACCGTCCAGTTGAGCTTCACGTTTCCCCATGCTCCGATGGTGAAGGGGATCAGAAAGGAAAGCATCAGGATTCTTCCCAGTATTCGCAGGAACTTCTGCGTCCTAGAGGACAACCGGTCCACCAGCACGGTAATCTTGATGTGCCCCTCATCCTCCATTACCGCGGCAGCTCCGATGAAGCCAAGAAAAATGAAAGAGTACTGGGCCAACTCCTCCGACCAGGATGCAGGGATCCTGAGGATTACCCGGAACACCACCGTGAGAATGGTGATGCCATACATGGCCAGTAAGACTAGGCCATTGATACCTTCCAACACTCGCTTCACACCCATTACCTCCCGAAAGAAGGGTATGCCCCCTCCCCGAAGGAGAGGGACATACCGAAAATCCAAACCTGACTTTGAGCTAAAAACCGAAGGCTTTCCTTACTTACAGGGCTGCTTTACTGCAGGGCAGCTTTCACCTTGGCGTAGAAGGCAGGATCCCACTCTTCCTTCGCCATCTGATCGATCACCGGTTGTACGGCTTTCTTGAACTCGTTCTTGTCCACCTTTACCAGTTCCATCCCGAGTTCCTGCAGTTTCTTCACGAACACGGCATCTCCGTCTTTCGTGATCCCGTTGGCAAAGGCCACTCCTTCCTCCATCGCCTTGGTCAGCAGCGCCTGATCATCCTTGCTGAGGGTGTTCCACCACTTAGCAGAAGAGAGAATCCGCGCCGCAGAGTAGATGTGCTCCGTGTTCATCATGTACTTCTGAGCTTCGTAGAACTTGTAGTTGAGGATCGTTTCCGGCGGGTTTTCCTGTGCTTCCACTACCCCTGTTTTCAGGGCCATGTACACTTCCCCGAAGGCGATCTGGGACGGAAGAGCACCGAGGCTTTCCCACACCTTGAACCAGGCCTTTACCGGCGGCAGCCGCATCTTGAGGCCTTTCACGTCCGCCACGGATTTCACGGGCCGATTTGCCGTGAGGTAGCGAGCACCTCGCAGGATCACCCCGTCAGTCCGCACTCCCCGTTCTTTCTCGATGAGGGCAGAAAGTTCCTTCCCTGGACCGTTCCAGAACTTCCAGAAATCGTCCTGACTGGTGAACACGTAGGGAACTTCCGAGATGTAGTACTTGGGGAAATAGGTGGAAATGTCGTTTGTCCCCAGTACCCCGTACTCTACCGATCCCTGGGAAAGCATCTCGAAGGTCTGCCGCTCGTCTCCCATCGCATTGGAGGGATGGATCAGCACCTCGATCCTGCCGCCAGCCCGCTGGGTTACCAGCTCCTTGAACTTGTTCAAGCCTTTGTCCTGGGGCGAATCCGGGGGAAAGGTAGAGGCGATGTTGACGGTGAGCTTCTTCGGGGCTGCTTTGGCCGCTCCCTGCTCCTTGGCGCCTCCCGCCAGCACCAGCCCTGCCACTGCCAAAAGGCATACGAAGGCGACTGCGATTCGTTTCATGTTCTCCTCCTCGTTACTCTGTTCTTATCTACGATATGCCGAAAACTTCGGCATGGAATGCCAGGCTTACCTTCTTTCTCACCCCCCTTCCTGTGGCCTTCTATCGTGCCACTGGGATTCTATCGTACCACGTTCTCCTGAACCGGCAAAGCCTTGAAATAAATACTCCCGGGGATACTCGAACACTACCCCCTCGATGATCTCCCAGGTAAGATGCCGGCTCAACAAGTCTTCGATTCTTTCGATCTCCCGACCTTCGACCACCTTGAGAATCTCCCGATGTTCCCCGATGATCCTTCCGCTCACCAACGGAAGGGTCATCACCTGCAGGCGGTCGTAGTTGTAGTCCAGTTTCTTGATGGCATCCCACACGCGTTCCTTGCCGCAGCTGCGGTACAGGATCCGATGGAACTCGTTGTCCGCCACCAAAAGTTGGTCATAGGCATTCTTCTTACCGTACTCCTCCTGCCACTCCAGGTTTTCCTCCAAGTCTTTCAGAACATTTTTTTGGCCGGAGAGTTTTACCGTGCACGCCTCTTTCAAAATTTCCTTTTCCACAGCCAAACGCACGAAACGGGCCTCCTGGGCCTGTTCTAAATCGATTAAGGAAACGATCGAACCCTTCTGGGGAAGAATATCCAAAAGCCCGTCTTCTGCCAATCGAATGAAGGCTTCCCGAACGGGAGTCCTGCTCACCGATAGAAGATCCGCCATCTCCGTTTCGCTTAAGATTCTTCCTGGTTTCAAATGGAGTTGAATGATGTTCAGGCGGAGCACTTCATAGACCCACCGGTGAATCGGTTTCGAGCGGTCCCGGGAGTATAGGTGAAGGGCTTCCTCGTTTGCCATACTTGTATGGTAGTAGTCTAAACCTGGTTCTTCCTTTTGTCAAAGGGAAAATCAAACTCGACTTTTCTTGAGGCCCCTCAATCCTCCACGATTTTGGTAACCCGGACGATTTCCGGATCGGTGAACCCATCCAGGGCGTCTCGCACCACGGAAGAAAAACTGTACACCACGGCCCCTTCCTTCCCCGCCAGGAACCAGTGCTTGGCGCCGGGAGGAAAGGTGTACTGGTCTCCCGGAAGCATCTGGATTTCATGTCGGGCGGTAAATACCCCTTCTTTCCCTTTTGGGATAAACCCTTCCCTCAGGGTGTCTGGACCTTCTACATACAGGTACAACACTCCCCAGGCCACACGGATGGTCTCTTCTTTACCGGGATCATCCCCCACAGGGGGGTGCCAATGCTCTGGAAGGATCTGGTTCGGGAAAAGAGCGATCACCTTGGCGCCATACCGGCTGGTTTCCACCCAGGTGAGGATCTGTGCCCCGAAAACCCGAACCTGTGAAAGTCCAAAATCGGCCACGGCAATTCGATCGACTTCTTCGGGCCGGAGAACGATTCCTGCCTTCCTAATGAGATCCGCCGCTTCCCTCTGGATCGCCGGGATCTGCGAACGTCTAATCATTTTCCCTCTCCTGGTGTATACTATACAACGAGACTATCTGTCTAGGAAGGAGGTATCCATGGAACCAGTTCGTTGGGGGATTCTTTCCGTTTCGAAGCATTACTCCCTTCGAGTGCACCCGCAGGTAAAAGGGTCCCCCCTTCTCTCAATCGTGGGGATCGCTTCCCGGAACCTGGGGAAAGCGCAGGAAGCAGCCAAAGAGCTCGGCTTACGCAAAGCCTATGGTAGTTATGAGGAACTCCTAGAGGACCCTACCATCGAAGCCGTGTACATTCCCCTGCCCAACCACCTCCATGTGGAATGGATCTGTAAGGCGGCCGATCAGGGAAAGCATGTGCTCTGTGAAAAGCCCCTTGCCCTCGATGCCAAGGAAGCGGAGAAAGCTCTTGCCTACACTCAAAAGAAACAGGTTCGATTGATGGAAGCCTTCATGTATCGGTTCCATCCTCAATGGCAGCACATCAAGGAAGTGGTGCGATGCGGGGAATTGGGAGACCTTCGATTCATACATATCGAGTTTTCCTACATGAATAAAGACCCGAACAACATTCGTAACATGCAGGAAGCTGGGGGCGGGGCGTTCTTGGACATCGGTTGTTATGCCATCAGTACCTGCCGCTTTATCGTGGGGAAAGAACCGAACCGGGTGCTTTCTCTCGTTCAGCGGGATCCTGAGTTCAAAACCGATTGTCTTTCCAGCGGGATCCTGGATTTCGGTTCCTGCCGGGGGGTTTTCACCGTCAGTACCCAGGCCTTCCCTATACAGCGGGTAGAGGTGGTGGGCACCAATGGGAAACTGGCGGTGGAGATCCCCTATAATATGTATGGGGACGTCCCGGCTCGGGTAGACATCACCACCAGCATTGGTCAACGGACGGTCCTTGTGGGCCCGGCCGAACAGTACCGGATCATGTTCGAAGCATTTTCCAGATCTCTCCGGGAAGGGAAACCCGTTCCCACTCCTCCGGAGGATGCAGTGGCCAACATGAAGGTCATCGACGCGCTCTTCCGATCGGAGCGAAGTGGAGGGTGGGAATCAGTCTAAAGGGAAACCCTTGTATCCCCGTAGGGAACTGTCGCATTCCGCCTCTTCAGGGGGCTCCATACTTTCGGTTCCGGTACAACGAGAGTACCATCAGGAGCATGGCTCCCCCTATGGAGAGGAATCCTATCTCGATCGCCCCCGCGTCCGCCAGCCATCCCAAAAGGGAGGGAACGATTCCATTTCCGAACAGCACCGCAAAGTTGATCACCAGAGCGATGGTCACGTTCTGGGATTCCGGAGACCCGATACGGGAAAGAGCCAGGAGCCCCGCGGGAAAGAAGGCTGAAAGAAGGGCCGGCTGGAGAATCACGAACAGATCCAGTAAGGTTCCCGTTGCCCATACGAGGAACAGGGTACTGATACCCCCTACGGAAAAGGCCAGCATCAGCACGAAGCGGGACCCGAATCGATCCACCATGTATCCGGAAGCGAGGAGAGTGAGGATACCTGTGGTTCGGGACAATCCTACCAGCAGGTTCACCCCTTTCGGATCTAACCCTTTCACGGTGATGAGATAGTAAGGAAGGATGGAGTACAATCCCTGCATGGAGCTGAGGGCGATGCAGAAGAGGAGGAAATTGTACCAGAGCTCTGGTTTACCTGCCACCGCTCGGATTCGAGAGAAATGGGGTGGCTGTCCAATCCCCTCCCCGCCGATTCCATGCCGGTAGTAGAAAGCCGCCATCCCCAGATTCATAAGACCGACCACCCCCAAGATCATTCTCCATCCAAGACACGAGTACAGACCTGCCACCAGGAGAGGGGCCACCACAAAGGCGATAGCGGGACCCAGTTCGTGTACTGCCAACGCTTTTCCTGCCTTTTCCTCCGAAACCGCCGCGGTGATGGAGGCGATCCCCGAAGGGGGGTACATCCCGGTGCCTATTCCCAGAATCCATAAGCCAATCAAAATATGGATATAAGTGTTACTGAGGGCAGCGACGAAGGTTCCCGCGGCTACCAGCAGAAGGGAAAGCACGATGGTTCCCCGATGTCGTAGCCGGGCAGAAACGAATCCCGAGCAAAGCATCCCTGGCGAGTAGCCGGCGGTAATCACGAGGAATAGACTTCCTGCCTGCTGGCCGGTAAGGGATAGATCCTTCTGGATGAATACCAGTAAGGGGGAAAAGATCAGCCGGGAAAGCATGCTTAAAAAAAGGACGGAAAGCAGCATCAGGAGCATCCGCACGTTGCGACTCACATCCATGACGTAAGACAATACAGGGGAGGAAAGGATCGGTCAACCTATCGGGAGATCAGAACCACAAGGGAACGAGAATGGACCGTGTATCGGCTCTGGGGATGAGCTCTAGGTTCTGAACCCGGGGGATGGTGAAAGTCTTCCGGAGGAGGGAGGCTGGTATCGATCAGCCTGTGCCAATACATCCCAGCCCTCGGGGGGGCTACCACGAAGGAACGGGTAAGCTCCGATGCGTTGAACATGATATAGTAATCGCTTTCGTCCCTATCCTGTTCCAGGGGAGCTTCGCTCCCATCGATCCTGAGTGCCAGAAGTTTTTTCTGATGCCCCCAATCGGGAATCCGCCCTCTCTCGTCGAACCAGGTGATATCCGGCATGGCATTGTAGTTCCCGTCCGTTCCGGTATAGAACTCTGGCCGGAGGAAGGCATGATGGGACAAACGGAAGTGAATCAGGAGGGTCAGGAACCTGTATACATCTCCCCATTCCCGCAGAAGGTTCCAATCGTACCAGGAAATCTCGTTGTTCTGGCAGTAGGCGTTGTTGTTGCCCTTCTGGGTGCGTCCGAACTCATCCCCTCCCAGGACCATGGGTGTCCCTAACGAAAGAAGGAGGGTGGCGAGAAAATTCTTCATCTGCCGTTTCCGGAGTTCCAGGATCACGGGATCGTCGGTATCTCCCTCTACCCCATGGTTCCAACTCAGGTTAAAATCGCTTCCATCCCTGTTGTTCTCTCCGTTCATCTCATTGTGCTTTTGGTTGTAGGAAACCAAGTCTCGAAGGGTGAACCCGTCGTGGGAAGTAATGAAGTTGATGCTGTGGAAGGGCTTCCTTCCATCCCGGAGGTACAGATCCGAACTTCCCGTGAGCCGCGTGGCAAGGGGACCTACCGTTACATCATCCCCCCGCCAGAATCTCCGCACATCGTCTCGGTACCGATCGTTCCATTCGGCCCACCGTCCGCCGGGAAAACCTCCCACCTGATAGGCACCTCCCGCATCCCATGCCTCGGCTATGATCTTCGTGTTCCGAAGCACCGGGTCCTCGGCGATCATCTCCAGCATCGGGGGGTTTTCCATGATCCTCCCCTTCTGATCCCGGCCGAGAATCGAGCCTAGATCGAACCGGAACCCATCCACGTGCATCTCCATCACCCAGTAATGAAGACTGTCCATGATCAGGTTCCGCACGAGAGGATGGTTGCAGTTCAAGGTGTTTCCGCATCCCGAATAGTTCTTGTAGTACCGGGGGTTCTCGTCCAACATGTAGTAGATCTTGTTGTCTATTCCCCGAAAACTATAGGTGTAGCCGAGTTCGTTCCCCTCTCCCGTATGGTTGAACACCACATCGAGGATCACTTCGATCCCCGCTTTATGGAGCTCCCGGACCATTGTCTTGAACTCCGTGACCTGCTCCCCCAGGGAACCGGTGGCCGCATAGGAGCCCTTGGGAGCGAAGAACGCGATGGTACTGTAGCCCCAATAGTTTACCAAATCCTCCCCCGTTAGGGGATTCTTACGACGAAACTCGTACTCGTCGAACTCCATGATGGGAAGGAACTCGAGGCTGGTGATTCCCAAACTCTTGAAGTAGGGAATTTTCTCTATCACTCCCAGGTAAGTTCCCGGATGCTTCACCCCGGAACTAGGGGATGCGGTAAGACCTCGAACGTGGGTCTCGTAGATCACACTGTGCCGTAGCGGATAGTTTAGGGGCCGGTCTCCCTGCCAATCGAAGTAGTCATCGATCACGATACATTTGGGAACTCCGGAAGGGTCGAACACCGTATTGAAGGAAAGGTCCTTGTACGGAGAGGCGGGATCATATCCAAAGGTTTCGTTCAATCTCCATCGGAATGTTCCCGTAAGGGCCTTCGCATAGGGGTCGAGGAGCACTTTGTTACGGTTGAATCGATGTCCCTTCTCCGGCTCGTAGGGGCCATCTATTCGGTAGAGGTAGAGAGTACCCGGCTTGATCCCCGTGAGAAATAGGTGCCAGACATCTCCTGTTTTATTCTTTTCCGGATTGAAAAGGATTTCCTCCGCGGGATCCCTGTCCTCCGGATGGTCAAAGAGAAGGAGGGAAACCGAGGTGGCATGCCGAGAGAAGATAGCAAACTGGGTACCCCGCTCGTGGGGACGCGCCCCCAGGGGCAAAGGCTTGCCCGGAAGGACTTCGAAGGCGGAAAGAGTGGGCATGTATCGTTAACCGACAAACTGCCAGGAATCGTAACACACCACTTCGGCAAGAGGCTTCCGCTCCCGTTCGGAACGCTCCAGTTCTTTCTGCTTGTCGTTCAGAAGGGTATCGGACCCGGGATAACCCAGGATGACAAGGGTGATCAGGACATAATCTTCAGGGATTCCCGTGGCCTTTCGCAGTTCGATAGCCTTGTACCCCGCAATGGGGTGCACATAGAGGCCTTCCCGTATGGCTTGCGCCTGTAGAGCCATCACCGCCATTCCTGTATCGAAGAGGGCGTAGTCCCGCCCCCCTTCGAGCTGGCAATCCAGGGGAGCTTTGGTTGCAACCAGGATGATACAGGGGGCTGCGGTAGCCCAGCGATTGTTGGGGGATAAATGTTTCTTTACCAGATCTAGCTTTTGAGGGTCTTTTACGACGAGAAACCGCCAGGGTTGATTGTTGAAACAGGATGGGGCAAGAGTGGCGGTTTGCAGGATCCGTTCCAACACCTCTTCTGGAATCGGTTTGTCCGAGAGGGCTCTTCGAGCCCTGCGTTTTTCAAGTTCTGGCACAAGGGTGCTCATGGTTACCTCCCATACTTTCAAGAACTACATATACAGTACTACTCGTTTGGGGAAAAGACAATTGTTTGCTCGTTTCGACTCCCTTCGGCTTTTATAAACAGTTCAGGCGCCCGAAGGCGCCTGCTTTGCTAGCGAGCGAAGGGAGTCGGCTTCCAGTCGCCGCCATCCGGGCGGCTCCATCCAGCCCGCCTCGCTCGCTGGCGGCGCGCATCCTTGCGCGCCTTCCGCTCCTACCGTCACGCGCTCGCTCGTTTCGACTCCCTTCGGTTTTTATAAATAGTTCAGGCGCCTGAAGGCGCCTGCTTTTCCTAGCGAGCGAAGGGAGTCGAACCCTCGTCACGAGCTTGGGAAGCTCGGGTAATACCGTTATACGACGCTCGCCTGATTCTAACAGTATGATAAAAAAAGTTCCTTCCACCGTCAAGGGGTTTAGATTACACCCATGAGCCGGAGTCCCATGAGAGCAGCGATTCCCATCAAACTCACTGTAACCCTTCCGCCCCAGCGGTGAAAAATCCGCAACTGCTGCTTCCTCCATTTCAGTTTTAGAAACGCCTGCCCCAGCATGGGCACGAAGAACGCTCCTATCACCGCCACGATACCCACCCATGTGTGGGGGACGGAAAAATGCTTTCCTCCCGTGTACTCAACAAACAGGATAATGGAGCCCAATCCCACACCGGTACTTAAGGCAGAAAGGATCCCCAAGGTTCGATGGACTTTAAGCCACCATTTTTTCTTCCGGAAGAAGCGGGCTATACTTACCCCTGTAGACATAAGGACCACCGCTACCGACATGAACAGGATATGCAATAAAAGAAACCTGCCCCCCCTTCTTTCGGTAGCTTTCCCTGTTCCCAGGTTTATTTCCGCACTTCCGGAAGCAGTGTGCATGTCATCAAATACGTCGGTTTCTCCGTATGCCCAGATAATTTTAAGAGGTTTCGAGGGGTCGATGGGTTTGTCGTAGGGGTCGGAGGTTCGTAATGGCCGTTTGAACTCTACCACTGTGTTCCCTCCTTCCTCCCTCCCCCCAAACGAAACCAGATCGTTCGTACCCCCTAGTTCCGTATCGGGCGGATGGGGGCCAAAAAGACCTGTGGAAAAGCAATCCAGAGCGTGGGGGTTTCCGCCGGAGTCTACCCAGCCGATCACCATATCTGCCTGATCCATCACGTAAATTGGATCGAACCCGATCCCAACCCATCCTTTGGTGGGGGCCACTATCCCGACTGAAATGAAAGGAGGCTCGAGCTTCACATACACCTTCACCGCCCCTTCCTGTAAGGGGTACTGGGTGTCATACTCTCCTTCCTTTATCACCCCATCCTGCTCTACGCCATGAAGGAGACTTGCTCCAAGAAGTACCACCAGGAAAATCGATAAAAGATGCTTTCTCATGTCTACAGTATTGTATTCCTTTATCCAATTTTCAAAGCCCCAGGGGGCGAAAGAAACGACTTAAGCATAAAAAGAAGGGGCCCACAATCGGCGTCCCTTCCTATTCGACTAATTTGCACTCTAAGCCCGTTTTTACACAACTGTGGAAACTTCGCAAAGGCTACACTCCAAGTCCAAAGATCCTATCAACGAAAAACTCTGTGCCCCTCCTGATTTAACGCAAGAAGCTCCTTCAAGGCAGCATCCGCTCTGGCAGCATCCTTCGATCGACTGGCCACTCCCCCTCGAACCGCGGCACTCACGAAGGTGCCCAGAATCCTATCCCACTCCTTTTTGTCTCCCTTGGGTGGAGTGAAGGGTTGAATGGAAGCATTGAGTTCAGCAAATCGAAAGAAGGCTTTCTCCGCATCGTCGAATCGGGATTCTTTCAGTGCACTCTGAAGCTGCCCCACTAGGGTCCGATTCTCCCTCATCACCGATACTACCTGATCCTTGTTGTATTGAGCGAAGGCACCAACTACACCGAGAAGCAAGAAGACCAATAGCACCAAACCAACCTTTTTCATACAAACCCCCAATAAATTAGTGTTTATGTAATTAATATAGTGTACAACTCCGCCATCGTCAAATTTACTTACCAAATTTTCCCAGATCGGCGCTTTCCCTTGCTGGATCCTATTAGTACCTTTTACCTATGGCAGTATCCCATTCAACCAGGTTTGTACGAACAGCCCTGGTTACTGGCGCTACAGGGGTCATCGGAAGAGCCATCGTGGAAGGTCTTTCCCACGCGGAGGCCATCCAGGTGGTTCCCACGGGAAGAAATGCTGAAAAGCTCTTCTCCCTTTACCCTTCCTCATCAGGGAGGATTTTACCTCCGCAGGTGTTGGACCAAGGATTGAAAGAAAGCATCCTTGCGCTGGCAGCCCAATGGAAATCCCCCCTCCATATCCTGGTGATCAACGCTACCGCTACCCCGAAAAGAAGGGAACAAACTGTCGAAGGCATCGAAACCCAATGGGCCGTGAATGTGCTGGGATATCACAGACTCATCAAGGCCTTTACCCCTATCCTTTTCAGGTCCAGCCAGGAAATGAGCGAGCCCAGTCGAATCGTTGTGGTGGCCAGTTGCTGGGCAGGAGACCTGGACTTGACGGATCCAGAGTTCACGCGTCGGAGGTATGACAATGGCATCGCCTATCGTCAGTCCAAACAGGCGGAACGGATGCTTTCGTACGCGTGGGCGGTGCGATTACAGGAACAGTACGGAACCATTCCAGCGGGCCCCTTCAAAGACTGCCCCCACATAACGGTCAACGCCTGCCATCCCGGAGAGGTGAATACCCCCCTATCCAACAGCCTCGGTTTCGGAGGTCACGAAAGTCCCGAGGAAGGGGCCGATACTCCCGTATGGCTGGCCACTTCCAAAGATCTGGCCTCCGTCACGGGGGGATGGTTTACCTACCGGAATCGATCGGCGTGTAGATTCGTTTCCGATTCCCAGGCAGTTCAAAAGCTTTTCGAACTGGTCGAATCCTATGGGTAGGGGGCGGATCTTCACAACGGCGAAGTTACGTATCCGAGGGTTGTCTGTTTGTTCTGTGGGACGCCAATTCCCCACGGCCCCTAGTGTAATCGACAGACGGCCTATGTATCTCCCCTGAGTTCACAGGATCCAGCCCCCGCAGATCACTTGATCCTCCCGGTACACCACCGCTGCCTGTCCTGGGGTAACGGCCCGTACCTTCTCCCCGAAGTGTACCTGTATCCGATCCTCTGAAAGCGGTATGACCCGCGCAGCTACTGGTTTCTGAGTATACCGCACCTGTACCCAGCCCTCAAAAGGTTCCTTCTGAAACGAGGGATCTAGCCAGTTCACATCGGCGGCTTCCAGGCCTGTCTTCAGGAGTTCCCCATCCTCCGTACTCAGCACGATGGTTCCCCCCGTGGGGTCGATCTGGGCCACGTAGGCTCTCTTTCCCAGGGCCACCCCCAACCCCCTTCGCTGGCCCAGGGTATAGTGGTGAACCCCCCGGTGAGGGCCTAATACACGGCCAACTGTATCGACGAAATAACCGGGAACGCTCTCTTTCCTCAAGACCCTTCGCAAGGTATCGGCAAAGGCTTCCCCGGGAACTCCAAAACAGGCATCCTGACTCTCCGGCTTCTCTGCATTGGTCAACCCGATGATCCTGGCCAGCTGGCGGACTTCCCGCTTCAACAGCCTCCCTAGAGGGAACCAGCACCCCTGAAGCACTTCCCTGTCCAGGGCAAAGAGAAAGTAACTCTGATCTTTTTTAGGATCCACGCCCCGGAACAGACCCATTCCGCCGGAGGGGAGGGGTTCCACCCGTGCATAGTGCCCGGTAACTATCCCTTCTGCTCCAATCTGACGAGCGTACTGGAAGAGTTTACCGAATTTGAGGAACCGGTTACAGAGAACACAGGGATTGGGTGTTCGTCCCCGGGCATACTCGTTCCAGGCAGGCTCCAGCACCCGATCCCGGAACTCCTCCTGGTAATCCAGGAAATAGTGGGAAATGCCGATCCTGCCTGCGGTAGCCTTTGCGTGGATCGAATCCTCCGCGCCACAGCAGGCTTTCCCCTTACCCCCTTCATCCTCACTACAGGGCCGTAACCTCAACGTAACCCCCACCACCTCCACTCCCGCCTCTTTCATAAGCCAGGCGGCCACAGAGGAATCCACTCCCCCGCTCATGGCTGCCACCACCTTCCGGGGGTTGCGAGGATCCTTCTGTATCCCCTCGAGGATCTCTTTCAATCTGACCTTAGGGTCCATTCCGTCAGCCATACCCTACTCGATCCTCCCGGCCAGCATCCTTCGAAGGGGGAGTTCCGCTTTCCTCCGTACCTCCTCGGATAGTTCGATGGGGTGTTCCATCCGCTTTAGGGAACGAAGCACATCCTCCATCTGGATCCGCTTCATGTTGGGACAGATAGCCTGATTTGAAACGGGGATGAACTCGGCGCGAGGGTTTTCTTTCTTCAGCCGATGGATGATCCCCAGCTCCGTAGCGATAATGAATCGAGTCGCGGAAGAGGTGCGCACATAAGCACACATCCCGCCGGTGGAAAGAACCTCGTCCGCCTCCTCGATCGTATCCAGGGGACATTCCGGATGCACCAGTACCACTGCATCGGGATACGACTTCCGTAACTCCCGGATATCCCGGGGAGTGATTCGAGCGTGGGTGGGGCAGTACCCGGGCCATAGTACCATCCGCCGTCCTGTCTTGGACTGGACAAAAGCTCCTAGGTGCCTGTCGGGAATGAACAGGATCTCCCGGTCAGGGGGGAGCTGGGAAACGATCCGTTCCGCATTGGCGGAAGTGACGGCAATGTCGCATTCGGCCTTCACCTCCGCGGTGGAGTTCACGTAGCAGACGGTGACTGCCCCAGGATGCTTCTGTTTAAAAGCAACGAGCTCTTCCCGGCTGATCATATCTGCCATGGGACATCCCGCTTCCAGAACGGGCAGCAGCACCGTTTTCGCCGGAGAGAGGATCTTGGCAGTTTCAGCCATGAACCGTACTCCGCAAAAAACCAGTACCTCACAGTCCAGGGAAGAAGCCTTCATGCTAAGCTCCAGGCTGTCCCCCGTAAAATCGGCCAGATCCTGGATCTCGCCCCGCTGATAGTTATGGGCCAGTATTACAGCGTTGCGCTTCCGTTTCCACGTTTCGATTTCTTTCTGTAGCGTACCTTCCATTCTTTTAAGCCTTTCCCTTCCATTCACCTGCGTAGATCTTTCACACATTCCTCGATGATGTCTACTGCCAAATCCACCTCTCGTTCAGTAATAGAAGGTAAGAAGGAAAAGCGCAGGGAGGAAAGTACCCTATCACGCTCCAGACCCATGGCCAACAGAACATGGGAAGGTTTGGTAGACCCAGAGGCGCAGGCAGATCCCCGGGAAGCGGCAATCCCTGCCTGATCCAGTCGCACGAGGAGCACATCCGCAGTCACACCGGGAAAGGCGATGTTGGAGGTATTCCACACTCGTTCGGCACCCTTCCCATTCACTTCAACCGAAAGGCGATCCTGAAGAGCCCCTTCGAAGCGATCCCGCAACGAGGCTTTCTCCGCTACCCGGAATAGGTACTCTTCGTCCAACCTCGCTAGAGCGACTCCACATCCCACGATGGCCGGCACGTTGTGGGTGCCTCCCCGTAGCCCCCCATCCAAAGACCCACCCCGGATCACGGGGGATAGTTTACAACCCTTACGGACGTAGAGAACCCCCACTCCCTTGGGTCCCTCTGTCTTGTGGGGAGCCAGGGTCAGGAAATCTGCCCCCAGTTCCATCGGTACCACCGGAATCTTCCCCGCCCCCTGAATAGCATCTACATGCAGGGGGATCCTACGCTCCCTCACTACCCTTCCAACCTCCTGTACCGGCTGCACCACCCCTGTTTCGTTATTCACCAGCATGAGGGACACGAGAAAGGTTTCCTCGCGAATGGAATCGATCACCCGCTGGGGATCTACCCTGCCGCTGGCATCGGTGGGAATGTAGGTCACTTCTATACCCCATCCCTCGAGCCAGCGAAAGGGATCCAGCACCGAGCTATGCTCGATGGCGGAAACCACACAGTGGCCTCCCAGATTTTTCAGAGAGGACACTCGCTGCTCTGCCAACCGACTGACGAGTCCCAGAATGGCCAGGTTGTTCGCCTCCGTACCCGAACCGGTAAATACCACCTCCGAGGGGCTACAACGCAGGAAGTTCGCCACCTGGAACCGGGCTTCTTCCAGGGCGCCTCTCGCTCGCTGTCCCCAGTGATGGATGCTGGAAGGGTTCCCAAACTCCTCCCGCAGGTAGGGATCCATCTTCTCGTACACCTCCGGGTGCACAGGAGTGGTAGCGTTGGCATCGAAATAGAGCCTTTCCATGTATCTACTCCGGCAGGGGAAACTGGACAATAGCGGCCAGACCTCCGTCCTTTCGCCATTGGATGCTTCCGTTCAACTGATCCACTAAGGAATACACCAGTTGAAGGCCGAGGGATTCCGACTCTTCCGGGTTAAACCCCTCAGGGAAGCCAGGCCCTGAATCTTTCACCTCGAGGACCGCTTTTTTTTCCCCTTTCATCCTTTCGAGCCGCAAATGGATACAACCTCCCCCGGGCACCCCATGCTTTGCCGCATTGGTGATGAGTTCTACCAGAAGGATTCCGAAGGGAATAGCCTCGTTCAGTCCTAGAGAAAAATCCTCTATCTCGCTTTCCAGGCGGATCCCCCTACCCTGGAAATTGTAGGCCTGTTCCAGGTGGGAAAACAGTTCCCGGCAGTAAGGCTGAATTTGGATTCTTTCCAGGTGTGCAGACTGGTAGAGATTCTCATGGATCAATGCCATGGACTGCACCCGGGCTCTACAGTTTTCCAGCAACGCCATATCCCGGGGGTCGAACATGGTGTCTTTCTGGAGGTTCAAAAGGCTCGAAACCACCTGAAGGTTGTTCTTCACCCGGTGATGGATCTCTTTGATGAGCACTTCCCGTTCTTGTAGCATCCTCTGCAACTGTTTACGTTGCAGGAAAAGGGCTACCGATAGAAAGGCGAGCCCCCCGGCTACCAGGAGGGCAATCCAGAAGTACAGGACGAATTGAAAGAAATTTTCCTTAGGCCGGTTCATCACGATGCTCCCCTCGGGCAACGCCGAAAGAGGAATATCCCATCTCACCAAGGCGGGATAGTCGAAGTAGTAGGAGTTGGGGCTTTCGGTAAAAACGGGGATCGAGTCTGCAGGCTCCCCGGAAAGCACCCTAAGGGCCAGTTCCGCTGCCAGCTTTCCCTGCATTCTTCCATCCGCCACGTACCCTCCCACGGTGCCGTAGTTCACCATGAAGTCCCACAGGGTGTAGATGGGGCAGGGAGCGGTCTCCGTCAGGAAGGAAAGGCTTTCCCGATACGTAAGGACTCGTCCCGAGCGATCCCTCCAGAAGGAGAGGTTCAGCACCGCTCCCTGGGGGGGAAGTTTCCGCAGTTCCTCTTCCAGCTCTTCCTTGGTCCGTTCCAGGAGAAAACGAAACTCTACTTTGCTCTCGTACTGATGGATCACCTGCATCAGCCGGGCAGTGTTGTACCGACCCGTCTCCGTCGAGTCGGAGACCACGGCAATGTAGGAAAGCTTCGGATGCAAAGTCAACATCAGGTCGAGGGTACGGGGAATGTTGAAGTTCTCGGCGATACCGGTAACGTTCCTTTCTCCATGGAGGCGATTGGGGTGATAGTAGTTCACTCCGCAAAATACTATGGGAGCGTGGGGAAAAATCTCTTTCCGCAGCCCCAGGGCGAAATCCAGGGCATTGTCATCCGAGGTGACCACCACATCCGGCGGATTGTCTTTGTACTTGGAACGAAGCAGTTGCCAGATATGGGGAAACACGAAATCTGGGGGGTAGCGCTTGGTGTCGCAGTACTCCTCGTACACCTCGATGTCCCGGGTGTGTTCCTGGAACACCGAACGCATCCCCATGGCAATGAGGTCTGTCCACACGTAGCCGATGTTGTAGGAATGGAGAATCAGAACTTTCTTCTGGGGCAATCCTTCCAGAGGGAACTGGAGGGCTAAAAGAAAAAGGATCGATAGAACTGTACGGATTCGATCTCTGCGCACCTTACTTTTATATTACAAATTCTCCTCGAATAAATCTACCTTGCCTTCCTTGTTCCTATTATATAAAAATTTAACTATATACCCATTGACTGATACATCAAGGATATGATACTCTTTTTATCGTTAAAAGAAGATTCATTGGGAGGCTTTGCATGAAAGTCGTCATCGTCGGCGGAGTTGCAGGTGGGGCCACTACGGCAGCACGGTTACGGAGGAACTCGGAGCAAGCGAAAATCCTCCTCTTCGAGCGGGGAGGGTACATTTCCTACGCCAACTGCGGACTCCCCTACTATATCGGGGAGGTAATCCGGGATCGAAACAACCTCTTCGTGGTCACGAAGGAAACCTTCGAGAGGAACTTCAACGTGCAGGTCCGCGTACAATCGGAAGTCACCTCTATCGATCGGGCGTCGAAGACAGTGTCCGTCACC
>Ga0308397_1000862_pt1 | contig 18964 bp, 16 predicted proteins | sample Hotspr20SampleT8_FD_202356 | JGI IMG/M metagenome (GOLD analysis project Ga0308397, IMG submission 202356) | Hot spring phototrophic mat microbial communities from Mushroom Spring, Yellowstone National Park, Wyoming, United States - 20051001_T8 ...
CCTCCTGTGTGAGCAGGAAGCCCTATTTTATCGCAACATCTGTCTGTGCGTAACTTCAGTATTAGCGGGCTTTTTCCAACAATACCCGCGCCCCTTCGACCAAGGCTTCTTGCTCGTCGCGGGTGTATTTGAGCCCCTCCCCCAGCGCGCTAAAGTAACTCTCCTGCATGAGGGCAACCTCGATGGCCATAATCTTTTCGAAAGCAGAAATGGCAGCCAGGATCTCGGGCCCGCGCAGGGCGTTGCGGAGGTGCTCGAGGGTCAACTCCTGTACGATACCTACAGCCGGAATGTAATGTTCTGGTCGCACCCCCACCCGGGCATGAACCCACCCGATGTACATCCGCCGCCTGGCGTATTGGGCATCGTACCGGCCAGAAAAAAGCTCACGGTACCAGGCTGCAAACGACTGGTACAGCCGCTCCGCCCGGCCTGGCACGCCCCACAAAATTTCATGCATCTCGGGGTCGCGCCCCAGGTAGTCGTAAAAAGCCAGGGCCACCTCGGGTGCGAGCGGGCCCGCGATGGGCTCGAGGCTCCGTAAGGTATGTACGTGCTGCTCGGTCAGGCCCGTGCGGCGCACCAGGGTTTGCAGCAGCTCTCCGGGCTTCATTCTTGCGATTTTAGCGTAAAAGTGAACATTCTCCCACCGTGGTAAATGTTCACCCTGAACGAAAGCCCACTCCCCTTTAGAACGAATGCCCATAGGGGTGCAATAGGCTTCACGGGAGTCTGGTGTGGCAAAAGGGCTGCACAGTTGAACGTTAGCACAGCCGCAGGTAGAACCCCCACATCAGCCCGTCGGGATTAGAGGATTTTCCATAGCTCCCAGATCAGCGAGCTAGACATTGCCCCACCGCACACCTGGGGTGAGCCGGAACAAGAGGCCAGCGCTGCATTGAGACGCACCACGCCCTCAGGGAGCAGGCCTCGCAGGCAGCAGAGCAGTAAGGGGGGTGGAACACCAGCAGGATAACCTCGGGTCGGGCCAGTTAGCTCCCGTGCGAAAAGGCAGCCCTCAGGGCTTATATGAACCCCGTTTGAAGGCAGATCCGCACAGGGCGATCCCTTGCCGTCCGTGCTTCAGGGGGGAGCCCCAGAAAGGGAACAAACCGAGAGTTATTTCTCCAGGTATTGCCTGGAAAAGGCATGGGGCAGTAGCTCGCCCAGCGTGGTATGCAGCTCGGCACCATCTGTACTTAGGCAATGCACCGGCGTGTCGGGCTGAGCAAACTCGCTCAGCACCTGTCGGCAGCCGCCACAAGGAGTTGCGGGCTGCTCTCCCCGGCTCATGATCCAAACCTCAACCACCTCGCGCTCCCCTGCTGAGATCATCTGTAAGGTGGCCGATTGTTCCGCACAGCGCGAAAGGGGGTAGGCAGCGTTCTCTACGTTAACCCCACCGTAAAGCCGGCCCGACCTGGACTTGATCACCGCTGCTACAGCAAAACCGGAGTACGGCGAGTAGGAACGGGTTAGGAGCTGTTCAAGCTTGCTCAATATTCTCTTGGGTGTCTTGGGCACGGCTTTAGCATACCGCGTGGTGGCTATACTTCCTTGGAAATCACCGACTCGCTCAGGGTCTCATCGTCGCTGGGCTCCGGGGTTTTTTTCTGGGCCCGCACCCACTCTATGCCACGGGGATCAGCCGTTTCAACGGTGAAGATATATCCGGCGTACTCGAGCTTTTCTCCCACCTCAGGTATATGCCCAAACTCATCCATCAGGAAGCCGGAGAGGGTGTCATACTCCCCCTCGGGCAGCTCTATGCCCAGCTTCTCCGAGGCGTCCTCCAGCGGGATCGAGGCAGCCAGCAGATAGACCCCTTGGGCTATCTCCTGCACCGGGGCTGCTTCTTCCTCGTCGGATTCATCGTAGATTTCTCCGACTATCTCTTCGATGATGTCCTCGAGGGTAACCAACCCCGCTGTGCCCTTGAACTCGTCCACCACAATGGCCATATGGGTCTTGCGGCGGCGCATCTCGCGCAGAAGCTCCCTAGCCCCCATGGTCTCAGGCACAAAGTAGGCGGGGTGGCTTATGCTGCCAATCTTGATGCTGTCCAGCTCCGGAGCCTCGTACTCGAGCAGATCTTTGATGTAGGCTACCCCGACGATGTTGTCAATGGTTTCCTGGTACACCGGGACTCTGGAATAACGGTGCTCACGGGCCATTTGCCAAAAGTCGCGCAGGCTGGCTTCAGCCGATATGGCCACCATTTCCACCCTGGGCACCATAATCGAGCGCACCGGGGTTTCCTCCAGATCGAGAATCTGGCTAATGATTTCGCCCTCGCTCTCGTCTAGAACTCCTTCCTTTGAGGAGGCCTCTACGATAAGCTTGAGTTCTTCTGCGCTACCAACCATAGAGTGTGAAGGAGCTTCCTTAAGGCCCAGCGATTTCAGAAAGAAGTTGCCGCTCCGGTTGAAAAGCCAGACCAGCGGAGCGGTGAGCCGCCGGAAGAGATTGAGCGGCAGAATGGTGATCAAAGCGACCTGCTCGGTGCGCTGGAGGGCGATGCCCTTGGGAATCAGCTCGCCAAAGAGCACGGTGACATAGGTTATAAGAATGACCGAGAAGACAAAACTGACGGATGAAAGCAGGCTGCTTTCTGCCACGGCAGCAGCCTGTGTTTGGCCAAACAGAGCGGTGATGCCCACCACAATTAACCGGGTGACATAGGGCTCCCCGAAAGCCCCCAGGATCAGGTTGGTGGCGGTGATGCCCAGCTGTGTGGTGGCGATGTAGGTGTCGAGCTTGGCTATGGCCTCTTTGAGCAACCTACCCTGCCAGGCACCGGTATCGGCCATCTGCTCGACCCGGCTGCGCCGAATTGCCACCAGGGCGAATTCTGCAGCAACAAAAAAAGCGTTGATAAGGATGAGAAAGACGATGATTCCAAGACTGCCAGGGATGCTTTCCATAGGGTTCGCGTCAGGCCCAACCCAAAGCTGACCTACCCCGGGGGCTTCCCAGGGCAACGCCAGGGCTACGTTTGGGAGGGGAGTCCATACGCTACTAAACGGAAGTCTACCACAGCCCCAGGCGCTCCACAAGCGGCGGCAGAAATAGCAAAATGCCGACCAGGGCGGCAATCATGCTGGCTAGCAGCACGCTTGCTGCAGCGACGTCTTTGGCCGCTTTGGCCAGGGGGTGGTAGTTGGGTGAGACCAGATCTACCACAGCCTCTAAGGCAGTGTTGATGAGCTCGAGCCCCAGCACCAGGGCCGTCAGCAGCAGCACCGGTACTGGGCTAACCTGCAGCCACAGGGCCAGGGCCAGGGCCAGGACCGCGATATAGACCTCGAGGCGAAAGTTGCGCTGGTGTTTCCAGGCGAAGCGAACTCCAGCCCAGGCATAAGCGAACGAGGCCCGCAGACCCCGCAAAGGCAGAGGGTCGCGGCTGGGCCTGGGGAAGGGGCTTCGGGGAGACATAGGGCTAGAGCTCGAGGATACGCGTCTGCACCCGACGGAATCCCACCCACTCTTCCTCACTCCGATGGTCGTGCCCCAGCAGGTGCCATAACGCGTGTGCCGCCAACACCTTAACTTCGTCCTTCAGGCTGTGTCCTTGCTCCTCGGCTTGGCGACGGGCAGTATCAAGGCTGATCACGATATCACCTAGGTGTGCTGGAATAAAAGGGTCTCCCGGTTCATAAGTAGGAAACGAGAGGACATCGGTAGGGGTATCCTCGCCCCAGTACGCCCGCTTCAGGGCCTGAATCTCGGTGTCATCGGTCAGAATGAGGGTCAGGGATTTGTCGCCATGACCCAACTCCTCCAGCAACCGCCCAAGAGCTGTACGCATAGCAGGACCTAGGCCTGGGGGAAGCCGGGTGTGCAAAACCAGGTCTACCCGCCCCATTAGCCTTGGCTTTCGCGCTCATGGGACTCGTAGGCCTTGATGATGCGGGCTACCAGCGGGTGACGCACCACATCGGACTCTAAAAAATGCTGCTGGGCGATGCCCTGGATACCCTTCAGGATGCGCATAGCCTCCACCAGGCCGCTCTTTTGCGCCTTAGGGAGGTCGATCTGGGTGATGTCGCCGGTGATGACCACCCGGCTGTTGAAACCCATACGGGTCAGGAACATCTTCATCTGCTCGGGGGTGGTGTTTTGGGCTTCGTCGAGAATGATAAAAGCATCGTTCAGGGTGCGGCCCCGCATGAAGGCCAGGGGTGCCACCTCTATCACCCCTGACTGGATGTACTGCTCGAAGCGCTCGGCGTCGATCATATCGAAGAGGGCATCGTAAAGTGGGCGCAGATAGGGGTCGATTTTAGCTTGCAGATCACCCGGCAGAAAACCCAAGCGCTCCCCTGCCTCCACCGCGGGGCGGGTTAGGATGATACGCTTTACCTTTTTGGCCTTTAGAAAGGCCACGGCCATAGCCACCGCCAGGTAGGTTTTGCCGGTACCAGCTGGCCCCACCCCAAAGGTAATGTCGTGGCTGCTGATAGCTTCCACGTACTGCCGCTGACCGGGGGTTTTGGGCTTGAGTCTGCCAGGCAAGGTTATCTCGCCGCCCAGGAGCGGCACGGTGGTTTCGTTGGGAAGCGACTGACCGTTTTCTGCCACCAGGATAACCTGCTCGAGGGTGGCCGTATCGATCTCAGCACCCTGGCGCACCAGGGTAACCAGGTCGCGTATAACCCGTTCGGCCAGACGCACCTCATCTGCCTCGCCTGAAATTTGCACCTCTTGCCCACGCACCACCAATTGAGCAGGCAACAGCTTACGCAGGGTTTTTAGGTGCCTATCGCCGTGGCCCAGCAAGGACAGGGCTTCTTGGGCTGAGCGAAGGGGAACTACCGCCTTGATTTGCGTGCTCTTTTCCAATATCGGCTCCTGGGTTCGGCCAGCACTTGAAGCCAAACCACACCGCTTAGAATATCATGTGTCGAAGTAGAAAATACCCGAGGTGCTGCGGCGGGCCTGGCCTTGAGTTCTACTTCCCTGCTGGCAGCTATTGGGGGGGGTTCCTTGGTCTGCCGGGCACTGGAGCGAGCCAAGCGCTCGCGCTCAATTTCCTCAAGACTTAGCGGTCGTTTAGGGGGTGTCCTGTGTTTTGGGGGTTGGGCGGGCTGGCTAACCAGCGGGCGGGTAGGCGGGGCGCTGGCTGGGGGAGGGGAGGGAGGAGCGCTTGTGGATGCCCCTGGCGGTGGGGGCTGGGTGCTCGGAGGCCGCTGGGGCGGGCGGCGCTCCTGTGGTAAGGGGATTTCTTCTGGCTCAAAATCAGGGGGCATCTGCTGGCCCCGCCTAAGCAAGCCCTGCAGGGCGGGCAGCACGATGAAGAAGAACAAAAACAACAGACCTAGAAGATCGTTCAGACCCATGCAGTCCTCCGCTTAGCAAGGGGCGGGAGCGCTGTGATATGCCAAGCCTCCCGGCTGGCAGGGTGCGCGGCGGGCCAGCTGCCCGTCTGCCACGGGCGCAACCGCGGAAGCTGCCGATAGAGGGGCTCTGGTCCTATGTGGGTATCTTCTGGCCGAACCCTCCTGCCGTAGGGCTTGGGGTAGGCTTCTCAACCGCAACACCCCTTTGTGCGCCTCAGCGCTGTGTTCCGCCAGCACTACCATCGGAGGTTCCACCACCGCTAGCCCTGCTGATGGACTCGCGCATATCGGTGTCTGCCTCGATGTTCTTGAGCTGGTAGTAGTCCATGACGCCTATGCGACCGCTGCGGAGAGCTTCGGCCAGGGCCATGGGTACGGCTGCTTGGGCCTCAATCAGCTTGGCGCGCATGGCCTCAACCAGAGCAGTGTTTTCCTGCTCCAAAGCCACGGCCATGGCGCGGCGTTCTTCCGCTTTGGCTTGGGCGATTTTCTTGTCGGCCTCGGCCTGGTCGGTGCGAAGCTGGGCTCCGATATTTTTCCCTACATCTACTTCAGCGATGTCCACGGAGAGGATTTCGAACGCTGTGCCGGCATCCAGGCCTTTGGCCAGCACGGTTTTGGATATGCGATCGGGTTGCTCGAGCACCAGTTTGTGGTCTTCCGATTGACCGATGGAAGCCACAATGCCCTCGCCTACTCGAGCCACGATGGTCTCTTCGCCAGCCCCACCCACCAAGCGGTCGATGTTGGCGCGCACCGTGATACGTGCGGTAGCCAGCAGCTGGATGCCATCTTTGGCCATACCGGCCACCATGGGGCTGGTGATTACCTTGGGGTTGACGGAAAGCCGTACGGCCTCGAGCACGTCTCGCCCGGCCAGGTCAATGGCAGCGGCGCGGTCGAAGTTGAGTTTAATGCCAGCCTTATCGGCGGCAATCAGGGCATCAACCACCCGGTCCACGTTGCCTCCGGCAAGGTACTGGGCCTCGAGCTTAGCAGTCTCCACTGGGATACCGGCCTTGAAGGCCTTGATCATGGGGTTGACGATCTTGGCCGGAGGGATGCGCCGGAAGCGCATGCCGATCAACGAGGTAAGGGGCACGTTAACACCGGAAAACAACGCCGTAATCCATAGTGGAACCGGCACGAGGTAGAAAAACAAGAAAACGATTAGCAAAAGGATGCCAGCAACGATCAAGATTCCAAACTCCATGGGATCCTCCTTTGGTCAGAACTCACGGGAACTGCTCTAGGGTTCGGGCTATAGCATGGTGCAAGGCCAGCCACTAACGACCCACACGTCAAACCATGCCAACCCCCTCAGCCCTCCACTTTACGAACCACCACTCGGGGGCCTTCCACTTGGATAACACGAACGGCTTGGCCGCGCTCAATGAACTCCCCCATGGTTACCACGTCCACCCGGCGGTCACCAAACTGAGCAGTACCTGCCGGACGCAGGTCTGTGGTGGCTTTACCGATGGCTCCCAGCAACGACTCCAACTCGTTTTTGGGCGGAGCCACTTCCTCGACCGCACTGCTCAGTACAAAGGGTCGGGCTACCCGCCCCCTGGGGAGGTAGCGCAGGATAAGGAACAGGCCCAGCACCAATCCAATGATGGCAAAAGAACCAACCTGCAAGGCCTGGTCGCCAAAGGTAAAGTAGGTCGAGGCGCCGATCAACCCTAGCCCCAACAAGCCCAGTATGCCGAAGCCAGGTGTAACAAATAGCTCAAACACAACCAACAGCAAGCCGGCAAACAGCAAAATGATGGTCAAGGCGCTGGAAAGGCCTGCCAGGTAGCCCCCCAGGAAGAACAAACCCAGTGAAGTCAGGCCGATGATGGCAGGGATGAAGGTTCCGGGTGTAAAAAATTCCAGGACAAGCCCCAAAATCCCCACCGCCAGAAGTATGGCTGCGATGGTCGGGTCGGTGAGAAAGCGGGCCACGCGTATCTGGGGGGCGGGCTCGAGCTCCTGGGTATCGGTGCTAAATCCGGCTTTCTCGAGAGCTGCCCGGAGGCTGGGCACCTCCGCATCGGCGACCTTGAGTTCCACCGCCCTTCTGGCCGAGAGGGTTAGGGGTTCTCCCCTAGTGGTGATGCCCCGAACCTCGGCCTCGGGGTCTACCATAGCCTCGGCAATGTTGGCGGGGCGGTTGCGGGCCTCGGCTACTGCCCGGAACTTGCCTTTGAGGGCAGATATGACCTTGCGGTCGGCTGCAGTGGCGTTGCCCACCACCGGTGTGACCGCGACGGGCAAAGCAGCCCCGATATTGGAGCCAGGCAGCATCATAATCTGCTGGGCAGCCAGTGAGATGAGTGCTCCCGCTGAAAAAGCGTTCTCAATTACGGCCAAGGTAGGCACCGTGGAGGCTAGGATGCGGTCGGTGATGCGGATCGCTGCGTCCACCCGCCCGCCGGGGGTGTTGACCCGAAAGACCACCCCGCTGGCTCCCTCGCGCTCTGCTTGATCGAGGGACCGCTCGACGAACACGGCCAAAGGCCCGTCAATGGTTCCCTCGATAGGGATGATGTAGGTTCTAGCCTGCACTGTGGCAGCAACCAAGAGTAGAACGAAAAACAGCTTTCTCACCAAGATCATATTAGCAAGCCAGAGCAAGTCGTGTCTAATGTAGTAGGGCTTAGCCACAGACGCAAACGCCTGGCCTGGGCGCGGGTGTGAAGTTTCATCGCCCGTGGAGGCGGCTGCCAGGGGATAGAATCTGACTGTGAGGCTTGGTTTGATCGGATTTCCAGTTGAACATTCGCTGTCTCCCAGCATCCACGAGGCCGCTTTGAAGGCAGCAGGGATTGAAGGCTCTTACCACGCCCTCGAGACCCCCCCCGCCCTTCTACCAGCACGTCTGCAAGAGATTCGCCGGGAGTACGCCGGGGTCAACGTTACCGTTCCGCACAAGGAGAGCGTATTGAGGTATCTAAACGAGCTAAGCCCTGAAGCCAAGGCTATCGGGGCAGTTAACACCATCGTCTGCGCGCAGGGCCGCTTAATAGGCCACAATACCGATGCCTTGGGGTTTATCTTTGGTTTGGACGAAGCCGGCATCTCCTACGGCAACAAAAAGGCATTGGTACTGGGAGCCGGGGGGGCCGCTCGAGCCGTCGCTTATGCTTTGAAGAGAGAAGGTGCGCAAGTGGCGGTATACAACCGTACCCAAAGCCGGGCAGAGGCCTTGTGCGATGCCATGGGGCTGCACCTGGTTACTGGGGATTTGCTGGAAGCAGCCGTGCAGGGCTGTGATTTGCTAATCAACACCACCAGCGTAGGACTCAAAGACCCCTCCAGCTCCCCTCTACCGCCCGGCTTGCTGCCCCGCGGGGTGGTGGTAGATATCGTTTACAACCCGCCGACCACCCGGCTGCTGCTCGAGGCCCGGCAAGCAGGCCTCCCTACGTTGAACGGCCTGCCCATGCTGGTATGGCAAGCGGCGCTTGCTTTTGAGCTTTGGACCGGGATCAAGCCCGATGTCCAGGTCATGTACAAAGCAGCTCAGGCTGGATTGCAAGGAGCCATCCGCGCATAAGCAGAGTGCAGAGTGCCTTGTGCCGTGCTGGTCCCTCTGCCCTTCAACCCTCAATCACTATAGGCAGTATGACCGGATTACGCCCGGTGTTCTTGGCGATGAACTTCTTGACCGGGTAGTAGATGTCGTCGCGGATTTCCTCGAGGCGTTTCTTCTCACGCACTCCTTTGTAAAGCGCCTCCGAGGCCATCTTGCGCACCTCGCCCAACAGGCGTTCTCCAGCCTTAACAAAGCCCTTAGAAATGACCTCCACCAGCGGATCGCGGCTGACCAGGGCGGTGATGACGACCACCCCCTCGGCAGCCATGTGTTTGCGGTCTTCTAGAATTTCGTCGGTAATGTCGCCCACCCCTAGCCCATCCACATAGAGCTGGCCGTGGGGCACGGTGCCGTCGAATTCGATGTTGTCGGCGGTGAGCTTGATGAGGCGCCCGTTTTCGGGAATCAGAATTTTTTCGGGCGGGTGAGGAACGCTCTGGGCCAGCCACTTGAAGTTGATCTGCTGGCGAATCTCGCCGTGCCAGGGTAACAAAAACCTCGGGCGGGTCAGGTTTAGCACGGTCTTGATCTCTTCGTGGCTGGCGTGGCCGGAGGCATGCACGCGGTAGCGCGGCGGGTAGAACACGTAGGCTCCTAGGGCATAAAGCCGATTGATGACGGTATTGACTGCTTCCTCGTTGCCGGGGATCGGGCTGCTGCTCAGGATGACGGTATCGCCCTCCTTAATGGACATCTTGCTGTGCGCTCCAGCCGCCAAGCGGGCCAGAACGGCCTCAGGCTGCCCCTGCGAGCCGGTGGTGATCACCAGTATCTGTTCATCGGGCAGGTCTTTGATTTCATCGAGGGTATAGAAGCGGTCTTTTTGGCGGAAATAGCCCAGCTCGAGCGCGATGCGGGTGTGTTTGAGCATCGAGCGCCCATCCACCGCGATCTTGCGTCCGTACTTCTCACCTGCCGTAACCACCGACTGAATGCGGTGAATGTGCGAGGCGAAGGTGGTCACAAAAATGCGCCCCTTGGCGGCGCCAATTACCCTATCGAGCTCTTCTGCTACCTCGGTTTCGCTGGGGGTAATCCCGGGGCGCTCACCATTGGTGGAATCGGCGATCAGGCACAAAATCCCTTGCTCCCCGGCCTCAGCAATTTTCTCTAGGTGGGAGGTCTGTCCGTCAATGGGTCGCTCGTCGAGTTTGAAGTCGCCCGTATGCACAATCCTGCCGATAGGAGTATGAATGATCATACCGAAGTTGTCGGGAATGGAGTGGGTCATGCGGAACAGGTCGAGCTGGAAGTAGCGCCCAATGCTAATGCGCTCGTCGAGAGAGACCTCCTTGAAGTTGTAGTCGGCCAGCGGAAGTCCGAACTCCTCGAGCTTGCCCTTTACCAAGCCCAGGGTGAGCTTAGCACCATACACCGGAACCCGCGGTAGCTGCGGAAAAAGGTAAGGCAGGGCCCCGATGTGGTCCTCATGGCCATGGGTCAGCACCCAGCCCCGGATAAGGTCTTTGTGCTGGACGAGATAATCGATGCGCGGAATCACGATGTCCACACCCAGCATCTGCGCGCTGGGAAAGGCCAGGCCGCCATCGATGATGAACATCTCATCTGCATAACGGATGGCGGTGATGTTCTTGCCGATCTCGCCCGCCCCGCCCAGGAACACAATCTCCACTGCGGCGCCGGGTTTGCCAAGGATGAGAGGCACCTTAGGTCTAGGCCTCATTTGCCGACGGCGGGGGCCTTGGGGGCGGCTAGAGGATGGATTGTTGGTCATATTCGCTCCAAGAGTAGGTTGCGCGGGTTGGCCTTAGCCCGCAAAAGCGTCCGCAGCGGATAGCGGGTGGCCAGGTCTCACCCCGTCCAACCCGCTACCCGCTCGAGCTAACGTCGGACGGGGGGTTTGCGTGGGGCGATCAGACCCTCGAGCTCCGGGCGGATCAGGTCAACCCGTCCCTGTTCGTCAATGTTGTTGACCTTGACTTTGATCTTCTGCCCTATCGAAAGGACATCCTCGACCCTTTCAACCCGCCCCTTGGCCAGCTGGCTGATGTGCAGCAGGCCGTCTTTGCCAGGTAGAATCTCAATGAAAGCACCGAAGTTGGTGATCCGGATAACCGTACCCTCATAAATCTCGCCTACCTTGGCCTCAGCGGTCTGGCTCAGGATGCGGGCTTTGGCCTCCTCGGCTGCGGCTGCGTTGGCGCTATAGAGCCGAATGGTACCGTCCTGCTCAATGTCAATTTCTACACCCAGCTCCTCGAGCTGGCGGATGTTCTTCCCCCCAGGCCCAATAATGCCCCCGATTTTCTCGGGGTTGACCTTGAGGGTCAGAATACGTGGCACATGGGGCTTCATCTCGGCCCGATGGGTAGGTAGGGCCTTTTCCATAAGGCCCAGAATGTGTAGCCGGGCTTCGCGGGCTTGGTACAGCGCCGCGCGCATAATTTCGGGGGTCAGGCCTTTGATCTTGATGTCCATCTGCAGGGCAGTGATGCCATCACGCGTGCCTGTAACCTTAAAGTCCATGTCGCCCAGGGCATCTTCCAAACCCAGAATATCGGTGAGCACCACGGCCTGTTCACCTTCTTTGACCAGCCCCATGGCCACACCTGCAACGTGTTTTTTGAGGGGCACCCCGGCATCCAGCAGGGCCAGACAGCCCGCACACACCGTGGCCATGCTGGAAGAACCGTTCGACTCCAGCACGTCGCCCACCACCCGGATGGTGTAAGGGAACTCCTCCCTCGAAGGCAGAACCGCCCGCAGGCCCCGCTTGGCCAGGTTGCCGTGGCCCACTTCGCGGCGGCTTACCCCGCGTAAACGCTTGACCTCACCGGTGGCATAGGGGGGGAAGTTGTAGTGCACCAAGAAGGGGTCTTCGGTCTCAATGCCGAGGTCATCTACCAGCTGAGCGTCACGGCCGGTGCCTAGGGTAACCACGCCCAGCACCTGGGTCTCGCCCCGGCTGAAAATGGCTGAGCCGTGGGGTTTGGGCAGTACGTTGTGCTCGATCCAGATGGGCCGAATCTGCTGAGGGGTGCGACCGTCGGCCCGTTTGTTTTCCTGTAAGATGAGCCTTCGCAGCTCCCGCCTGACTACCTCATTGAAGCCTTCCGCAAAAAGCTTGCGCCGCTCGTGGTCAATCGAGCCATCCTCGGCAGGCGGAACAAACTCTTCCAGCAGGGTCTGGGCAAAGGCCTCTAAGGCGGCTGAGCGCTCTCCTTTAGAGGCGGTCTGAAGAACGCTGGAGAGCCCTTTTTCTACCGCCCGCTGATACAAGGCTTCCTGGGCTTCGGGGTCGAGACTGGCCGGAGGTTCGAAGGCGAACTTGGGTTTGCCCAGCTCTGCGCACATTCGCTCTTGCAGCTCGAGGATGGGTTGCATGGCTTGGTGGGCGAACTCGAGGGCTTCCACCAGCTGATCCTCCGAGACCTCCTGCGCTCCCGCTTCCACCATGATAATAGCCTCCCTCGAGCCGGCTACCACCAAGTCAAGCTGGCTGTTTTCCTGGGCTATCGGGTTCAAAACGGGACGTCCATTCTGCAAGCCGACCCGCACAGCGGCAATCGGGCCATCCCAGGGTATATCGGAGAGCATCAAGGCCGCACTGGCCGCCGTGGGGCCCAGGATATCCGGGGTGTTGTCCTGGTCTGCTGAGAGCACAGTAAGGATGATCTGTACCTCGTGGCGAAAACCCTTGGGAAAAAGAGGGCGTATAGGGCGATCGGTGAGACGCGCCGACAGGATGGCCTTCTCCCCTGGTCGCCCCTCGCGGCGCATGAAGCTGCCTGGAATGCGCCCTACAGCATAGTGCCGCTCCTCAAACTCTACCGTTAGGGGAAGGAAATCGGCTTGAATGGGGACATCCGAAGCCTGGACGGTGGCCATCACCACAGTCTCGCCGTAAGTAACCCAAACCGAGCCGGACACCTGCTTGGCATATTTACCGGTCTCGATGGTGAGTGTGCGGCCCCCAACATCTACGCTGTAGCGGCGTGCTTGGGGTATTGGGTTTTCCTCGCTCATAGCTGCTCCTGGATACCCAGTTATAGCGCTGGGTGCGCTGTAAAGACGGTTTCGCTGCGCGGCGCCACGGCTTGGGCGCCGCAGGCGTATGGGCGGTCTGGGGAAGCGAGCATACAGCCTCGGCGGCAGATAAAGCTATCGCGGGTCCATTTTCGCCGCTCGAGCCAGCGCTGCATGGGAAAACAAGCCCCCTTCCAATGAGGAGGCATGCTTTTGCCACCCACGCAGCCGCAAAGGCAAAAGACCCCTCTGTAAGGTGTAGCAAACGCCATTTGTGGAACAGGCCGGATAGGGGGCAAAGCATGTTCCGAGTGGCGAATTCAGCGCGCAGAAGAAACATACGGTCCTAGCAAACAAAACCCAGCCCCCAGCACCGCCTACGAAGCTAATTTTCATTATTGCACAAAAAAGATCATCCGGGGCTATCCCCGGAGTCTTGATCTTATTTACGCAGACCAAGCTTCTCGATAAGCGCCTTGTAGCGGGCCTTATCCTCACGCTCTAGGTAGCCCAGAAGGCGCTTGCGCCGACCCACCATGATCAAAAGTCCCCGCTTGGCCGCAACGTCGTTCTTGTTGGCCGCTAGGTGGGCGGAAAGGCGGTTAATCCGCTCGGTGAGAAGGGCTACCTGTACCTCAGTGGAACCGGTGTCGCCGGGTTCTCTGGCATACTGTTCAATGATGCGGGATTTTTCCTCTCTTGTAAACGGCATTTGCATCTCCTCAGTCGGGTGAGCCGCAGCCTATGTGCCGGGGCGTCCTCCAGGCCTATAAGAGGCCAGTTGTGAAGTATAGTAGCACCAGGAGGTAGGGTCAATAGGCTTAGATGTAGGCTGGAAGAAGGGGTTATGAAGCGCGCGCTCCAAACCCTTTTCCCAGCCTGTCCCTCCTAGGCGGGTATCTGGTGCTTCTGCGCCACCCTGCCCCCCCGCTGTCCCGAAGACCGCTGCGGGTGTGCTTCATCCTCTCCCCCGCTTTCCCAGCGAGAACCCGCCTTCCTGCACCGCCTGCGGAACCAGGGGCACGCTCCCTCTTCGCCCAGAGGCCCCCGCCCCGGCAGACAGCGTCGGCGGAAGCGTCGGGTGCTTAGGAGGAGAAAGCGATGAAAGCTGCCTCTACTCCCTGCCAATAGCCCGAGCTGGAGCAGGGCAGCATCACCAGCGCAGCCAGAGTGAAGACCTGGTGCCCAGACCGTTCACGCTGCAGCAGAACCCCCCCTTGTATAAACCAATACCTTCGATGAGAACCACCATAAACCAAGGGAAGACCTTTTCTGAGAGCATGTCCGCTAAGAAGGCAGTATGATTGCTGGGTATGACCCAGATACCTCCCATTGCCAAAGCTTCGATTGATGCCATTCGCATGCTGGCCCTGGACGCCGTCGAACAGGCCAAATCGGGCCATCCGGGGATGCCGATGGGCATGGCCCCAGCTGCTTATGTGCTCTGGACAGAGTTTTTGAAACACAACCCTAAAGACCCTCACTGGCCGGCTCGAGACCACTTTGTGCTTTCTGCAGGCCACGGTTCTATGCTGCTGTATGCGCTGTTGCACCTAAGCGGCTACGACCTGCCCCTAGAAGAGCTCAGGCGCTTTCGCCAATGGGGCTCCAAAACACCCGGACACCCCGAGTACGGCCACACCCCAGGGGTGGAGGTAACCACCGGTCCCCTAGGGCAAGGGATCGCTACCGCGGTGGGTATCGCAATTGCCGAGCGCAAACTGGTAGCCGAGTTTGGTGAGATCGCCGCGCATTACACCTATGTGATCGCTTCTGACGGCGACCTGATGGAGGGGGTAAGCGGAGAGGCTTCCTCGCTGGCGGGTCACCTGCGGCTGGGCAAGCTGATTGTGCTTTACGACGACAACGGAGTTTCCATTGACGGAAGCACCGAGCTGGCCTTCAGCGAAGACTGCTTGAGGCGCTATGAGGCCTATGGCTGGCACGTGGTGCCCGGTGTGCATGGAGAAGACCTCGAGGGCATCCGCACAGCGCTCCTCGAGGCCCAGGCCGACCCCCGGCCCAGCCTGATCTTGGTGCGCTCGATAATTGGGTTTGGCTCGCCTTTGGCCGGGCATCACAAAGCTCACTCTGACGCAATGGGGCCTGAAAAGGTGGCGGCCACCCGGAAAGCGCTGGGCTGGCCCCATGCGCCGTTCGTCATTCCGGAGGAGGTGTATGCCCACTACCGGCAGGCCGTTGAACGCGGCCAGAAGGCCCAGGCCGAGTGGCAGGCCAAGCTCGAGGCCTATACAAAAAGTTACCCGGACAAAGCCGCAGAGTTTGCCCGTCGGTTGCAGCGGCGGCTGCCCCAGGGCTGGGAGGCTCATCTGCCCAGCTTTGCCGCCGGCGAAAAGCTGGCCACCCGGGCCGCTTCTGGCAAGGTGCTGGAAAAGCTGGTGCCAGTGCTCCCCGAGCTGATGGGTGGCTCGGCCGACCTGACCCCTTCCAACAACACCCGCACCTCCGATATGACCGATTTCAGCGCCACCAACCCTGGCGGTCGCTACATTCGCTATGGTGTGCGTGAACACGCCATGGGGGCTATCATGAACGGCCTTGCTTTAAGCCGTGCGTTGCGCCCGTATGGAGGCACCTTCCTGGTCTTCTCGGACTATATGCGCCCAGCCATCCGGATGGCGGCCCTAATGGGAACCCCTACCCTCTTTGTCTTCACCCACGACTCCATCGCGGTGGGAGAGGACGGTCCTACCCACCAGCCCATCGAGCACCTGATGAGCCTGCGGGCCATCCCCAACCTGTGGGTGATACGACCTGCTGACGCCAACGAGACCGCAGCAGCCTGGAGGATGGCCTTAGAGCGTACCGATGGCCCTACCGCCATCATCCTTACCCGCCAGGCCCTACCCGTGCTGACGGGCGTGAGCGTTGAAGGGGCGATGCGTGGGGGCTATGTCCTCTCCGACGCACCTCAGGCCAAAGCTGCCATTGTGGCCACTGGTTCGGAGGTTTCACTGGCCTTGGAGGCCCAGCAGCTATTGGCAGAAGAAGGGATACCGGTGCGGGTGGTCTCGCTGCCGTGCTGGGAGGCTTTTGAAGCCCAGCCCGAGGCCTACCGCCAGGGAATTCTGCCTAAAAGCCTGCCCACCCTGGCCCTCGAGGCCGGTACACCCCTGGGCTGGGAGCGCTACGCCCATCGCATAGTGGGGTTGGAGCGCTTTGGCGCCAGCGCGCCTTTTGCCGATGTTTACGCTAAACTGGGCTTTAACAAGGAGCGGGTAGCCTCTGAGGTGAAGCTGCTGTTGGGAGTTTGAATGTTTCAGGCGATCTTCTCAAATCTGCCTGCCCTGCTCTTTACCCTGGCCTTGGCACTGGCCTTGCTGGGCCTTTTGGTCTGGGGTATGGCAGCCCAGGGTGACGCCAGCAGGCAAACAGCCCGGTATTTGTGGGGCATGGCGCTGTTTCTGGCGCTACTGGGCATGGTGTGGCTGGTTTTTTGACATGCGCCGCTACGGGTGGAGCCGATAGTAGACTGTGAGCCATGCCTAAGCATATATTAAGCGTTTCGCTTGGCTCATCCAAGCGAAATTCCAGGGCCGAGGTTTACGTGCAGAGCCTGGGGGAAACCTTTGTACTCGAGCGCATCGGAACCGACGGGAGCTGGGAAAGGGCTGTGGAGCTGGTCAAGGAACTGGATGGCAAGGTGGATGCTTTCGGGCTGGGGGGTGCCGATCTGTACGTGTACGCGGGCAGCCGCCGCTACACCTTTCGCGATGCCAAGCGCATGGTCCGGGCTGCCCAAAAAACCCCCATGCTGGACGGTTCGGGGCTAAAGCACACCCTCGAGCGCAACACCATACGGCTGCTCGAGTCCCAGATAGGCTGGAAGGATAAAAAAGTGCTCGTTCCCAGCGCGGTGGACCGCTTCGGGTTGGCTGAGGCGCTTGATGAGGCGGGGGCCAGAACTCTGTACGGCGACCTGATTTTCGGCTTGGGGCTGCCCATTCCGCTCTACCGCTTGTCCCTGCTACAAAAGATCGCTTACCTGCTGCTTCCCCTTATTACCCAGCTGCCCTTCCAGTGGCTCTACCCCACCGGGGAAAAACAGGAAAAGCAGGCACAGGACTGGCGACAGCGCTATTTTGAGTGGGCCCAGGTGGTGGCGGGGGACTGGCACTTCATACGCCGATTTATGCCGCAGGACATGCGGGGCAAGGTTATTCTGACCAACACCACCACCCCAGAGGACCTCGAGTTTATGCGCGCACGGGGGGTTGCCAAGCTGATCACCACCACCCCTCGCCTGGAGGGCCGCAGCTTTGGCACCAATGTGATGGAGGCTTTTATTGTGGCTGCCGCAGGAAAATACCCCCTGAGCGAGGCGGATTACCTCGAGTACATCGCCCAGCTCAACCTGCAGCCTGAGGTCATCGAGTTACAGCCTGCCGCAAGCTGAGGAAGAGGCCTACGACGGTTTGCGAGCAGCAAGTTTCTTCTTGTAGGCCAGAAAGCCCCGCTCGTCGCCCCTGGCCAGGTAGGCGGCCTGTTTGGCCCAGGTACTAAGGCTAGGGGCCAGGCGTAGCCCAGCAGCGCTCAAGGCTGCCCGCAGGGTTTCTTCTCGGGCCTCGGCGAGCTTTGCGAAGGTGGTGAGGCCAGCCGCTTGTAGGGCCGCCGATACCTTGGGGCCAATCCCCCAGATGCGCTCGAGGTCGTCGGGGCCAGGGCTCGAGGTCTCTGGCCTGCTCTTGGGCTTCTTTGCAGCAGGAGACTTGCCCTTTGCGGTTTCTGCTCTGGACCTCGAGGTTGCGCCTTTTGCTTCTTGGGTTCTGCTTTTTGGCTTTGGTTTAGCGCTTCGGGCAGGTTGCTGGGCTGGGCTTGGCAGGTCTACCATAAAGCCCGATTTCTCAAGCTGGCTGAGCCTTTCGCCCAGAGCCGACCAAACTTTGCGCACCTTCTCGACCTGCGCGGGGGTCTGCTGGGCAAAGGCCAGGGCCAATAGCTCCAAGCCCTCGAGCCAGGCCTGGTAAGCTTCTTGGTTGAGGTAAGCTTTGCCCTCGAAGGGGTTGAGTCCCAAGAACCCTTGTACTTGGGGATCTCTAAACAGTCTGGGTAGCTGCTGGGCCAAGCGGGTGGGCTTTTGGGCTAACTCGCTCTGCCCGATGAGAAGCCGGGTCAGATCCACCGCAGGCCCAGCGGCAGCACCAAGGCCCAGTTCCTCAAAGGTTTGCTCCAGCACCTGCCCCAAGCGCCACTCGTCCAGCTGGGCCTGGCTACCGAGGCCATGGGTGAACGCCCAGCCCAAAAGCGCAGCGCTCGTGGCAAGGCGGCTGAGCGGAGCCACCTTGAGCACGCCTTCCAGCCGCTCCAGCACCTGCTGTACCGGCAAAAGATCCGGCTTCTGGCTCACGTGTGTATCGATGGCCTGGTAGAGGGCTAAAAGCTTGTTCCGCACCTCTTCACGCAGGGCCGTATCCAACTGGCCACGGGTGGCCAGGAGCCGCTGGAAAAAGGCGGGGTTGGCCAGCGCGCGAAAGGCTTGCAGGACGGGTTCTAGCCTGTATTCCTGTAGAGCTTTCTCTATACTGGGTACTCCCCGGCCCGCCAGCACCTGGGCCAAGCCGGCATAGGCACCGTCGTGGTCGTACACCTCGCGCCAGTCCAGCAGCACCCTGCGTTGGTAAGGGCCCAGCTCGAGGTAAAGCCCTTGCTCGTGCAGGGTCTGGTTGTTGTAGAGGTGCTTGAGACCTGTTACCAGGTCGCGGCAAATGCTAAAGGTGCGCCCGTTGGGGCTAAGCTGCAGGGCCTGCCCTAGCCCCAGCCGTTGGATCTGGCACCCCGCTCCGCCCAAGGACTGCGCGACCGATTCTCGCACCCAGACCTTGGCGAAGGCGTTCTTGTTGTGATATGCCACTAAAGCCCGCTCACCGTCGGCGCGGTTTGAATAAACAAACACATCTTCGTTTACATCGCCGTGGTCCAGGGCGTCGTAGAGCACGAAGTTCTCCACCTCGGCAAAAAGGTAGCGCTTCTTGAGCAGGGGGAAAATCTGCTGGCGGTGGTACTCCACCAGGCCCAGGTCGGGGGTTTCGTCGAA
>Ga0308397_1000874_pt1 | contig 18785 bp, 14 predicted proteins | sample Hotspr20SampleT8_FD_202356 | JGI IMG/M metagenome (GOLD analysis project Ga0308397, IMG submission 202356) | Hot spring phototrophic mat microbial communities from Mushroom Spring, Yellowstone National Park, Wyoming, United States - 20051001_T8 ...
CACCCGGAGGCTCCCGTCGGGAAAGAGGACAAGGACAACCTGGAAATCCGGCGGGTAGGCACGATCCCCCGATTCGACTTTAAACCAAAGGATCATGTGGAGTTGGGGGAACTCCTGGATATTATTGATTTCGATACAGCCACACGGGTGTCAGGAACGAAGTTCTACTACCTGAAGAACGAGGGAGTGTTCCTGGAACTGGGGCTTGTACGGTACGCCTTCGACATCCTTATGAATCATGGGTTTCAACCCTTTATCACCCCAGATATCGCCAAAGAGGGAATCGTGGAGGGCATCGGGTTCAACCCCCGGGGCCCGGAAAGCAACATCTATACCATCGAGGGAACCGATACCTGTCTTGTGGGAACGGCGGAGATCACCCTCGGCGGATACTATGCGGATACGATTCTGGACCCTCCTCGCCTGCCGATCCGTATGGCAGGCCTTTCCCACTGTTTCCGAAGGGAAGCGGGAGCCGCCGGCCAGTTCTCCAAGGGGCTCTATCGGGTTCATCAGTTCACCAAAGTGGAGATGTTCGTCTACTGTAAGCCAGAAGACTCGGAAGGCTGGCACCAGCGCCTTCTGGGCATCGAAGAGGAAATTTTCTCGGGACTGGGGATTCCTTACAGGGTGGTGGATACCTGCACGGGAGACCTCGGTGCGCCCGCATACCGAAAGTTCGACCTGGAAGCCTGGATGCCCGGTCGAGGAGAGGGGGGAGAATGGGGGGAGGTGACCAGCACCTCCAACTGCACCGATTACCAAGCTCGGAGGCTGGGTATCCGATACAAGGAAGAGGGCAAGAATCGGTTTGTCCATATGCTGAACGGAACGGCCATTGCCGTTTCTCGGGGAATCATTGCGATTTTGGAAAATTTTCAGGAGGCAGACGGGTCGGTACGGATTCCGGAGCGACTCGTTCCCTACACGGGGTTCGATCGGATCCGCCCCAAAAAATAGGCAAAAGACCTGGAGCAGACTTGGCTGGTGGATGGAGGCTTCGGATAGGCCTGGTGTATCCATGAAACGGCCTGTAGGATAGAGGGCAGGTGCCCAGGAGGCGGCATGCAAAGACCAATCATTCTGGCAGAGATCGGCACTTCCCACGGGGGGGATCTGGGAAAGGCAAAGGAGCTAATTTCCGCCGCCGCTGAATCGGGAGCCGACGGGGCCAAGTTCCAGTTGGTGTATGCGGAGGAAATCCTCCATCCCAAGAGCGGTTTTGTGGATCTGCCGGGTGGTAGGGTTCCTCTCTATGACCGATTCAAGGAGCTGGAACGCCCCCAGGAGTTCTATGCCGCCTTGAAGGAGGAAACCGAAGCGAAGGGAATGTGGTTCGTCTGCTCTCCCTTTGGAATCCGCAGTGCCAGAATCCTGCACCTGATTGGAACGCTGGTCATTAAGATAGCCTCTCCGGAACTGAACCACTACCCTCTTCTGAAGGAAGTGGCCACCTATCCTGTTTCCCTCTTGGTTTCTACTGGTGTGTCTACCTTAGGGGATATTGAGCGGGCCCTTGCCGTTCTTCGGGAAGGCACCCGCTTGGGGCATGCAGGGCGTGCAGGGCATGGAGGGCATTCAGGAGGGGTAGATCATGCCGGGGATTCGAGGCAAGTAAGGGGGGCAGGGGAACCAGCCAAAACACCCTTTCCGCCCCTAACTCTTTTACACTGTATCACGACCTATCCAGCTCCCGAGGAAGAGTACAACCTTTCCCTCCTGCCTAATCTCAAGGGAATTTTTGGCGTTTCCGTAGGTGTTTCCGATCATAGCAGGGATCCAGTGCTGGTCCCGGTGTTGTCGGTTCTGGAAGGATCCAGGGTAATCGAGAAGCACATTACCCTCGATTCAAACGGAACGGGTCTGGATGATCCTATCGCACTGAATCCTGGGGACTTCCAAACGATGGTGATGGAAGTACGCTCGGCGTTCCTGGAAGTAAAGGCGGGAAGGAGAGCTCATGTAGTGGAGGCTCTAGAGGCACGGTACGGGAAAGAGAGAGTGTTGAAAGTGTTGGGAGATGGGGTAAAGCGCCTCGCTCCCTCGGAGATGGGGAACTATTCTACCACCAATCGCTCGATCCATGCCACTCGGGACTTAAAAGCGGGTGAAGTACTTACGGAAGAAAACTGTGCCCTCCTGCGAACAGAAAAGAACCTGAAGCCCGGATTGAGCCCTGAACTCTGGAAAGTTGTTTTGGGTAAACGGGTGGTACGAGATGTGGAGGCCGGTGAAGGGATCCAGTGGGAGGATATCCTCGCCTAGAGGTATTGATTGGCAGCTTCTTTTTCGGTTAAATTAGTCTTGCCTAATTAAGAATTGACTTCCTAATTCTTAGGAGTGTGTTGTATGGGTGAAAAGAACCAAGGGTATGACTATACGCTAGCTATCGTGGGGAATCCCAATAGCGGTAAAACCACGATCTTCAACTTATTAACGGGTGCCAATCAAAGGGTGGGGAACTGGCCCGGAGTGACGGTAGAGAAGAAGGAAGGCACTTTTCAATGCGGGGAGCGGGTGGTGAACCTGGTGGATCTTCCCGGTATCTATTCCGTTTCGGCCACTTCGGAGGATGAACGGGTTGCACGGGACTACCTCCTGTCCGGAGAAGCGGACCTTGTCATCGATATTGTGGACGCATCGAATCTCGAGCGGAACCTGTACCTGACAATCCAGCTCATCGAGATGGGGCTTCCCGTTCTTCTGGTGCTGAACATGATGGACATTGCGGAAGAATCGGGGATTCGGATCGATCTGGATCATCTGGCGCAGCACCTCCAACTACCTCTCATTGGGGTGAATGGGACCGATCCCCGCTCCAGGGATGTGATTCTGGGAAAAGTACAAGCTCTATTGGGGGAGCCGACCCGATCCTCCTTTCAAGTTTCCTATGGGAATGAACTGGAGGAGGCTATCGAAAGGCTTAAGCCCGCGCTACTGCCATTGGCAAAGAAACTTCACATCACCCCGCGGTATGCTACGATAAAATTGATCGAAGGGGACCCTTACCTAGAATCACTCGTGACCGCCGAAGGACTGGTGGACCTAAGAACCCTAACGAAGGAGAAGGAACGAATACGGCATGTGCTGAAGGACGAACCTGACACGGTGATCGCCGATGCCCGGTACGGGGCTATCCATGGCATCGTGAGGGATGTGACTCGAAAAGTACGACAGAAAGTGAGTCTTACGGAGAAGATTGATCGGATCGCCCTCCACAAAGTGTTCGGGATTCCCCTGTTCCTCTTTGCCATGTACCTCGTGTTCCTTGTAACCATGAAAGTGGGAGGAGCCTTCATTGACTTCTTCGATCTATTCTTTGGCACGATCTTTGTGGATGGGGGTACAGCCCTGTTACGCTGGTTGGGAGCCCCTTCCTGGGTAATCGCGGCCCTTGCGGGAGGACTAGGAACAGGTATCCAGACGGTGGCCACGTTCATTCCGGTGATCTTTACCCTGTTCTTTGCCCTGTCCATTCTGGAAGACTCGGGGTACATGTCCCGGGCTGCCTTTGTAATGGATCGCTTCATGAAATCCATTGGCCTTCCCGGCAAAGCCTTCGTGCCCCTCCTGGTGGGTTTCGGCTGTACCGTACCTGCCATTCTAGGCACGCGGACACTGGACAGCCGGCGGGATCGATTGATGACGATCTTCATGAGTCCCTTCATGTCCTGCGGTGCCCGGTTGCCCGTGTACGCATTGTTCGCTGCCGCTTTCTTTTTCGAATCTGCAGGTACGGTAGTGTTCTCTCTATACCTGGTGGGGATCCTGTATGCGATACTCACCGGGCTCCTGCTGAAGGCGACAGTGTTCCATGGGGAACCTGCCCATTTTATCATGGAACTTCCCCCCTACCATCGCCCCAGGCTTAGACATATTTTGATCCATACCTGGCTGCGTTTGAAGATCTTCCTCTTTCGGGCTGGGAAAGTGATCCTCGGGATGGTACTGGTCCTCGGGTTGTTGAACTCCATTGGGTTTGGTGATGAAGGAATCGGGTTTGGGCATGAGAATACGGAGCAGTCCCTCCTGGCTCTGGCAGGAAAGAAAATTACCCCTATTTTCGAACCCATGGGAGTGAGGAGGGAAAACTGGCCTGCCACGGTGGGGTTATTTGCGGGGATTCTGGCGAAGGAATCTGTGGTAGGGACCCTCAACAGTCTCTATGGTCAGACAGAGGCACAGAAAGAGGAAGGAGAGGAAGAGTTCGATCTCTGGGGAGGGATCGGTTCGGCTTTCGAGTCGATTCCTACAAACCTGGCTGCTATCGGAGAGGCTCTCCTAGACCCCATCGGGTGGAAAACGGCGGAAGCTACTGGAAAATCCCCTGAAGAGGCACCGAGGGGAAATGAAACGACCCTTGATAGTGTGAAACCAGCCAGGGAATCCCAGCAGGGGGCCGAAGGTGCCGCGAGTAATGAACCAAAACAAGAGGGATCCGAGGTGTTCGCCCGGTTGCGGAGTTCCTTTTCCCCTGTGGGAGCCTTTGCCTACCTATTATTCGTCCTCTTGTATTTCCCCTGCGTGGCGGCCCAGGGGGCAGCCATCCGGGAACTGGGAATACGGGCAGGGATAGCCCTTGCCGCCTACATGACCGTACTTGCCTGGGCGACTGCGGTGTTGTACTATCAGGTGCTGGAAGGGGGGAAGGTAGGCTGGATAGCTCTGGCCCTGGGGATCTTTTTCCTCATCTGGGCAATCTTTGCTCGGCTTGGGAAAAAACTCCTCTCCCTAGAACAGTGACAATTGCCTTGGGTGAAGACGGGCCCTGCAAGTTTACTATGTAAGAGGCCAAAGATTTCCATCGCACCAACCTTGTCACCCCACTGATTGTTCTCTTGCTTTGGAGGTAGGGAATGGTAACAGGTGAACAGTTGGAAGCGTTGAAACAGTTCGATGGACCTACGATCTGCAATGCTTTGGAGTTTTTTTCCCTTAGACCAAAGACGGCGGGATTCCTGAAACCCGGGATACGAAAAATTTTCCCCACCGAAACGAGGGTGGTAGGGTATACCGCTACCGCCAAAGTCTCCGCTATCCATCCTCCCACGGAGGACCAAAAACGGCTCCAGGAGGCCTACTACAGGGCCGTGTGGGAGACTCCTAAACCCACGATTACGGTGATTCAGGACATCGATCCGGAGCCGATCGGTTCCTTTTGGGGGGAAGTGCAGGCCAACATACACCGCTATCTAGGGTGCACGGCTGTCATTACCTCCGGGGGGGTGCGGGATCTGGATGAAGTCCTTCCCATGGGGTTCGAGTATTTTGCCAGTTGTGTACTGATTTCCCACGGGTACGTGCACCTGGAAGCTGTGCAGTGTCCTGTTCACGTGGGGGGTATCACGGTGGAACCCCTCGCAATCGTATTTGCCGATAAGCACGGGGTAGTGCTGATCCCGGAAGAGGTAGTTCCCTATCTACCGGAAGCCTGCAGAGCTGCCCAAGAGGCCGAGTACCCGGTCATCCACAATTGCCGGAAGGTGATCGAAACCAGTGGTATTCCGATTCGGACCGGGGGAGCTGACCGCCTGGAGGCATTGATGCACTGGAGGAGAGAGATGGGAAAGCGACGGGAAGAAGCCACGAAAAAATTTACCTCTCTCCTCCATAAGAGCTAAAGATTGCTCGTTACCTTGCCCCTGCATCCAGGAACTGCATCGCTAGAACGTATGTTGTTCCCCCGATGTCGGCGGCAAACTTTATTTTGCCCGGACGCTTGATCGAATCGTCTACCAACTCCTTCAATGTCGTCCAAGGAGATTTTGCATTCACCGCGATCACGTTTCCCGGGCTCATGGCAGCGATGCAACTTAATTCAAAATCCTCCACTCCATAGGAAACCATTTCGGTAACCTGATTCACGATCATTGCCGTATGGTAAAACAGTACTGTATATCCGTCTGGGGAAGCATCCTTCGCCTTTCGGCTTCCTAGGGTACCTCCTACACCCGAGACATTTACCACTACCACGGGTTGACCGAGTTCCTTTTCCAAGTATTTAGCGTAGGTTCGGGCATTGAAATCCGTATCGCCACCTGGGTTGTAGGGGACGATCACCTGAATCGCTTTTTTCGGCCAGTCCAGCCCGCTAGACTCCTGTTTCCCCGCAGCAAACAGGATTCCGCCTATTGCCACTACGCTGAGGGTAAAGAGAACGATCCGTTTCACTGTGTTTCCTCCTGTTATGAATAGATTCCAATAAGATGATACCTGATGTATCAGAATGCGTCAAGCAAAGATTGACAAAAACTGATGTATCAGTTACCTTTTAGAAACAATTTTCAAAGAAATGGAGAAAAACTATGCAGTTCGTACCCAGGGGAATCCTACCCGCCATGATCACTCCCCTTACGAAGGATGGTAAGGTGAATGAAAAGGCTCTTCGAAAACTCATCAGGTACCTATTGGATGGAGGCGTCCATGGGATCTTTGCCATCGGTACTACGGGAGAATTCTATGCCCTGTCGGAGGAAGAGTACCGAGATGTGCTTTCCATCACGAAGGACGAGGTGAAGGGGCGAGTCCCTGTATACGCGGGAGCGAACCATATCACCACGCGGGGAAGCATACGGTTGGCTCAGATTGCCGAGGAAGTGGGGGTGGATGCACTGTCGGTGTTAACACCCATGTTCATCAGCCCTAGCCAGGACCAACTGGTGAAGCATTTCACGGAGATCGCCCGGAGCACAAAACTCCCAATTCTATTATACAATAATCTCCCGAAAACAGGGGTTACTATAGCAGCTTCTACGGTAACCAGACTGGCGGATGTCCCCAACATTGTGGGGATCAAGGATTCCACGGGCGACATGACCCTCACGGCGGAGTACATCCGACTGACCCGGGGAAAGGATTTCCATGTTATGATCGGCAGGGACACGTTGATCCATGCTTGCCTTTGCTACGGAGGCACAGGGGCTGTGGCAGCCTGTGCCAATGTGGCACCCCGCCTCGTGGCGGATATCTACGACAAGTTCGTTTCAGGGGATCGGGCAGGATCCTTGGAAGCCCAGTTCAAGTTGGCTCCCTTGCGGATCGCCTTCAACCTCGGAACCTTCTCCACCGTGATCAAAGAAGCACTGGAGCTGATCGGTATCGAGGCAGGCCCCTGTTTCGATCCCGTAGGACCCATGAGCGTGGAAGAACGGGAACAACTGAAGAAGATCCTCAAAGAAATGGGACTCTTATGATGAACGGCCATATCGAAACTGGATCTGTACGGATGCGGAAGGAACTACTGGAACAGGCCGCTTCGAAGGTGCTACAAGCCGTGGGAGTACCGAAGCCGGAGGCGGATATCGTTTCCCGGGTACTTCTGTTTGCCGATCAGCGGGGTATCGAATCCCATGGCATTTCCAAACTCCCGATCTATGTGAAGCGTATCCTGGATGGAGGGGTAGATCCGAAAGGGATTCCAACCATTATCGGGGGAAAGGGTGCCGTGGTGTGTGTCGATGGGAAGAACTCCCTGGGACCGGTGGGGGGAGCCTTCGGAATGGAGAGAGCCATTGAGGCTGCCCGCACCCATGGTATTGGGTTGGCTTCCGTGCGGAACAGTAATCATTTCGGAGTCACTGCCTACTATTCCATGATGGCTCTTTCCCAAGGGATGATCGGATTCGCTTTTAGCAACGCGAACCCTACCGTAGCGCCCTGGGGGGGGAAGAAGGCCATGGTGGGCACCAGTCCCTTGTCTGTCGCGATCCCCTCCGCGTCGGGACTCCCCTTCGTAATCGATATGGCCACTACCACTGTGGCCCGAGGAAAGATCATCCTCTATGCTCGAAACAGGAAACCTCTTCCGCCAGGTTGGGCTTTGGATGCCGAAGGAAAGGAAACCACCGATCCGGAGGTGGCGTTGAAGGGGCTACTTACACCCCTCGGGGGCGCGAAAGGATCAGGGCTAGCCCTGGTGATCGACATCCTCTGCGGAATGCTAGCAGGAGCGAAGTATTTAACCGATGTAGGGCATCTGTATACAGGGACGGATAAGCCCCAGGGAATCGGGCATCTATTTCTCGCCCTGGAGATCGATACCTTTCTCCCTAGGAAGCAGTTTCTCCAAGAGATGGATCGATACATAGATAAAATCCATTCATGTCCCCGGGCGGAAGTGGTGGAACGGATCTATGTTCCGGGAGAGATCGAGTATGAAGTGACGCGGAGGACGGAGAAGGAAGGAGTGGAAGTTTCCTCCGTTACCATGGAAGAGTTGAAACAAACCGCCCGGATGGCTGGATTGGATCCGAACATCTTTTCCTTGGCATAGGATGCAAAAAGGTTCGAATGGCCAAGAAACCGTCGTTACAGCTTTCTAAAGATGAAATCCGGTCTCTCACCGAAAAAGCCTATGAAAAGATCAAACAGGCGATCCTAAGGGGGGTGTTGGAACCTGGTTCCAGGATTAGTGAGCGAAAGCTGGCAGAAGAGATGGGCGTGAGTACCACCACTGTCAAGCGAGCGTTGGGCCTGTTGGCGGTAGAGGGGCTTCTGGAGATCCACTCTAGAAGGGGAACGTACGTCGCTTTCCAACCTTCGGGCAATCCGCGGGAAACCATGATGATCCGTGCATCCTTGGAAGGGTTGGCTGCCCGATTTGCCGCGGAGAAAGCACAAAGGGAGGATATCGATGCCCTGGAGCAACAACTCCGGATCATGCAACTGCGGACAGAAAAAGGTCCCTTGAGCGCCTTGGTAGAAGCGAATACCGAGTTTCATTACCTCGTACATCGGATCGGGAAAAACCCCTACATCATTAGACTCATCGAGGTCCTCAGGTCCTTCGATCTGAACTTTCGCAGAAAAGCCCTTTCCAGCAAAGAAGAAGCCCTACGAGGGTTAGCCGAACATCGGGCTGTATTCGAAGCCATCCGAAATCACGACGGAGAATTGGCAGAACGCCGAATGAAGGAACACATCCTTAGGACCTATGATCAGGTAACTTCTGGGAACCTGTGAAGGGTTCTGTCCGGTCGATCCATCGAGACCTCGATCCGGGCGGAAGCCTCTATCAGGGCTTCCACTTCCCGGAGGAGGTGAGAATAGACAACGCCCGATAGATCGGTGAAGGAGGATGGTACCCCTAAGCTTGTGGGTGGACCCGGATCTGTTTCATCAAGTCGGCCATTTCGATGGCAGATAGGGCGGCATCCCAACCCTTGTTCCCAGCCTTCGTCCCTGCCCGTTCCACTGCCTGTTCGATCGATTCGGTGGTAAGCACCCCAAAGATCACGGGTACAGAGGAGGACAAGGATGCCTGGGCAATGCCCTTCGCTGCCTCGGATGCCACGTAGTCGAAGTGGGGGGTAGCTCCCCGGATGATGGCCCCCAGGCAAATCACCGCATCATAAATTCCGCTTTTTGCTAGACTACTGGCCACCAGGGGAATTTCGAAGGAGCCGGGAACCCGTACGATGGTGATCTTTTCCGAACTGCCCCCATGACGGAGAAGACAGTCCAGGGCTCCTTCCAGAAGGCGGTCCGAGATGAGGGAATTGAACCGGCTCACTACGATGGCGAACTCTTTGCCGGAAGCCGATAGGTTTCCGATTATTTCACGCATACTGCACCTCTCTTGAATTGACGGTTAGTGATCCAATCGACGATCCGTTCTACCGTTATGATTTTCAGCTGATACTGTTCGGCAATCTGTACCAGTTTGGGAAGCCGGGCCATGTGGCCGTCCTCGTCGAGAATTTCGCAGAGGATCCCCGAGGGATAAAGACCGGCCAGGCGACAGAGGTCCACCGTTGCCTCCGTATGCCCCTTCCGAGTCAAAAGCCCACCCTCTCGGGCGATGAGGGGGAAGACGTGTCCTGGCCGCAGAAGATCCTCCGGCCTTGAGGCTGGATCGATCAAGGTGTGTATGGTACGAGCCCGATCGAATGCGGAGATCCCTGTAGTGGTTCCCTCTTTCGCATCCACACTGACGGTGAAGGCAGTGGAGTGGACCGAGGTGTTGTCATTCACCATGAAGGGCAGGTTCAGTTCCCATGCCCGCTGGAGAGTGATGGCCTGGCAGAGAAGGCCTCTCCCTACCGTGATGATGAAGTTCACCGCCTGGGGAGTCACTTTTTCCGCGGCCATGATGAAATCTCCCTCGTTCTCCCTATCTTCGTTATCCGTCACGATAAGGATGCTACCGGCCCGTAACTCTTCCACCGCCTCCTCGACGTCGATCAGTACCTGATGTTTCATGTCTTGATACTTGTCTTTCTGCATAGGCACCTCCCAAATTTGAGACCATTATTCCACAGTATTGTTTTCCATAGTTCCGGAGCCGGGGAAGCCTTCCCACCCGCGGAAGGAGTCCCAGCTCAAACCTTTCGGGGCGTGAGGGACCTGTTTTTCCTCTCTCCCATGCCTATTGCCTCGCAACAATTTTTCCACGTATCGGCCGATGATGTCGGTTTCCACGTTCACCAGGTCTCCCTCCCGCTTGTATTTCCAGGTAGTCCGTTCCAGGGTGACGGGAATGAGGTTCACGGTGATGGCAGGCTCCTGGATGGAGGCGATGGTGAGGCTGATTCCATCCAGAGCGATGGAACCTTCGGGAACGCAGTAGCGTAGTAGGGAAGGGGGAAGAGAGAGGGTGATGTACACGTTGTCCTTTTCCCTTTTGATCGACTGAATACGAGCAACTCCGCTCACATGGCCCTGCACAAAGTGGCCGTCCAGCCTTCCATCGAACCGTAAGGCCCGTTCAAGGTTCACCCGCGAACCGCTACCAAGGGAGCCCAGGGTGGTTTTTTTCAGACTTTCTGCCAGGGTGTCCACGAAGAACGAACGGGGACCCAAGCGTTTGATGGTCTGACAGACCCCATCGATGGCGATGGAATCCCCCACCTTGCTCCCTTCCAGCACGATCTTTGCCTCCACTTCCAACTGTGCCCATCCGCTTCCTAATTGTTGGATGGAGCGAACAGTTCCGACTTCTTCCACTATTCCGGTGAACATGTTTCTACCTCCTCGATCCGAGGCTCGAAAGATCCGCCCCCTCGATCTTAGAGAAGCAAGATGCTCTGCTGGTTATTAGGGGCGAAAAGAAGGACTCCCTATTGGGGGCGGAACCAGAGCGGTTTGAATAATCCGCTGCACGGAAGTATCGTTCCTGGGTAGCGGAGAGCTCATGAGGTACGGGCATGGTGGCCTTGTAAAGATCCTCGAAAAAGCCCACTCGATACCCATCAAGCACAAGCTGGTTCCCTAGTCTTCGGAATCGTACCCCTTCGAAGCGCAGGTGCTCCGCGATCTTACGGATTCCCAGATCCCCGATCCCTTCGATACCCTTTCCTATCACCATGGGGGCGATGAAGAAGGTAATCCGATCGAATAGCCCTTCCCGCAGGAAGGATGTGAATACTTTAGCTCCTCCCTCTACCAGGATCGATCGGATCCCGAGTTCCCCCAGACGAGAAAGCACGGCCGAAAGGTCCAGTAGCCCTGTAGGCTGCCTTTTTTGGGCGACTTCCAGAACCCGCACACCCAATGCTTCCAGGGACCGACGCTTTTTCTCGAAGGATGCTCGTGCGCTTTGGACAGCACGGACTTCAGAATTGAGGACTGCAGAATTGAGAGCTTCAGAGTGCAAGGCCTCAGATCCCCGTAACTCAGAATGAAAAACCTCCGGTAGCGCAGTCGGTGTCTCGGTAACCACAATGGTACGCTGGGGATCCGGGAGGTGAAAGATCCTCGAGGAAAGGGGGAGTTCCAGGTGAGTATCCAGTACGATCCGATAGGGGTTTCTCCCCTGTACAAGACGTACGGTGAGTTCCGGATCGTCCACCCGCGCGGTATTCTTACCCACCAGGACCGCGTCGTAGGTAGCCCGTAACCGATGCACCATCTTTCGGGCCCGTTCATCGGTGATCCAACGGGAGTCCCCTTCCAGGGCGGCAATTCGACCATCGATACTCTGGGCGATCTTGAGGTGCACGAAAGGCCTACCGAGGATCTGGTAGGTGAAAAAGCCTTCGTTTAGGGAAAGGGCCTGGGAGGCAAGGATCCCCACCTGTACCTCGATCCCCGCCTCCTGTAGGATACGGACTCCCTTTCCCCGCACACGGGGGTGGGGATCCAGGGTACAGAGGAACACACGCTTGATCCTGTTGCGGATGAGAAGGTCGGTGCAGGGAGGCTGGTGTTTTTCAGGCCCTGTAAAACAGCAGGGTTCCAGGGTACAGTAGAGATCCGCTCCCTCGACGGAAAAGCCTTTTCTTTTGGCATCTTCGATTGCCCAGGCTTCCGCATGCTTTCCCCCATACGTTCGATGGAACCCTTCCCCAATGATTTTCCCATCCTTCACCAGGACAGCTCCCACCATCGGGTTGGGAGATACTTTCCCCCTCCCCTTCCAGGCCAGCTCCAGGGCTCGCCGTAAGAATCGAATGGGACTGGTGTGATCTTTTCCTTCCATACCTCGCTCCCTCGCCAGGGGGTCCGGCTGGAAGGTCCATCGAAGAAGGTAGGCAGGTACAATAAAAAAGCCCTGAAGACCGAAGTCTTCAGGGCGAAACCGACCTACGGACCGATTTTCTTCCATCCGGACTATACCGTCGGCACCGGAGTTCCACCGGTTCAGTCTTCCAAAGGGAAGAGTCGCGGGCTTTCACCGCCGGTGGGGACTTGCCTATGATTCACATGGCTCACCCCGCCCTGAAAATCTAACCATACTCTACAGGACAGGGGAATCTATGTCAAGAGCGTTAGGCGAGGGGCAGTGTCAATACCTGCCTCAATACCTCAGGGTTGGTTAGAAGGTTCGGTGGCGGAATCGGTTGCGGTGGGGAGGGGAAACCGGATCGAGGCGGTGAGTCCCTGGGGTTGGGCGGGAAAGAACTCCAAAGAGCCCTTCAACTGCTGTTCGATGAAGTTGTACAGGGTAAGGAGGCCGATGGTTTCCGATTTCCTCGGATCGAACTCAGGAGGGAATCCTTTTCCCGAATCGGTGACCTCGAGCAAGGCTCTAGCGGGCGAAACGATCCTGAGGCTCACCCGGATGGAGCCCCCTTCCGCAGGGGAAAAGGCGTGTTTTACCGCATTGATGACAAGTTCGTTCACCACCAAACCGATCACCACGGCCGTTTGAGGGGGCACTTCAGCCGATTCTACCTGGGTAGTGAGAGAGATCTGCCGCGTCTCGAGATGGAAGCCTTCCCTGGCCAGTTCCAGGATCCGTTCCAGGTAGGGTTTCAGATTGACCGATCCTATGTGCTCGGATGTGGAGCAGAGCATCTGATGCACAGTGGCGATGGAAACAATCCGGTTCTGCAGTTCCGTAACAACCGTACGGATTTTTGCATCTTCGGAATCCCCCAGGTAGAGGGAAAGAAGAGAACTGACCAGTTGCAGGTTGTTCTTTGTCCGGTGCACCAGTTCCCGCATCAAGGATTCCTTTTCCTGGAGAGAAGCGGTGAGGGCTTCGATGTATCTCAACCGTTCCGAGATGTTCCGCACACTGGCAATCACTCTTCGTTCTCCCCCAAAGGTGATGGCCCGAAGGGTAACTTCCACAGGAATCAGATGCCCTCTCCGATGCCGGGCCTGCCAGTCAACCTGTTGGGGCCCCTCTTCGAGGGTTCGACGGATCAGTTCCTTTGCCTGTTCCTCCGAGTAGAGTAAGGTTTCTCCGCAAAAAATCTTCAAGGGCAGGGGAAGGAATTTGGCCAGGGGAAAGGCGATGAGGCGTTCGAAACTCCGGTTACAGTTCAACACCGTACCGTCCACGTCGAAAAGAAGGATCCCTTCCCCGATGGAATTGAAGAGAGCGGAAATGTACTCTTTTTCTTGCAACAATTCCCGGGTTCGGCGTTTGACCGATCTACGAAGGGTGAAGATCCAGAGGAGCATGAAAAGGATCAACAGGAAAGCCCCGGCAAGGATCTTTCCCATTAACTCGAAATCGATCGATGGCCCTAGAGCCCGGCCATACCACTTCTCTTCCAGGTTTCGGTATACCGAAGGAGGAATCTTCCGAAAGCCCTCTTCTATGTGGCGAAGAAGATCGGTGTTTCCCTTGCGGACCGCCCTGTGGAAGGCTCCGGTGTAGAGGGGAAGGGTGCTACGGAACTGATCCAGGATGTTGTACTTGTTAAGGAAATAGAGGGCCGGAGGCTTGTCGATGGAAAACACCCGGATCGTCCCTAGTTTGGCGGCCATGGCGATGGATTCATAGTTGAGAAACTCCTGCAGGGTGAACACTCCCTGTTCCTGAAGGACACCGATCACCGCGTCCCCCCTCTTCACCCCAACCACGAATCCCTGCAGGTCCTTTGCCGAGGCGATCCCCGAAATATCCCGGTGAAAGAAGATGGGTACTTCGATGCTCTGGTAGGGGGTTGAGAAATCGAGGTAGCCTTCCCGTTCCTTGGTGCGAAAGGCTGTGTCGATCACATCGAATCTACCTTCCCGCATGTGACGGAGTACTTCCCCCCAATCCATGCCGATGAGGGTAGCCTGGGTTCCCGTTACCTGGGACCAGTGACTCCAGAGGTCCACCAGTAAACCCTGGAGGCGCCCTTCGGGGTTTCGAAAGGAAAAGGGAGGGTAGTTGTCGTCGATTCCCACCGTGATTTCCGCTGGGGGCGTGAAGGTAGGCTTCTCCTGAGCGCCCACTCTGTCGGTGAAATTGGAAAGGACAGCGAACAGTAGGATAGCGAAGAGGGAAGCTGGGTAGGATATCCTTCCCAGTATCCTTCGGATATGCCCAGGTAACACTGACTTACGGGCGCCAGGATTCGGCATTTGGAACATGTATCCTTATTCTAAACCCTTGTTTTGTATTTTGCAAGCATATTGGATGTTTTTAACATAATTTTAATATCACCCTATAAGGACTTAGGGAGTTGGAAACTTCGCTAAAAAGAAAGAGTATGGTATGCTATAGTGCATGCGAGGGGTAGATATCGTTCGGAAAAAACGGGACGGGGGGGAACTGGATGCGGAGGAGCTCCAGTTTCTCATCCAGGGGTGTTTGGATGGGTCGATTCCGGAATACCAGGTAGCTGCCTGGCTCATGGCCGTATACTTTCGGGGAATGACTGATAGAGAAACGGGGGAACTGACCCTAAAGATGATCGAAAGCGGGGACCGGCTCGATCTATCGGGTATCCCCGGTCCCTTCGTGGATAAACATTCTACCGGCGGGGTAGGGGACAAAGTGTCGCTGATTCTCGCTCCGTTAGTGGCCTGTTTCGGAATCAAGGTACCCATGATGAGCGGCAGGTCCTTGGGACATACGGGGGGAACCCTAGACAAACTGGAGGCTATTCCCGGCTATCGGATTGCCCGTGACCCAGAGGAGTTTCGCCGGATCCTCCTGCAAACGGGCTATGCCATGACAGGACAGAGCGAGCGGATCGTGCCTGCCGATCGGGTTCTGTACGCTCTCCGAGATGCAACAGCCACGGTGGAATCCATCCCCCTCATCACCGCCAGTATCCTTTCGAAGAAGTTTGCAGAAGGGGCGGAAAGCCTTGTGTTCGATGTGAAATGCGGGGACGGGGCCTTCATGAAGAGTCTATCCGAAGCGGAGGAATTGGCAGAATCCCTCGCTCGGACGGGGAGGAAACTCGGACGGAACATCGTGGCTGTGATAACCGACATGAACGAACCCCTGGGGAGGATGGTGGGCAATTTTCTCGAAGCGGAAGAGTCGGCCCTCTGCCTGCGGGGTGATACGGAAGGAAGGGAAGATTTGATGGAGGTTACCCTGAGACTCTCCGCCTGGATGTTAGTGGCTGGAGAAAAGGCGAAGACTCCCGAGGAGGGAGTGGATCGTTGCAGAAAGATGCTTGCGGGAGGAGAACCCTATAAAAGATTCCTTTCGAATATCGAAGCCCAGGGAGGAGATCCGAAGGCCTTCGAGAGAGGAATCGGTACCCTGCGAGCCCCTATCCGAAGGACACTCCCGGCCTCACGGGATGGAATAATCCAGCGAATCGAAGGGTACAAAACGGGCCTTGCCTCCGTGGTACTGGGAGCGGGCAGGAACAAAACGACCGATTCGGTGTACCCCTATGTGGGGATTCACTTTTTTAAGAAGAGGGGAGAACCGGTGGGCCAGGGAGAATCGGTCCTGGAACTGTACGCGGAGTCGGAGAAGGCTGCCGAGGAGGCTCTTTCTATCCTGAGGGAGGCGGTGCATATCGGGCCTCCTGGACAGGAAGGCAGGCCTCTGCTTCCCAGATCCCTCATTCTGAAGGAGATCGTAGCCCTATGAAGTGGGAAAAAACGCCGTTAGCTGTGGAGAAGGCAAAGGAACTGGCAGAACGGTTTGGACTGAATCTTCTAGTTGCCTCCATCCTGGTGCGACGGGGGATTGTGGAACCGGAGGAACTGTTGTTCTTCTGCGAAGAGGACATCCGCTACCTCCATAATCCTTTCCTGTTCGTGGAGATGGAGGACGTGGTCGATCGGATCCTGGCAGCCAGGGAAGAACAGGAGAAAGTCCTCGTGTTCGGGGACCGGGATGTGGATGGCATTACTGCCACCGCCCTCCTGGTGAAGGCGTTGAGCCGGATGGGGATCTCCGTTTCCTGGAAACTCCCCATGGGGGATGACCCCTACGGGTTGACGAAAGAGGTGGTGGAGGAGTTTGCTCAGGAAGGGGGAAGTCTCATCATCACGGTAGACTGCGGGATCTCCAACTATAGGGAAGTGGAGCACGCATCCCAGTTGGGGGTGGATACCATTATCCTCGACCATCACACACCCCAGGAAACCCTTCCCCCCGCGTTGGCCATCGTGAACCCCAAGATGGAGGATGCGGGATACCCCTTCCGGGACCTGGCAGGATGCGGGGTGGCGGCGAAAGTGATCTGGGCATTGGCGTTCGGGGAAACCGAATTGTACAAGGAAGCCTTTACCCTCCTCAATCTGCGGCCTGGAAACGATTCCTTCGTACTGGAAGCGGCCATCATCAAGAACCTACTGGTGGAGGATCGGATCACCGAAGTGCTGGTTCCAGGGATGGTGCAGATTGATCAAACGAGGCTTTTGAAGTTCTTCGGGAAGCGGATCCTCGTGTACGATGCGAAATCGCAGGAACGGATGCTGCGGAAGATCTTTGGGGGGGATGCGGAGATCTACCTGGATGACCTAGCCCCCCAGTTGTCACCCCTATTTCCCGGTGTGCAGGGCAAGAGCCTACTGCGGTTACGGGAACTGTCCCGGGGAGGCAGGTACCGGCAGGAACCCTTTACTGAGCTGGATGTGCTGATTAACCTGTTTTCTTCCTGGGTGTTGAAAAAGTTCCCCTCCCTCTCGACAGAGTATCGGGGTATCCTGGATTTGGTGGCCATCGGTACCCTCACCGATATGATGCCCCTTCGGAACGAAAACCGCCTCATCGTGAAGGCCGGGTTGAAACTGCTAAACGAGGGGGCTCGGGAGGGGATACGGGAATTGCTCCGCCAGCAGAACCTGATGGGAAAACCCCTGTCCAGCAGGGATATTGCCTGGCAGCTCGGACCGGCCCTCAATGCCACGGGAAGGATGGGTTCACCGGACACGGCGGCCCGATTGCTCTTGAGCGAGGTGGCCGAGGAGCGGGAGGCCCTCGCTACAGGGGTGATGGAATTGAATAGGATGAGAAGAAAGATCGGGGACGATCTCTGGGAGCAGGTCCTGCCGGCGGCCCGGGAGAGTTTCGAGGAGTATGGTAACAAGTTTGTCCTGGTTTCCGATTCCCGGATCCATCGGGGAATCACGGGGATCCTCGCTGCCCGGCTTTCGAACTTCTTCAAGGTCCCCGCTATTGCCTGCGCGATTCTGGAGGACAAGGTTGTAGGTTCGTTACGGAGTAACCGGGGCTATGGGGTGAAGCATTTTCTCGAGCGGTGCGGTGATCTATTCCAGGATGCGGGCGGGCATGAGTTTGCCGCAGGCTTCAATCTGAAACTGGAAGACCTGCCGAGACTGATGGAACGCCTCAAGGGGATCCTTCCCGAGGTGTCCCTCAATGGGGAGGAGGAAAGCGTCCTAAAAATCGACGCCGAGATTCCCCCTTCCTACATGAATCCGAAGGATCTCGAGTCTGCCCTGGACTTTTTTTCCCCCTTTGGGGAGGAGAATCCTCCTCTCGTATTCAGGACCCCGGGTGCGCAGATTCAGAGTATCGATTTCATCGGCCGAAAGGAACAGTCCCATACCCGGCTTCTTATTCGTACCGGCGCCTACGCGTTTCCCGCGGTGTTCTGGAACTCTGCCGAGCGGGTGGGAAGGGATTTTTCCGTGAACGATACCGTTTCCATCATCTATGAGGTACAGAAGAACACCTTTCAGAATCAGGAGACCCTCCAGCTGGTCATTCTCGACATCGAGAAGGAACCTTGATCCATGGAGAAACGAAAGATCCTCTGCTTTCTATTCGTCCTTTTTCTTTTCCGTTCCCCCCTCGAGGGAGGAGAGCTCGTACAAACCCTCCAGGAAGTGTTTCCGGGAGATCCTCTACCCTTCCGCCTGTATACGGATCCTTCGGTAAGGGATGTGGAGGTTTTCCTCTGGAGGGAGGAAGATAGGAATACTCTTCTTGCGAAAGGGAAAGCGTTCCGGGTGCCCAATGAGGGAGGGCCCGGCGAAGGAGGAGAGGGCTTGAGCGGGGCTACCCTCGAGGATACTTCTACCCTTTGGGTGGGACTTTTAGGTATTCCTTCGGTTGCGCCGCCCGGCTTGTATCAGTTGGAAATACGAATAGGGGATCGATCCTTGGTGTTCCATGTGAACATATTGGGCAGACAGTTCCTGCATGAGGAAATTGCCCTGAACAGAGAGATGAGTAAACT
>Ga0308397_1000883_pt1 | contig 18709 bp, 15 predicted proteins | sample Hotspr20SampleT8_FD_202356 | JGI IMG/M metagenome (GOLD analysis project Ga0308397, IMG submission 202356) | Hot spring phototrophic mat microbial communities from Mushroom Spring, Yellowstone National Park, Wyoming, United States - 20051001_T8 ...
CAATCCACGCACCCACGCGGGGTGCGACTTTCGAGGATTTGCTGGATTTAGTTTAATTTCTGGTTTCAATCCACGCACCCACGCGGGGTGCGACCCTTGTAGCAATAGTTTTAGTGTTTTTATTGATTGTTTCAATCCACGCACCCACGCGGGGTGCGACAATTGAACAGGCTTTTACAATTGAGACGGCACAATGTTTCAATCCACGCACCCACGCGGGGTGCGACGGTCGCGTATGTAATTATAGGTGTTGGCAGCGATGTTTCAATCCACGCACCCACGCGGGGTGCGACAGTTATATATTTAATTCTCTGTATTAGTGTATGTTAAAAAATATGTTTTGCGAAAGTCCCTTATATACCTTTTCATTTAAAAAAATAAATTAGTTTTTTGTATAAATAAACCCACTATGTCAAAGAATTGCGATTGCCTTAGTTTTTTTATGTAAACTTAAGGTTCGCAAGCTAAATACTATTATATTATAAATGTATCTTCCTCGGGATTAAATGAGGTCTTTATTCCTATGTGTTCGACTCTCCTGTCCCAGTTGTTGCCCAAATAATAAAACCTAATACTATCTTTTTTTGGATCTATTATTTCTAATAACCTATGCTTCAACACAGCAAACTGTGAAGGATCGACAACACACTCGAAAACGGAATTTTGAACTCTCTGACCAAAATTTAGGCATTCTTTAGCCACTTTTCTTAATCTTTTTTTACCAGAAGATGTAACGGTCTCAACATCGTATGTTATAAGTACCATCATAATTTTATTTCATTAAAAATACTGGATAATTGTCAATATCGCCTCGTATATACCTTGCAAAAAGCAATGCTTGGGCATAAGGTAGGAGTCCAATTTGAATTTTTTCCTGAAGGAATGGGTGTAAAATTTCTTCTTGTTTTCTTTTTTGCCAAGCATTTAAAACTTCTTTACGAGTATTATCGTCCATAATTACACCTGATTCATCTCTATTTAAAAATCCTTTCCCATTAATTTGTTTGCGATTTATAAGTGATAGTACAAGGCGGTCGGCAAGATAAGGTCTGAACTCTTCCATAAGGTCAAGTGCAAGACTTGGTCTTCCGGGTCGGTCGGTATGCAAAAAGCCTACATAAGGATCAAGGCCTGTAACTTCCAAGGCAGATTGAACTTCATTTGCAAGCAACGTATAAACAAACGAAAGAAGAGCATTTACGTTATCTTTTGGAGGTCTTCTTGTACGTCCCTTTATGTTGAAGTCTTCTTTCTGGTTAATTATTAGTTCATTAAATACTCCAAAATAGATACTTGCTGATTCTCCTTCAATGCCACGAAGCATTCCTAGATCTTCTGCTTTTAATACCTGTTTTTGCCTATGAAAAAGAATTTCAGATGCCTCTGCAATAACTTTGCTATCAACTTGGGCTTCGTGGTCGCGAATGGCTCTTTGTAAAATATTCCGACAGTTTGCTATTTTACCTGCAATAAAAATTTTACTAAGGTTAAGAGCTGTCTTTTCATCATCCGCCATTCGGTATTGTTTCCTTCTGAGCAATACATTACCTTTTACAGGTCCAGATAATCTACCTAAGAATCTTCCGTGTTCTGTTAAAAAACTAAGACTTACGTTTCTTTCGGCACAAAGACCAAGTAAGGCAGGACTAGCTCCACAATAGCCAAATGTTACTACACCTTCGATGTTGTGAATTGGTATTCTAAACTTTTCTACATTTCCGACAAGAACAACAATGTTCTCCCCATCGCGTGATAAATAAGAATCTGGTGAAGTTATATACAATATGTTTAGCAGTTTGCGCATTTATAATTAAAGGTTAAGTTGTTTCAAATATTCTGATGCCGAATGTGAACTGCTTAATTTATCAGGAATACAGTAATCAAACATTGAGCATGATTTGCATCCTTTTTTCAAAACAGGTTCAGGAGTTTTACCTTCGCTGAAAAGCTGATGCATTCGTAATGCAAATTGCCTAACCTTATTGCGAAGTTCCGTATTAAATTCAACCATAAATCGATGCTTTATTTCTCCATAGTAAATAAATCCTTCACTTATTTTTATTTTATACATCTCTTCGAGGCAAATTGCTTGAGCACAAAGTTGAACCTCATCGCATGGATCGGATTTAGGTTTACCTCTTTTGAATTCAACAGGTATTGGTTTCCACCAACCGCTTCTATCTTTCAACTTTATGGCATTGCCATTTTCATTATTTTCAACTTTACAAAATTCTATCAAATCGGCTACTCCATATAGTCCAAGATTATATGAAACCAAATGCAAAGCTCTTAAAAATATTCTATCATTTCTGGTCTCGTATTCAAAAGGGTCGTCAACCTTTTCGTGAAGAAAGTGCCCTTCTAAGGTTAATACATTTTCTGCCCACTGCTGCTCAATGTAAATTAAAGCATATTGCCTTTCGCAAAAGGCAATATGCTGTATGCCTGAAAGCATTAAAAGGTCATCGTCGGTGTACATTTTTTTATGTACCTTGTTCAATTAAAAGCCATCAATAATTTCTGGGTCTAAGTTTTCTAATTTATTTATGCTAAAAGAACCATCTGGGTTAACAATCAAGCTTCGGTGAACTTTTGCAGATGAATATTTGCCAGATTTACAGCCATGATTCCACCAAAAAACTTTTAATACTTCCATACTACCTGCTGGTCGTGCTGATGATTCATCGTTTTCGAAAAGTTTAGGCAACACTTTCTTAATAGCTTCGGCATCTTCATTTGTAAAACCTGTTTTTTCTGCCAACTGAGGATTAATACTTCCATAAAAAACATACACCGCTTTATCAACGCGATGTTTCATCCCCATAGTATCTGAGGCCTTTTTCCCACTTTCAGTAGTTTCACCACTCACACTTTTAGTAATTTGAATACTTTCAGGTCTAATTGGTTCAATGCTAAAAGCTGAATGAACCGAAACAGGACCTCTTACCGGTATGGAAACACCTGTATCGCCAGAACTTTCACCTTCGGGTTGGTCTTCTTTTTTATTTTTCTTTTTATCAGATTTAAATGCCAATACCTGTCCAAATGCCCTTACATCAAACCATGTTTTACAAACGGTTTCATAAAATTTTTTATTGTCTTTCTGAATTTCTTGAGAAATATTTTTATCAATTCTATCTTTTATACTTTTGGCATCGTCAATTTTATAATCATCTGATTGAACCAAAATTGGAAAACCTTCATCTAGAAGCCTATTACGAATTTTACGCTTTATACAAACATCACTTATTTCACCAAAACCATCATAATCCATTCTTGGTCGATTACCATTCAATGGATCACCATTTGGATTTGACTTTGTTGCACGCAGTATTACTGCAAAATCGATTTTGTTTTCTAAAGTTGCCATAGTAATTAAATTTTATTAGTTAGTTATTTGAATTATTTGTTTCGTCTTCAGTTTTCTTTGTCTTTAATTCCAGACGTTGACAATGATATCCAAGTAAATAGGAGCCTGAAAGTCGGTTATCATTTTCGAAATCGCCAGGTAAAAATTTTCCATGAATTTCGTCTATTAGATTTTTCATATTTACGAGAAATCCTGGGCGATTAGCGCTTAATCGTGATTTGTATGGAACCAATGCTGATTCTATGGTTCTCCACGTAGAAAAAGGAAAATCGGCGAAACGCTGCATAAGACGTGCAGCAGTTGTTTCTCTTGATTCATTAGCCACATAAAGGGCCATTTCTTCTAAATGCTCGGCTACCGCGAGCAATCTACCGTATAGGTAATCCCTATCGTTACGTTCATGATCTAATGCCATAAGTTTATCTTTTTTAAGGTTAATATTATTATTTTGTTTGTCTCTTATTAAATAACAACCATATAAAGCACAAGCTACACTTAATGTACGCTCCCATTCCCAATTTTCCATCGCAATCTTATTTGAAGCTCTTTTAATAGCAATATTTACTAAATCATAAGGAATCTGTCTTCCCTCTATGATACAAGGAAGGAGTCTTTCGACTGTAGATTTCTTCAATTTTTCATATACCTTTTTGTTATTCTTATGATTGCCATAACAAGCTTCAGCAATTACAACCGGGGCAGGAGCATAAACCATAATACCGGAATGCTTTTTCTTTTTGTGGATAGGATCCTCTATATACTCTTGAAAGTACCATGCCATTTGTACATGCCAATTTTCAATTCTTTCAAGAAACTCGGATCCCTTTAACTCCCGATAATAAGTAATAGCCATGCGTCCTTTACTTGCTGAATCAAGCCCCATTACAATTATTTTTTCAGTATTCCCTAATTCTGCCTTATAACCGGCTATTTTCTTTGAAAGTTTACGTCCGAAAATCTGACCTGCATCATAATAGGTATTGTTGGTTAGTTCCTGTATCTTATCTTCTTTAGATTCATCGAACAATGCTTCCGTATCTGCAAATATATCTGGTGTATTATGACCACTTACTGACCATGCCACAATTACTTGATCAACATTTTTAAAGCCTTGTCTATCAATTAACCAGCGAAGTGCGCTATGAGCTTTTTGGGATACTTCAACACTAACAGCTGCAGCCTGATTTGCCAATTCTTCTTTATCATAAAGATTTAATGTAAATCTACCTAAAAATGTGAACTCTGATTTATCATTGGCAGATATTAATTTAGCACCATCACCACTATTTCTTATTCTTTTGGGATGATTAATAGCTATTGGCCTTTTTTCTCCAGTAATAAAACATATATCTTCAACACTTTCTTGCGATTTACAAAATCTTTCCCAACTTTCATAGAGATCTTGACGTTTCCAGCAACGTGTTTCCAGTTCACCCGGAATTTCAACAATCCATCTGACAAATAGATCCCCGATGTCTTGATTTTTTTTGGCAGTAATTTTCCCTGTACCCAAAATATCATCGCAAACGCTTCCTTTTTTAACATATTTGAATATCGCAGTTAAAAACTTATTTGAGATATCGAATTCATGCCAACATTTTAACAAATTGAAATACGAATTGAAATAATGTTTTTTACTTCCCCTGTAATCTTTTGCGCAGTATTGAAGCTTATCACAAAGCGGAAATGGTTCTTCGCCACTTGTCCTTGAAGCAGATTTTTCTGTACAAGGAATTATGATTTCCTGATCATTTTTATCTACAATTGGGTTTGCATCAATAAAATTTCCTTCACCATCAATTCTAATCTCAATGTGTGCATCTTGTAGTGAATGAAAAGGTGGCAATAATGGTTTCTTATACTTTTGTGATGATTCTTCGATTTTACCAAAACAATTTTCGTAAGTTTTATAAAGTTCTAACATCCAGCTCATAGTTTTCCGTCCTCCTGGCCGGCAATTAATATTATTTCATTATACTCTGCTTCAACTTCTTTTAAATTTGTTCCTATGCCAAACTTTTTTGCCTTCATTGGCCGAACAAATTTTTTTATTTTACATTCCTCAGGTCTGCAAAAGTTTATAATACCTTTTTTCATAACAGGTGACCATAAACGGGTTACGAGTTCATCTTTCCCGGTCTCATCAGGATAGTCGAAACCATGAAACATTAAACCAAAACTTATTTCATCGATGTTGTCATAAAAACCTTCACCTTCTCCAAAATTACATGGTTCAACATACCCCTGACAATCGCGCGTACCCAGAAAAATATCCTGCCGTCCGCCTCGCTCAAGCATTCTTTGAGCAATCTGGTAATGTTTCCCGTCGATGCGATCTTTAGCCAACTCGGTTTGAAAATCATTCCATTCAAAATGAGCCAACACTTGATATTCTACATCAACCAGATAAGTGTAAATAGCAAGATCGTTTCCACCGCTCATTTTTATTGGTTTCATACCTTTGGTTTGTGTTCGAATAGGTTTTATTATTCTAACCTTATCGATATACCAGATGAAAGTTGGCTTCCAGTAAATAGATTTTGTAATTCCCTTAAGAGCTTCATAAGTGGGAATATGGTACGAACATCGTTCGCCACCTATCTTAGTTATTGGGTCTGTAAATAAAGCATATTTACCCCAAACCTTAAATTGAATAGAATTTTTAGGTATTTCCATATTTTAGTTAAATTAATAATGTATCATAATTATCAACTATTTCAGTATCTAAACCAAATTCTAAATGATAATATCTTTTGTCACTTAGAGTATAAACTTCAATTTCAGGCACCACAGCAATAGCATTTTGTTCTACTAATTTATTAAGTACATTGGGATAAACATTAACTGTGTACCGTTGTGCTCTTTTAAGTAAATCGTAGCGTTTTTCGAAAGCAAATTGTGAAAACAAATCTGCAATAATATCACTTCCTTCATTTTCATAGGGCACAATAATTCCTATAGTAGGAGCATCTATGGCTCTAAAGTATTCGGCTGACGTTTGAAAAGCCTGTCGAAAATAAATTTTAGGACTTTCATTATATTTTCTATTGTATTCGTATACTGCTTTATTATTTAAACTTAACATATTGAGCAAATTGTCTTCGCATACTCCATCAACCGGGTATGTCATTAAATCTGACCGATTATAAAAATAATATTGAAAATATCTTTCCATAATTTTAGGGTGAATAAACTCATCTGGTAGGTCAGCCTCAGCGTTTTTCATTTCGTATATTATTCGCTGTGTTATTTCTTTGCCAACTTTTATATCAACTAATGAATCAATAACCTCTTCTTTGGGATTAACTATAAAAACGTTACTGATAGGTCGTTTTCCATTTCGGTTGCATCGTCCGGCAGCTTGAATAATGGAGTCAATACCGGCCATAAATCGGATTACTGTTCCGAAATCTATATCAACCCCAGCTTCAATAAGCTGTGTACTAACACAAATAATGGGTTCATCGGAGGATAATTTTCTTTTGATTTCGTTAAAAACATTTAATCTATGTGCAGGACACATACTTGTGCTTAAATGATAAACCGATATATTATTTACAGTGTTTTTGATATTTTCAAACAATATTCTAGCATTTTTCTTAGTGTTAACTACTATAAGACAACTTTTTGTTTGCTGAGTTTGATTTATTGCTAATTTGGTTATTTCTTCAACACTCCATCCTTCAGTTTTAGTTTTATCGATAACATGTACTCGCTTTAATTCTTTAAATAAGGTTTCGATATTTGGTGCTATTTCATTCTGTTCAGTAAAATTTAGCCGTCCTTTATTTTGGTCAACCTGATTTAACAATGGCTGAGTTGCAGTACATAAAACTACCGATGTATTACAATAATCTACTAAAAAATTTATTGCATTATTAAATAAATGAACCGTTTTGATTGGCAAAGTCTGTATTTCGTCGAATATAATAACTGACCTTGCAAGTTGATGCATGCGTCGTATTCCTCTCGTTCCAGCACCGTAAATTGTTTCTAAAAACTGAACACTGGTTGTAAATATAATCGGTGCATCCCAATTCTCTGTTAATAATTTACTTTTGGATTTTTGTAACTCTGGCAATAAATTTGAATGATGCTCTAATACAATTTTCTCTTTTTCACTTTCTTCTATTTCCAAAATTTCGCGTACAACTTTCGCATTTTGTTCTATTATTGAAGTATAGGGTATTACATAAATTATTCTATCAAGTTTATATTTCAGTGCATGGTGTAATGCAAAACGTAAACTTGCCAGTGTTTTACCTCCACCTGTTGGCACGGTTAGGGTAAATATACCTTGTTTGTCTTCAGCCCTATGTTTACAAGCCTCAGAAACAGTTTTTCGTATTTCATCAATTTTATTTTTATCTGATTTTTTATCAAACACTTTTAAATATTCTTCAAATCTTTCAACAAGTATCTCCCAACTAACATAATCCCCATGTTGTCTTCTTCTGTTGTTAATAGGTGTTTCAAAATCAGCTGTATCAGTCCTATCGGCATCAATTAAACAGCTAAAAAGATATTTTATTAATAAACCAGCATGAAAACGAATTAATATCTCATTGTTTTTATTATTTAATACTATTCTTTTAAGTATTTCATTAAATTCAGTCATAAATTCTGCATTAAAAAGGATGTCATTTATTTTTTCTATAATTTCCTTATCAGCATTTTGAACGACTTCTGTATAAAAGGTTTTATCATTAGGCTTATTCATCCGCTTTGAAAATTCATCTTCACCATCCGGGTTAACACAGTCAATCAATCCCGAGTGATGTGAAGCTATACATAAAGCCAGCATTTCTCTAAGAATCAAACATTTATGATCTTTTAAGTTCAAATTGGTAAAATATTGCCATACATATTGTGCACCTGAGCTTGAATGATCTATTTTCCCTTTTAGTTTTTCAGAATCAACATAATCATCAACATCTTCATCGATGTATCCAGTAGCTGATTGAATGTAACTCTGGAAAGCAGAACTATATTTTCCTAAATCATGTAATAGCCCTATCAATTCACCAAGCTTTTCTAATTTCAGTTTTGATGCACTTTTAGAGGAATATTGTCCAACATTTTCAAGATGTTCTCTGAGTGTTTGTCCCTCTTTTGTTTTATTTTCCTTTATATGGGCAAAATACATAAATATTAACTATATTTATCCATTGCAAATATAAGATTTTTTTTCTAATAACTTAAGTTCAATTAGAGATTGCTGAAAAATTCAAACTGCAAATTAAGTAATAATTTTTCAAATTCATAGTAAGTTTTCTTTTCAAAAGCAAAAAGGTGTAAAAATTTTCTTTTGAAAAAATAGAAATGATATTGGTTTTCATTTTCTTTCTATCTGAACTTTTGCCTTTGGTGAATTTAAATCTAAGGCTTTGTTTATGATGCGTTCGTTCATTTGATTAAAGCTTTCTAAAGCTAAACGCTTTCTGATTGCTACAAAAAGACTCGGGTCAAATACAGGCTTATCGGTATAAGCCGATAAACCAAGAAAATATTGCATGTAAACATTTTCGCTTATCATTTCTATTGTCCCACGATCATCTAACCGAAGCATGTGTTTTATGATTAAAGCACCTATCACTATCCGAGCATCTATTGAAGGAGCAGCCTTGCGGCTATTCATAGATTGATAATAGATACTTGCCAATTCATCCCAAGGAATTGATTTTGATAGTTTTACCCAACGATTGTTCGGATTCAGGTTCATCTCAAAAGGAGTGATGAATATTTCTATTTTCTGCTAATTATTCAATTTATATCGTATCATAAATGCAAGATTTTTTTAACAAATATACAAATTTCATTACATTTTATGGTAAAAAAATACAGTATAAGTTATTAACAATCAAATTGTTGATAATTTTTCAGCAAAGCCTAATTACCACTAAAGAGTTTTCGAGTGAACTTAACCATCTAAAGAAAAAAGTTTTGCTGAAAAAAATTTTAACAGCTAGTAATATAACTATTAAAAGCAAAATAAAATATAGATTGTAAGGAAATGTTAGCGAAAAGTGCTTAATATTAAACAATTCTAATAAAAAACCCGCACTTATTATACCAGCTACAAAAAACGAACTAATTCTAAAATAAAAAGTTCTATCACTTTTCATTACAAGTCATCTACACATTTTTTATATAATACTTTGCTTCTCTTTCTTTAGCTTTTTCGAGCCATTTAGGAACCATATTTTTCATAAATTCTTGTTTATCCCGCTTTAACTTTTCATAATCAATACCTATTGCTTTTTGCGCTTTTTCTTTTGTTGATATGTCAGGTATTTTAACATCAAAATTATTATATTTTGCAAAAATTCTTTGTAACTGACGTCGAGCTTCCTGTACTTTTGCTATACCATTACCAAGAATACGTGCCGATTCTAAAGGAGCATGAAAAGCATTACCATGACCACAAGCAACAAAATCCCATCGCCATTGTGCTTGACGTATAAGCTGCAAAACAGGTTGCATCTCTTTTTCGTTACTACCTATATCCCATGCATGCTTTGCTTCAAAATGTGCTATTACTAATTCATTCTCTAGTATATTACGTAATTCTTTTATGGTTTTCTGACGCTCGTAAATTCTATTACGTAATTCTTCTTCACTTTCGCGATGACATACCTGACAAGTCCGAGAAATATATCTTAAAGGGCTTGTAATATGATGGTCTGTATATTTAACACCTCCCTCCGATTTATACGGCATATGACAATCGGCACAAGCTAAACCAGAACGATAATGCACACCAAATAAAAACATTTCATATTCAGTATGTTGAGCTTTTAACATTGGAGCTTTACTAATAGCATGTTTCCAATCAGAAAAAGCAAAAGCATCGTAATAACGCTCCATTGCTTCAACTGTAAAGCCAGAATCCCACGGAAAAGTTAAATATTTTTCTTTACCATCCCTATTATCGAAGAAATATTCTACGTGACATTGTGCGCAAACTAATGAACGCATTTCTTGATGCGAAGATTTATTAATATCTTTTCCTAATCTTTGAAATGCTTCAATTAAAGCTGGACGTGTTATCTTTAAATTCATAGTTTTTGCATCGTGACAATCTACACAACCAATATAATTTACACATTCGTGCCCTAACTTATCGAATGAACCTTTGTAAAAGCCCTGAACTCCTAATTTGTTTATTAATCGTGGTACATCTGAACTTTTACAAGTCCAACAAGTATTTGGCTGTGGACTAGGAGTAGTATCATTAGGAGCACCTGTTCTCAATGTCTTTACAACATCTATAACAGCATAAAAATGTCCTCGTGCATGATTATAATCTCGTGAAAATGGATTACCTGCAAACAATATTACGAATTTAGGATTGCTTTCTAATAAATCTTCATCATCACTTACATTAAACAAACTTTTAAACGTAGTATCGGCAGTTTGTATATAACTGTAATACTCTTTTGGAAAGTTTTGTCCCCAAATATCACTTCTTGGTTCTAAAGGATCGTATTCAACTTTGAGAGTATAAACAAATTGAGCTTCGGCACGCCTTTCAATTATACTTGAAGCTAACAAACCTAATATAAAAACAAAAACTGAAGTTATAAAAAACAAAACCCAACCTGCCCAAGGTTTTGTTTCTACTAATTGTTTAATTGACCATTTCATAAGCATTATTTTTATTTGTTCATTATTTTCTTAAGCCATAAAGGAACAGCACTTTCGGGCAAAGGTACCCTTGCATTAGGAGCACTAGACAAGCTTGTTATTGTGCTATGAGGTGTTTCGCGATGGCAAAACATACAGTCTCTGTTCAAATGTTCAGCAATAATTGTATTGCTATAATTACTTAAATATTTTTCATCAAATAAATCTGAATGACAACGTAAACAATTTTCATGTACAACTTTTTTTCCTTCTTCTTTTATTCTTATAACTTGAGGTTCTTTTCTTAATGTAAATATAGTTGCATGACGAAGTCCATCTTTTGCTTTAAACATATATCCACGTAATATGTTGTCTTGAGGAACATGACATTCATTACAGTTAGTAAACTCCCTATGCGAACTATGAAACCACGTAGAATACTGAGGTGCCATAATATGACAATTCATACAAGTTTCGGGAGAGTCGGATAAATACGAAAATGCTTTTGATACATATATTATAAATATAATTATTCCAAACAAAATACTTAATATTAAAATTACCCAAAACTTCCACTTTATTGGTGGATATAGTGCTTTGATAATTTTCATAAATTCGGTATTTAAGAGATTAAATTACTTTTATTGCTTAAATATCTGATTTTCAGTAACAAATTTAATTATTTATTTTTTAATTTCATAATCATTTAACTATATTTGCAAAAAAAATTATGAAAACAATATCATCATTATTTTTATTAAGTGTTTTTGTAGTTAATCTTATGAGTCAAACAGAACAAAAACCTTCTGTTAAATTTTCAGGTTTTATAAAAACCGATTTTTTTTATGATACTAGACAAACTTCTGCGTCAAATGGTATAAGAGAAGGGCATTTTTATTTATTTCCCGATAGTATTTTGTACGATAAAGACTCAACCTATGATATAAACGACAAAGATGTTTTTCATATTTTAAGTATTCAAACACGTGTGCGTGCAAATATAACAGGACCAGATGCTTTAGGAGCAAAAACAAGTGGAATGATAGAAACCGAATTTTTTGGTACAAGCGAAACCGATTTAAATGGTTTAAGATTACGCCATGCTTTTGTTAAATTAAACTGGAAAAAAGCAGAACTACTAATAGGACAATTCTGGCATCCTATGTTCCCTGTTAATGCTATTCCTGGTACAGTTTCTTTTAATACAGGCGCACCATTTATTGCTTTTTCAAGAAACCCGCAAATAAAAATGAGCTATAATTTTATTTCAACTTTATCGTTTAATTTAACAGCATACGGAGAAAGAGATTTTGCTAGCATAGGACCAGACGGTGTTTCAAATAAATATATTAGAAATGCTAACGTACCTGGTTTAAATGGTGAAATGGTATTTAAGTCTGACAGTATTAAATTAACATTTGTTGCAGGTTCTAACTATTTTAGCATCGTGCCTGAAATAAAAACGAGTAAGAATTATTACACATATACAAAATTAAGTTCATTATCGTTTTATGGTTATTTGCAGAAAAAAATTAAAGATATAATAATAAGAACAGGAGCTTATTATGCTCAAAATCCACATAGTGTTATGATGATAGGCGGTTATGCTGTGGCAAATGTTACTGATACAGCAAAAAATCATAAAGAATATACAAATATTACAACAGCAACAGGATGGTTAGATATTCAAGCAAACATAAAGAAATGGCAAATTGGTTTGTATGGTGGTTATGCTAAAAATATGGGATCCGATAAAGAAATTAAAGGTAACAAATACGCAAGAGGTGGAAACATTGACTATTTGTATCGCTTGTCGCCAAGAATATCTTATATAGAAGATAAACTAACATTATCAACAGAAATAGAAATAACAAACGCAGGATATGGCCGCCCACAAAAAAACGGAACTGTTGTTAAAACACACGATGCCAGAAATATAAGATTTTTGTTTGCAGCTATTTATAATTTTTAACAAATTGTAAATCAAATTTTCTTAACTTTACGGCAAGCAATATGTTTTAAATGAAACTTGCCATAATATCGGATATACACGAAGATTATATTTATCTTGAGCAGACTTTAAAAAAAATAGAAAACATTGGTTGTAACGAAATTGCTTGTTTAGGCGACATTGTTGGATACAGTGTTCCACATTATTTTCATATTGATACCAGAAATGCAAATAAATGTATTGAGCTAATTTCAAGTAACTGTAAGTATGTTGTTGCAGGTAACCACGATCATTTTGCTTTAAGAAAACTTCCTGAAAATTGTTCTGAATATAATTTACCTGATAATTGGTATGAGCTTTCGTTCGATAAGAGAAAAGAATTGTCAAAAGGAAAAGTTTGGCTATATGAAGATACAGAATTATCAGCACTTTTAAACGATAAATCGAAAGAATGGCTAAGTAATTTGCCAGAATTTGTTATTATTGATTTTTCTGACTATAAAATTTTTTTAAGTCATTTTATCTGTCCTGACATAACAGGATTTACAACCGCATACTTGGAACATATTTCTAATTTTTCATTACATTTAAAATTCCTTAAAAAATTTAATACAAATCTTTGTTTTTTTGGTCATATTCATACATCAGAACTTTTAGAATTAAGAAATAACAATCATAAATTTTCAAAAAATGTAATAATAAATACAGAAATTATTGGTATAGGAATTCCTGCAATAGTCAGAAATAAATACTTTTCTGGTTTTGCTGTATTTGATACAAGTAAAAATTGTGTTGAACTTTATAGTGTTTAATTTTTATGAAAAGTTATAAAATTCACATTGTAAACTTTTTTTTAAAAATAGTTCTACCTTCTTTTTTTGCTATAGTTCTTTTTATTGGTTATTTATTTACAGTTCTTAAGCCACAGTTTGAAGAAGCGATAATCAATAAAAAACGAGAGATGATTAAAGAGCTTGTAAATTCTACAAAAAGTATTTTGCAAAAATATTACAACGACGAAAAAGAAGGAATAATTACACGAGAAAAAGCTCAGGAAATAGCCATTTCTAGAATTCAATATTTGAGATATGGAAGCGACAACAAAGACTACTTTTGGATAACAGATATGCACCCAAGAATGATAATGCACCCATACGTAACAGAACTAAACGGACAAGACTTATCAAATTATAGCGATCCAAGCGGAAAAAGATTATTTGTAGAATGTGTCGAAGTTGTAAAAAAACACAAGCAAGGTTATGTTGAGTATATGTGGCAATTTAAAGATGATACTAGTCATATATTACCGAAACTATCTTATGTTTCGTTGTTCGAACCTTGGCAATGGATTGTTGGAACAGGCGTATATATTGATGATGTAAAAAAAGAAATATCTACTCTATCTAGCAAGCTTATAAACACAAGTGTAATTATTTCAATAATAATTTTATTATTACTAATTTTTATATCATTTCAGTCGTATAAAATAGAACGTAAACGACAAGAAGCAGAATTAAACCTTAAAGTTTCACACGAAAAATATCGTTCATTAGTATCTGCATCAACAGAAGCTCTCGTTATGATTAAAGACTTTTGTATAATTCAAACAAACGAAAGATTTAATAAATTAGTTCAAAAAGATCTTTATTTTAATGAAAATATTGAAACATATTTAACTATACCTGACAATATTATTCAACTAATCAAAAACAACGAAAAAAATTTTACTCCGTTTGAAACAAAATTAAAATCAAATTTTAATAAGTTAATTGATGTGCTAGTTAATATCTCACCCGTTACTATTTATGAAGATTTAGTATATATTTTAACTATTAGAGATATAAGCACATACAAAGAAACTAAACGAACTTTAAAAGAAATTCAGGAACGATTCAAATTACTACTCGATGATATTGGTTTAGGTTATGTTAAAACAACTTTAGATTTAAAAGGTAGAATTCTGGATGCGAATAAAACAACACTAAACTTACTTGGTTACAAAAATATTGAGGAATTAAAAAAACAATACATATTAGACTTATATGCAAACGATGAAGAAAAAAGATTATTTAGAAAAGAGCTTTTAGAAAACAAAAACATAATAAATAAAACTATATATATAAAGTTAAAAGATGGAATTACTAAGCCCCTCAATATAACGTTTAAAGTTATATGCGACGAAAACTCTAATCCTATTTTTGGTGAAGGAATAATTAAAATAAATACCGATTTTACAAACTCGCTAAACATTAATACAATAAATCCATCAAACACTTTCTTTGATAACCTTCTAAATAGTAATGTTGAAAATTATATACTACCAATTCAGGAAATAAATGTAGATGCCACATTCGAAACAATTGTAAATACCTTAAACGAATACAAACATAAGTTTCTTATAATAAACAATACAGAAAACTTATATTTAGGTTATATAACATACGATGAGCTATTTTTAAGTTTTTCGTTATATTCAAATATATTCAACACAAAAGCTTATCAAATAATGAAATCACCGCTTTTAAGTATAAATGCCGACACAACTGTATTGCAGGCTTTATCGCAAATGAAAAACAATAAAACCAGCATTTTACTTATATTAAAAGAACAAAAACCTATAGGAATTTTTTCAGAACAACATTTATTAACTATTTTAAATTTAGATTTTAAAAATTTACTTTACGAAATAGTCAATACATATTCTATTGACAAAATTTATGAGCAAAAAAATATTTTTATAAAAAACATAGCTGTATTCTTACTTAAAACTAAAAATTCTTATCAAATATTACAATTATTAAGTGAATTACACGACAGTATTATTCAATCTTTGTTTAAAATAGCTATTAAACAACTTGGACAACCTCCATGCAGTTTTGCATTCATAGTAATGGGAAGTGAAGCCAGAAAAGAGCAAACTCTTTCTACCGATCAAGATAATGCAATTATATATTTAGAAGAAAATTCTGAAATACAAGAATACTTTATTAAATTAGGTAAATTACTTAGCAATTATTTAGATAAAATTGGCTACAAGTATTGTATAGGACAAAACATGGCATCAAACGAAAAATGGGTTAAATCATTAAATACATGGAAAAACTATTTTTCTAATTGGATACACAATGGGAATGCACAAAACTTGTTAGATATTAATATTTTTTTCGATATTCGTACTGTGTATGGAGACAATAATTTAACTAATGATTTAATTCAGCATATTTTTAACGAAAGTTCAAAAAATAAAGCATTTTTATCATTGTTAGCTCGTAATTGTGTTAATTCAAGAACTCAATTATCACAAACTTTCAATATCAAAAACATTATAGCTGTACTTGTTAATATAGCCCGATTGTATGCTTTATCATACCAGATAAATGAAAAATCTACTATATTGCGTTTTAGCAAATTACTTGATAAAAAAGCTATTAGCAATGCAACATTTAACGACCTGTATAATGTATTTCAATTTTTGAATTTTATTAGACTTTCACACCAAACGCAACAAATATTAAATAATGTAACGCCTGATAATCAAATAGAAATAACATCTTTATCAGAATTCGAAATTCATAGTTTAAAGTACGCAATATCTGTTATAAATTCTATGCAAAATAAAGTTATTCACGATTTTAAATTGTATTAAACAAAAAAGGCCTACTGAAATGTAGTAAGCCTTTAAAATTTTAAGAATTAGGTGTTTTATTTATTATTTCTTAATCATGACCATTAAATTCCTTTGCCTTATTTTTTTGAGTAAATAATGAAACAACTATTAAAACAATAAACGATGCTGGTATTGAGAAAATTCCTGGATTATCAATAGGTATTGGAGCATCGGCCGGATTTAAACCATATTGAGAATACATAGAAGGTGAAAATAATATTAAACCAACAGATAAAACAATACCAGTAATAATTGATGCAGATATTCCATTAGATGTAGTTTTTTTCCAGAATAAAATCATTAAAATAGCAGGTAAATTAGATGAAGCAGCAATAGCAAAAGCTAAGCCAACTAAGAAAGAAACATTCATCCCTTTAAATAATATTCCAAGAATAATAGCAACTACACCAACAAGAAATGCAGCAAGTCGGCCAGCTCTTACTTTTGCTTTTTCTGATAAGTTTTGATTCAAATAATTATCAATAAAATCGTGTGCAATAGCTCCTGAAGAAGCAACAATTAAACCGGCTACAGTTCCTAATATTGTTGCAAAAGCAACAGCTGTTATAAATGAAAATAAGCCTATGCCAAAATACTTAGCCAACAAAGGAGCAGACATGTTAGAACTTTCAACATCTATTACACCATTTATCATAGCACCTAAGCCAATGTATAAGGTAAGGATATAAAAGAAACCAATAACAGCAATTGCTACAATTGTTGATTTTCGAGCATCTTTCTGACTTGGAACTGTATAATAACGTATTAAAACATGAGGAAGTGCAGATGTCCCAAAAAGTAAAGCCAACATTAAAGAAATAAAATTTAATTTTTGCCAAATTGTAGCACCTTCTAACTTATAAAATAATCCTGGTTTCAATACCGATGAACCAGGAGTAATATTTTGATACCAAGCATTTACTTTATTTTCCCCATCCTGAAATGTAACCTTTGTAAATCTTACAATCTCGCTTTCATCAATTTTATTAAAGAAACTAAAAATTCCCAAAGCTCCTGTTGAATCAACTTCTTTTCCATTACTTACAACTTTATGCATATGTCCTACTTGATAAAATTTTCTCTCTGCTTTAGGTGCACCATTATACAAAATGCCGTTTGGAGTATTAACTATACTTAGCATTTCTACTAATGTGAATTCATTTTCATTTTTTGGTAAAAGTTGAAAGTAACGTTCATAACCATCGTATAAAACTTTTGCATATTGTTTGCCACCTTCTTCAATAACGTATAAAATTTGAATATTATCATTGTCGTTTACAAGATATTTATCACCTTCTTTAATTACATTAAACGAAACAAATTCGTGATATTTATCATATGGCTTTTTATTTATTCCATTTATAAGAATACTTGCGGTTAATATTACTGACGATAAAATAAGTAATCCGCCTTTAATAAATTGCACATAAGTTGTAGAAGTCATACCTGCGGTTGAAACTATAATTATTACAATTGCTCCAACAATTAAAACACCCAACCAGTGTGGTAAGCCTAAAAGAGGTACAACAAGATCGCCAGCACCAACCATTTGAGGTATTAAATAAAATAACGAAACAATTAAAGTAGAAATTGCAGCCGTTAGCTTTATTGATCGCGAATTAAATTTTGCGTTTATAGCGTCTGTAAATGTATATTTACCAAAACGTTTTATAGGTTCTGCAACAATAAATAATGCTACTACCCACCCTGCTAAGAAACCTATTGAATATAAAAAACCATCGTAACCAGAAAATGCAATCATTCCGCATATTCCAAGAAATGAGGCTGCTGATAAGTAATCACCAGCAAAAGCAACACCATTAACACCCCAGTGTATTTTCCCACCAGCTGCATAATATCCAGAAGCAGATTTAGTTTTTCTGGCAAAATAAAATGAAATTCCTAATACAAGAGCAACAAATGTAATAAAAATTATTAATGCCCATATTGATACGTCGTAAATCATAAATTATTCCTCCTTATTCATTTTACTTTCATAATTAGAACATATAATATGGTATATCCAACCTAATATAATAGCTATTAATATTAATGAAAAACCATAAACTATTGCAAGATTTAACCCAAAGATTAT
>Ga0308397_1000893_pt1 | contig 18631 bp, 15 predicted proteins | sample Hotspr20SampleT8_FD_202356 | JGI IMG/M metagenome (GOLD analysis project Ga0308397, IMG submission 202356) | Hot spring phototrophic mat microbial communities from Mushroom Spring, Yellowstone National Park, Wyoming, United States - 20051001_T8 ...
CCTGCAACCCGGCAGGGACGATGCTGCATCACGACGAGCTCGCCGCTCTTGCCGCCTGGTGCGAGGCCGCGGGCGTGCGGCTTATTTCGGACGAGATCTACCACGGCCTCACCTATGGGGTGGCGGCCACCACGGCGGCCGGGCTCTCCAGCTCGGCCATCGTCATCAACAGCTTCTCGAAATACTGGTCGATGACCGGCTGGCGCGTCGGCTGGATGGTTCTGCCCGAGGACCTGATCCGCCCCGTCGAGCGGCTCGCGCAGAACCTGTTCATCTCGCCTCCCGGGATCGGCCAGGTCGCAGCCCTCGCGGCGATGGACTGCACGGAGGAGCTCGAGGCCCATGTCGCGCGCTATGCGGCGAACCGCGCGCTCCTGCTTGAGGCGCTGCCGAAGGCGGGGCTCGACCGGCTCGCCCCGGCCGAGGGCGCGTTCTACCTCTATGCCGAGATCGGCCACCTCGCGAACAACAGCGCGGCCTTCTGCGCGCGCATGCTCGACGAGATCGGGGTGGCCGCAACACCTGGGGTGGATTTCGACCGCGCCCGCGGCGCGCGCACCGTGCGCTTCAGCTTCTGCGGTGCGACCGAGGACATGGCAGAGGCAGCGGAGCGTCTTCGGCGCTGGCTCACGCCGTAGCGCCGCGCGGTTGCCGACGCGTCAGGCGAGCGCGAACAGAAGCGCCTTGAGGTAGGCGCTCTCCGGCAGCATCGGGTGCACCGGGTGGTCGGGTCCCGCCCCGCCGCTCCAGAGAAGCCGCGCCTCGCGACGCGCGCGCCACAGCCCCTGGGCGACTGCCTCGGCGAAGGCCCCCGGCTCGATGTGGTGCGAGCACGAGGCGAGGAAGAGGATCCCCCCGCGCGAGACGAGCGAGGCGGCGAGTCGGGCGAGCTTCTGGTAGGCGCGCAAGGCGGCGGGGACGTCCTTGCGCGCCTTGGCGAAGGCGGGGGGGTCGGCCACCACGATGTCGAACCGATGTCCCTCGGCGGCGCGCCGGGCCATACCCTCCATCGCGTCCTCGCGGACGCAGCTGACCCGGTCGGCGAGGCCGTGCGCGCGCGCCGTCGCGGCCGCAAGCGCGAGCGCAGGCTCGGAGCGGTCGAGCAGTGTCACCGCGCTCGCGCCGGCGCGCGCGGCGGCAAGCCCGAAGCCGCCCGTGTGGCAGAAGGCATCGAGCACGGTCGCGCCGGGGGCGAGGGCGGCGACCCGGGCGCGATTCTCCCTCTGGTCGTGGAACCAGCCGGTCTTCTGCCCGGCGAGCAGATCGACCGCAAAGGCGAGCCCTCCCTCCTCAACCCGGGCCGTCGCGTCCGTCCCGTGCAACAGCCGCGTGTGCTGGTCGAGTCCCTCGAGGGCGCGGACGGGGGAGTCGTTGCGCGCCACGATTACCCGAGGAGCGAACAGGGCGGCGAGGGCGGAGACGATCATCGGCGTCGCGCTCTCCATGCCGGCGGTGTTGGCCTGCAGAGCGAAGGCATCACCATAGCGGTCGATGACGAGGCCGGGAAGCCCGTCGGCTTCGGCATGCACGAGCCGGTGGTGCAGCCCAAGGCCGAGGCGCGCGCGCAAGGCCGCGGCGTCCTCGAGCCGGCGTCGGATCAGGGCCTCGTCGAAGCGCGCGCCCGGGTCGCGGTCGAGCAGCCGTGCCGCGATCAGGCTGCGGGGATTGAAATGCCACACGCCATGCTTGACGCCGTCATCGCCCTCGAGCCGCACCACCGACCCCGCCGGCAGCGCTTTCGCCGCCGGGGTCATGGCGATCTCGTTCGAGAAGGCCCACGGGTGGCCGGCCTTCACCCGCCTGTCCCGGCCAGGCAGGAGACGGATCAGCGGCAGGGTCATGGGGCGCTCCGAACACGTGACGGCGGGGCGGCTCCGACTCGCTGGTGCGGCCGCCGCCCGCGAGCCTGCCCCGAGGCCAGCCCTAGCGGAAGGGGCTCAGCGCGCTTGGCGGAGCAGCCCCACGAGCCGCTCGGCTTCGGCCAGCACGGGCCCGATTGGCAGGATGAGCACGACCGGGGTCTCGCGCGGCGGCGCAGCGGTCGCGCCCGCGCGAAGCGAGAGGAGTTCGCTCGCCGAGGGGTTCACCGCCGCCGTCACCAGCCCGACGAGAGCGCCGGAGGCGTCGGTTACCGGGCCACCCGAGAAGCCGAACGCCACCGGCAGGCGCGCGAAAAGGGCGGGCCCCCAGGCCTCGTTCCAGGGCCGGGAGACGATGCTGCCATGCACCCGGTCGCCCGAGGGCCCGCGTGCCGAGACGGCCGCGCCGGCGCCCAGCGTGGCCGCGATCGCAGGGGTGGGGCCAAGCGGCTCCGCGGCCACGAGGACGGCGATGTCGAGCCGGCCGCTCACGCCGGCGATCGTTGCCGGCATGATCCGCCCGCCGAGCGAGAGCGCCACCTCTGCTCCACGACGCTCAGCGAGGTCGATCACATGCCGGTTGGTCAGGACGTAGCGGCCGCCGATCGGCCACGCCGAGCCGAGAAGCCGCGCCGTTGCCGCCTCGACGACCGCGAGAGGGTCGGGAGAGGTTGCCCGTGCCGGGGCCCCGGCAGGCATGCAATGGCGAGCCATGTCATGAGAGCAAGCGAGCGGCATGCGACGTGTGTCATGCCGCGATACTGATCGTGGACGATTAACTACCGGTGTCGTGCGTCACCGCCATGGCGTGCAAAATCTGCCCGGGCCGCATTCTGCCGACCCGGCGGCTTCTGCCTAGATCCAAAGCAGGAGTCGCAGGCTCATCCAGGCGTCGCCGACCGCCCAGGCGAGCCACGTCGTCTCGCCGACCTCGACCCGCGCCACCCCCTCGGCGCCCGGCCGGAGCGGGGTGTCGCCGTGGCCTTCGGGAAGCAGCGCGATGGCGCGGAACACGTTCCGCCCCTGCACGACCTCAGCCATCGGGCGGACACGCTCGATGGTGATGGGGACGCGCGCTGCCGGATCGGCGGCCGGGGAGAGCCAGCCTCTCTGCCCCGGCCGGACGAGATGCGCCCGCGCCTCGGGCAGCAGGAGCTCGGCCCTGAGATCGTCCGGGGCGGCGATCTCGAACAGGGTCTGGCCCCGTGCGAGCGCTTGGCCGAGGCTGCGGCGCAGGTCGCCCGCGAGCACGGCCCCCGAGGCCGGGGCGCGGATCTGGGCGAGAGCGAGGCGATGCTCGAGGAGCGCGCGCTGCGCCTCGCTCCGGCGTGCCGAGAGCTCGGCGATCATCTCCTGTGCCGGCTGCCCGGCCGCGCGCGCGATCGCCGCCTCGCGCCGGTCGTTCGCCGCCCGCGCCCGAACCGCGGCGAGCTCGAGCTCGAGCTCCCGGGTCGAGAGCCGCGCCAGCACCTCTCCTTCTGAGACGAGGTCTCCCGGCCGGACCGAGGAGGCCTCGAGCACGCCGTCGAACGGCGCCGTCACCACGTGCACGACCGAGGGCTGGGCGACGAAGCTCGCGACCACCTCGTCGGGGCGCGGCGTGACGGCGGCAAGCCCGACCAGAAGCGTGAGCGCGGCCACCGGCCAAAGTCTCGCCAGATGCCGCGCGCGGCGCCGTCGCGCCGCGGAGTTGCGTGTGCCGTCGCCGAGCAGCGCGAGCGCGGGCCGCAACAGCGCCGCCGTTGCTTCGGCCGATGCCGTAGGAGAATCGCGCCAAAGCACGAGAGCGCAGGCACCGGCGGCACGGTCTGGCACGACGAGGCAGCCGGGTGAGGCAAGGACCTTGGGGAAGGCGCGGGCGGCGGCGGAGGTTCCTGACGCGTCGGGCAGGGCGAGCGTCTCGCCCCGGTCGAGCGCCTCCTCCATCGCGAGAGCGAGCGCCCGGACAAGCTCGGTGCGCGGGTTGACGGCGGGCTGGTCGGAGAGGGCGAGGGCGGCGACGCGACCGCCGCGCACCAGCCCGAGCGCGAGCCGCGTGCCGGAGGGAAGGAGCGCGGCGAGACGCGCCGCCGCGGCGGCGAGGCCAGCCTCCTCGTCCCCCGCCGAGCGCTTGGCGCGCGCAGCTTCGGCTGCCGCCGCTGCCGGCACGAGAGCCGACGCGGCAGCGGCCGATCCCGAAGCCTCGGCGAAGGCGGAGAGCAGCGCGAGACGCTCGCGCGTGAGCGCGCGATCGACCGGCGAGGCGCAGGGGGCGAGAACCACGAGCGCGCTCGCCCCGTCGAGCGGCGCCGCCATCAGCCACGCCCTCGCTCCTGCCTCGCGCGCGACCACGGCACGTGTTTCCAACGCCGCGCGCGCTGCCTGCGCCCAGCCCTCGGGCAACGTCCCTGCCTCGGCCGGGGCGAGCACGGAGAGGCCGGAAGCGGTTGCGCCGATCACCGCTCCCGCCTCCGCCAGGGTAAGGTCGCGCGCGAAGGCGAGCACGAGGCCCGGCCAGTCCGGAGCGAGGCGACGGTCGCGCAGCTCGGCGAGGCGTCGCGCGAGCGCGTCCCCCCCTGTGGTCGCCGTGCCCGGCGCGTTCATCGGCCGAGAGCTCCGAGATCGAGCGCCGCCTCCATCCCGGCGGGCAGGGCGAGATCGGGGTTCGCGATCGTGAACACCGCCCGGAACCGGCCCGAGGCGGCATCCAGAACAGGGTCGACCGAGCGGAGCACCGCCTCGACCGGGCGGTCGACCGGAGCGGCGAGGTCGAGCGTGTAGGTGCCCCCCAACCTGAGCCTCGGCCAGACGCTGGCGGGAAGGAACAGGACCGCCTCGAGCACGGAGAGGTCTGCCACTGTCACCAGCCGGTCGGCGCGGCTGACCGTCGCGCCGGCGACCACGTCAAGGCGCGTGACGATGCCGTCGAAAGGTGCGCGAACCAGCAGCTGTTCCGCGGCGGCGCGCTCGACATCGAGGCGCCGCGCCTCAAGCCTGCGCTTCTCCTCCGCACTCTCCACCCCGGCGCGGGCAAGCTCGACGCGCGCGCGCGCCTGGCGCACCTCCCATTCGCCGGCGGCACCCCGTCCGGCTGCCGCGGCGGTGCGCTCGAGCACGGCAGAGGCCTCCGCGAGCGTCACCCGCGCCTGGCGGAGCTCCGCCTCGTTCGCTGCAGCCGCTTCGGCGAGCGCGATCCGCGCCTGCTGGAGCGCGTCGTCGAGGGCGAGCAGGAGATCGCCCTTCCTGACCCTCTCGCCTTCCGCGACGGCGACGTGACGGACCACGCCGTCCACCTGCGGGGCGAGGGCGGCGAGTGCCTGCGGCCGCGTCGGCCCGCGGACGATCTCCTGCGCCTGGGCGGGCAGGGAGAGCAGAACGAGGAGGAGAGCAAGCGCCCTCATGCGCCAAGACGCTGCTGGAACAGGCGCCGCGCCGCGTGCCACGCCTGCTGCGCAAGCGGGGAGGGAGGCAGCGGGATGCGCGCCTCGACGCGCACGCCATGCATCAGGGCGAGGGACGCCTCGGGCGGGTCGGGGCGGAGGCGCAGCTCGAACGCCCGCTCGGCCGTGCGCAGCCCCTCCTCCCCCGGCCGGAGAGCGAAGGGACCGCCATTCGGCGCCGCAAGGGCCGGGGAGGGAAGCTCGTCGCGCGCGGCAGGACGCGCGCTCTCGGCCCGGGCGGTGAAGAGCGGCCGGGCCTCGCCCCGGCGCCGCACCGGGATCGCGCGATCGGGCGCCTGCGCGAGCGAGTCGAACACCTCCGGTCCCTGCGCCTGGTCGAGAACGAGGCGGATCACCATCGGCCCCTCACCGACGAGGGCGCCGAGCGGCCGCTGCTCGTCGCGCCTGACCCAGGCTCCACGGAGGCGTTCCGCCCGAAGCGGCTGCCACGCAGCACCCGGCGGTGCCGCGACGATCCACGACGCCATCTCGGCCGCGAGCGTCGCGTCCTGCACCGCGACCGAGGCCAAGCGTTCCTCGGCCGCATCGATCCGCTCAGGGGTCGCGGCACGGGCGCGCCGCGCCTCGATCGCGAGCGCCTCCGCCTCGAGCGCGAGCTGCTCGCGAAGCCTGCGCGTCTCGGCATTGTCGAGCGCAAGCACGATGCCCCCGCCCGCCCCGGCCGGGGCGACGAAGACGAGCTGGCCATCGGCGCGGGGAAAGACGAGCGAGACGGACTCGTTCCAGGCGATGCCGTGGGCGACCGTCCAGTTCGGGACGGGAACGAGCGCGGCGGCCGCGGCGGTCGCGGCGAGGGAGGCGGCGGCGAGGGTGGCGCGCACCGGCCGCTGTCGACCGATTCGGAGCAAGGCGCGCGCACCTGCGACCATCGGCAGCACGAGATAGAGGATCGCGACAACCGCCGCCACCAGGGCGGCGAGCGTCCAGTGCACCCGCGCCGCAAGCCAGAACACGCCCGCGAAGATCACGAAGCGCCAGGCGAGCGAGGCGAGACCGTAGGCCGCAAGCGGCCAATCCCTGGGCTGCGGCCGTGCCGCATCCGTCACGAGCCCGAGGAAGCGGAGCTGCGCCGCCACCGCCCGCGCCTGGAGGTTCGGGATGCCCGCGAGATCGGCGAGCACGTAGTAGCCGTCGAGCCGCACGAGCGGGTTGGCATTGAAGAGCAGGGAGGAGACGGAGGCGATCACCACGAGCTCGGCAAGCCGGTCGCGCAGCGCGCCTTCGGCGAGAAAGGCGGCGAGGCTCGCGGCCGCGGCGGCGACGGTCAGGTCCATCCAGATTCCGGCGAGCCCGACGGCGGCGCGGCGCCAGCGGTCGGCCACGAACCAGATGCCGCTGACATCCACGTAAGGGGCGGGCAGAAGGAACATTAAGGCGAGGCCGAAGGGGAAGCTCTCGATCCCGTGCCCCTCGGCCGCGGCCATCCGCCGTGCGGCGGCGGCATGACCGCACTCGTGCAAAAGCTTGCTGCCGACGAACAGGAGGTACCAGGTGGTGAGGTCGCCGAGCGAGGGGTCGGCCATGCGAGCGATCTGGGAGGCGACCACCTCGCCGCGCCCTGCCCAGAGCAGCGCCGCAACAAGCATCAGGGCCGACGCGGCGATTGCCCCGGCGCGCGTGTAGGGCCAAGCGAGAAGCCCGCCCGCGCGGACGATCACTGGGCCGAGATCGCCCAGCTGCACGCGCGTGATCAGGGCGCTTCGCAGCATCGCAAGGCCCGCGGGGGCTTCAGGCGGCGGTGGCAGCCGAGCGCCCGGGACCACAATCACTCCGGCGGCGGCAAGCCCCGTAAGCCCTTCGCGAAGCGCGGCGTCGTCGGGCTCTCCCGGCCCGGGCGGCGGCAGGGACGCGATCGCCTCCGCGACAGTGGTCCGCCCGTCGAGACGGCACAGCAACGCCCAGCCGCGCGGCGTGGTCCGCAGGTAGCGCCCGGTGGCCGGGTTGAACAGCACCCAAGACGGCGCGCCGCCGAGCACGACCCGTCGCGCGACGATGCCAGGCGACAGCACCGGCCGCGCCGCCTCGATCGTCGTCCTGCCGGGCCTTCCCCTCACGCTGTCCGGTTCCCCCGGCTAGAAGCGGAAATCCACCGTCCGTCCGTCCTGGCCCGTGCACCGGCCCGAGCCGCCGCCGTCGAAGCCGCGTGCCGGGTTCAAGAGGCGAAAGGCGCAGGCGAGGGTGGTCGTGCCGTCGGTGATCTCGCCTGCGAGCTCGGTGTCGGTCACGAACGGCGTCGGCGCGGTGCCGCCGGCGGCGAGCGGCACGAGCACCGGACGCTCGGCGCGCGCGAGGCGACCGGTGAGAAGCTGCCCGTCGGCGCCGACGAGCTCCATCCGGTGGCCGGCGCCATCGGCTGTCATGCGGGCGGTGGCCACACGGGGGGCCTGGCCGGCGCGCAGACTGTCGGCTCCGTCGAGAAGCACTGGCCGGTTCGCCGGGCCGGCGCAGGCGGCAAGCAGGGCGAGGGTGAGGGCTGCAAGGATCGGTCGTGTCATGGTGTCCGTCCGTTCCGTGGAGCAGGTTGCGGCGAGCGGCCTTCTGCCGCGGAGCTGCGCTGCAGGACGTAGCTCGGCCCGCGGGCAGCGTCGTCGATCTTGCGCACGTCGAGGTTCTCGAGGCTCGTGAAGGTGCCCTGGACGCGGGCGAGCACGAGGAAGGCGAGGGTGAACCCGACCTGGGCGGCGGCCACGCGCTCCTCGGCTTCGGCGAGCCGCTCCTGCGCCTGCAAGAGAAGGTCGAGCGCGGTCGCGCCGGCAAGTCCGCTGCCGACCCCCTGTCGGAAGCGCTCGGTCTGGATGTTCACCTCCGTCTGTGCCGCGCGCATCGCAAGGGCCCGCGCCGCCACCTCCCGGAAGGCGACATTGTACTCGTTCAGCGTCACCTCGCTTTCGGCGACGATGGTGGCGAGCGTCGCCCGGCCCTGGCTCTCCACCTGCCGCGTCTCGAGCCGGCGCCGTTCGAGCCGCGCGGCGAGGTCGTCAGACTGAAGCGGCACCTCAAGGCGCAGTCCGATGGTGCCGCCCGGACGCGAGAGATTGTTGTAGCGGTCGAACGCCTCGCCGAACTGGTAGCGGCCGAGCCCGCGGCCGCCCTGCGTTCCCTCGAGCACTATATCAAGCCGCGGCAGCGCCTCCACCTGCGCCTGGCCCTCGCGCAGCACAGCGGCGCGATGCTGCAGGTAGAGCTGGTGAACCTCAGGGCGGAGCGCGATCGCCCGCTCGAGCACGGTGGCAAGCCCGATCGGCTCGTAGCGGTCGAGCAGCGTATCGGAGGGCATGAGTTCGGTGATGCCCTGCTGACCGAAGCGCGGATCGTTGACGAGGCCGCGCAGCCTCACCTCGGCGTTACGCACGCTCGCGCGCGCCCGTAGCACCTCCGCCTCCCGCGTGGCCAGCGCGGTACGGGCGCGGTTGAGCATCAGCCCATCGGCATCGATCCCCCGACGTGCCTCAAGCTGGGCGACAATCGGCCGTACCTGCGCGACCAGGCGCTCCTTCACGAGCAGGGTCACGCGCGCGAGATGGAGCGTCCAGTAGGCGCGGGCGACCTCGAGCAGGTGGTTCTCCGCCTGGCGGCGGAACTCGCTCTGCGCTACCCGCGCATCGACCCGCGCCACCTTGTGGATCGAGCGCACATAAGCTGTGCCTGAGTCGCGCAACAGCGGCTGGACGATGGTGATGAAGCTTTGCGCGACCGTCTGCCGCTGCGGGACGAAGTCGACCGAGTTCGTCGAGAAGTTCAGGAAGCGCTGGCCCATCGTGACTTCGCCGCCGGTGATCAGGCGCTGGCGCAGGCCGAACTCGGTCGCCACTTCGTTGCGCAGAAGGCGCTCGGAGCCGAGCGTGTTGGCGAGGCTCCGGGTCGGGTCGTTCACCTGGCCGATGCGGCCTTCTGCGAAGCCGCGCGGCACGTAGCGGCCGGCCACCTCCGCCTCCTGCAGGTCGCGGATGGCGGGGAGGTCGCCGAACACGCGCAGCTGCGCCGAATAGAGGATGGCGCTGTCGTACATATAGGCGAGGCTGACCGGGATCGCCCGCCCGCCCGGCTCGATCGGGCGCACAACCGCCTGCTGCCACCAGGGGCGGAGGCCTCGCACCGCAGCCTGCTCGGCCGCGGTCGGCGTCGGAAGCGGCGGCGGGCGCACCCCGGCACGCTCGAGCTAATCCCTGAGATCGTTTCGATATCGAGCGGTGATCTGGTCGACATTGGCGATCGCGTTGTCGAACCGGTCCGAGAACCAGCCCTGGGCGTGGGCCTGTGCGGGCAACGCGGCGGCGAGCAGGATCGGCAACAGGCGAAGCATGGTCATTGTGCGCGCGGGGCTCCGACTCAAGTGCATGCGCGAGTATGCATCAGCTGAGGCGGCCGCTGGGCACCGTGGAGTTGGCGAGGAACTCCATCGCGAACTTGTTCAGAGCGAGGCCGAAGGGGCGGCTCACGCCCGGCATCGCGGTCGCGAGCGCCGCGATGCCACCCGGGCTCGCCTCGCCGAGCGCATCGACTGGGCCGGTCGCGAATATGGAGGAGCCGCCGGTGCCCGCGAAGTAGAGGCGGGTGTTGTCGGCCCCGTCTGTTTCGGCGTCGAGCCGGGTCGCAAGCCCCTGCTGGGGGGTGAGCGACAGGGCGGCGGCGGCGGCGGTGGACGGGGGCGGCGGCTCCCGCGTAACCGAGGGCAGATCGGCATTGACGTTCCGGATCGGCCCGCCCGCCACCGGCATCGAGGCGCGCAGCGTCTCAGTGTTCTCCTTCGGCGCCGGTGCGGTCTCGAGGCCCGGCATCGCGACGAGCCAGTTGCCGCCGAGATCGGCATGACGCGTCTCCTGCGCGACGATCGCTCCGGTGGCGTCACGCACCACGAAGCTGATCGCCGCTCCAGGCGTTGCCGTTCCGGAATAGACAGGCGGCGGAGCGGAGCGGGGAGGCGGCGTCGCCTCCGACAGGAACCGCTCAAGCGCATCGAGCCCGCCGAACAGGGGACCGCCGAGAAAAAAGCTGTTGAGGACCACCGCGGCCGTGTCGCTGCCGGTGAAGGGGCGGACGAAACCTGCCGGGCCGCCCGGAGCCGAGGCGGCGTCGAACCCGCCCGTGTTCTGCACCACGCCTTGCGGCGATGACGCCACCGGGATTGCCTGGAACGTCACGACCATGCTCTGGCCGAGCGGCAGAACGGGCGCGGTGACGCGCACCACCGTGTCGCCCGCTCCGTTGCCGCTCTCGATCGTGCCGAAGCTCGTCGTGACGCTGCCCGAAACCAGCGCGAGGGAGGTGCTGGCGAGCGTGTCGCCGAGCGCAACACCGTAGGCCGGCGCTGTCGAGCCGGGGCCATGCGCAAGCACGAGCGTGTAGGTGACCGGCTCGCCGAGGAGAGCGAAGGGGCGGTCGGCCGACTTTTCGATCGTGAGCAGGGGGGCGACCACCTCAGCACCGGCAGAGGCGCCCGCGACAAGGGTCCCGCCGGGGTTGCCCGGGGCGGTCGGCGCCGTCACGGTCAGCGCGGTGTCGTTCGCAAGCAGCGTGCCTGACTGGTTCGATGGCACATCCGCCACCCGCGCCGTGATCTCGATCGTGATCGTGTCGTCGCTCGGATCGTTGTTGCCGGCAGAGAAGATCGTGCCGAGATCGAAACTCACGCTTTGGCCCGCGATCACCCCAGACGTTCCGACGAGCCCCGGTGGCAGCCCGGCGCCGACGGCGGTGATCACGGCCGTCTCGGGAACGAGGCCTGGGGGAAGCGTATCCGTGATGACGACGCGCTGCGTTCCCTCGCCGAGGGTCGCGACGATCCGATAGGTCGCCACCTCGCCGATCGCGAGGTCGGGCCGGTCCGGGTCGAAGAGATCGGAGCCCGTCTCGGGAAGCGAGGTGGCGACGATCGTCTTCTCGAGCGCGATCGGGAAGGCGCCGACCAAGGTCGCGCTCGCACTGTCGCTGCCGGGGCGGCCGATCGGCCCGGGAGACGATGCGTAGCTGACGGTCGCGTTGTTAGTGACGATCTGTCCGGGCTCGATCGACTCGCCGAACCGCGCCTGGAATGTCACGATCACGGCAGGATCGGTCGGCAGGAGCACGGGGATGTCGATTCGGATCGTGTCGCCGATCACCGTCGCCGTGCCGAGGGTGGTCGCGAGGCTTCCGGGCTCGACCACGAGCGGGAAGGGGAGCGTGTCGGTCACGACGATGTCGAAGGCAGGGCCACTTCCCGAAGGCATGATCGTGACCATGAAGGTGAAGAGATCGCCCGCATCGCCCGCAGGCCGGTCGACCGTCTTGCCGATCGCGAGCGCGGGCGGGCCAGGACGGCCGGATCGCCTGCTGTCGCGCAACCGGCCCGCCCGTGGCGGCAGTGATCTCCGGCGGCAACAGGGGCAGGCCGCCCCTGCCCCGAGGAGGGCGCGATGGCGAAGCGCCCTACCGGACGCTCCAGCGGCGCAGATTGGGCAGGAACCGGTCGAGGAACCGTGTCGTAGCGGGCATGAAATGCGAGCCGTAGTGGTAGAAGGGATCGAGCGTGGTCGCCACCACGCGCCCCGGCGCGTGGCTCGTCTCGTCCACGAACAGCAAGGCGTGGCTCTCCGCATCGGCGATCAGCACCTCGGCACCGGGCGGCGGCGTGAACCAGCCATGCAGGTGCCAGGAGCAGTCGGGCTCCGACAGGCCGCGCATCAACGGGTGATCGCGGCGGAGGATGCGCAGGCCGAGTTCGGCCCCGGGGGTCAGCCACCACCACCAGTTGGTCGGCACCGGCGTCAGGGAGAGGTGCGGCAGCCAGAGATCCTGGAAGGTCTCGCCCATGGCGACGAGCGTGCCGCCGCTGCGAAGGAAGCTCTGCAAAAGCGGCGCGTGCGGTCGCAAGCGCTCGGGGTTGGTCCGGCATGGAACGAGCAGCGTCGCGACATCCTCGAGCGCCGTCTCGCTCAGCGCTTCGGGCCGAACCAGCCGATCGAACAGCGGCGCGTAGCGCGGACCTTGGAGCGCCTCGAGATGGTAGAAGGCCCCTGGCTGCAATGCCGCGATCATGCCGCCCTCCTGGTGAGCGAGGCGTCCGCAAGCCAGCCGCAGATGTTGCGCACGAGGCGCCTGGTCAGGACTGGGCAGTCGAGCGTCGTCCAAAGATCGTTGCCGGCGTGGCAGAACAGACGTCCGCCCGAGGGATGGCGCCATTCCCAGTCGAGCGGGGCGCGGTCCCGCCCGATGCCGGTGACAGGCAGCGCTCCGGGCGGCGGCGGCGTGTGGCCGCGCCCGTAGAAGCCTGCGACGCCGCGTCGGGCCTGGAAGGCCTCGCGCGGGATGCCTTCGAACAACGCGTGCTGTGCGAGCGGGGTGAGCAGGAGGTCGGCGAGGCGCCCTGTGCCGGATGGCAAGAAGCCAGCGACGCCGGCGACGAAGGGGCGAAGCGGATGGCCGTTCACCAGGATCCTCCCGCCGCGGGCGAGCAGGCTTTCGAAAAGCCGCGCCCTCTCTTCGAGCAGGAGCTGATCGGCGTGCATGGTGATGATCAGACCCGACGCGCCGTCGAGCGCCGCGTCATCAAGACGCCGCTCCGGCACCGCGCGCAGCAGCCCGCCCGCCTCGGCCTCGGCGAAGGGCGCCGGCAGCCCGCCGTAGTGCGAGAGAAGGAACAGGATCATGCGACAGCTCCCAGGAAGGCCGGGAGCACGGCCCGCCGGAGGCGCCCGTCGGCTCCGATCAGCGTGACCAGCCGCATCTCGACGCCGTAGAGGCCGCAAAGCGGTTCCGGCGCAATCAGTTCGCCAGCCGGCCCCTGTTGCGCCCCGCCATCCGGCATCAGCATGAGAACGTCGTCGGCGATGGCAAGCGCTTGGTTCGGATCATGCGTGGTGAACAGTATCGCATGGCGGCGCTCCCGCCTGAGGGTGTCGAGCAGGCCCAGGACTCTTGCCTGGTTGGCGAGGTCGAGCGCCGAGCCCGGCTCGTCTAGCACCAGCACCGACGACCCGGTGGCGAGCGCCCGTGCCAGCAGAACGAGTTGGCGCTCGCCACCCGAAAGGCGGTCGTAGCTCGCCTCCCGCAGATGCGCGGCCCCCACCCGGGCGAGCGCCGCCTCCGCTGCGGCGCGATCGGCGGCGCCCGGCTGGCCGAACAGGCCAAGCCCCGCCGCGCGTCCCATCGCCACCACGTCGAGCACGCGATAGGGATGAGCAAGCGACACGCTCTGGGGCACGTAGCCGACCACGTCGGGGCCGATGCGCCGCCCGGCGGAGAGCGGCTGCAGACCGAGCGCGGCGCGGAGTGCCGTGGTCTTGCCGCGGCCGTTCGGCCCGAGGATGGCGAGGCTCCGTCCGCGTTCGACTTGGAAGGAGAGGCCGCGCAGCACGATCCTGCCGCCGAAGCGCACCACCGCCGTCTCGAGACCGATCATGCGGCGAACCTCTCCCGGTAATGGCGTCGCAGAAGCACGGCGAAGACCGGGGCGCCGACGATGGCGGTCAGTACGCCGAGCGGGATTTCGGCGGAGGTTACGGTCCGCGCCAGCGTGTCGACGATGACCAGGTAGGCGGCACCGAGCAGGGCGGCGGCCGGCAGCAGCGCGCGATGGTCATGGCCGACGAGCAGCCGCGCCGCATGCGGGATGACGAGGCCGATCCAGCCGACGATACCGGAGACCGCGACCTGGCTGCCGACGATGGCGGCGACGAGGCAGAACACGAGCCAGCGCTCACGCTCCGGCCGGACGCCGAGGCTGCGCGCCTCGGCCTCGTCGAGGGACAAGAGGTTGAGGCGGAAGCGCAGCGCGAGCAGCAGGACGAGACCGGCGGCGATGCCCGGGGCGGCGAGGCCAAGCCGCTCCCAGGTGGCGCTGGCGAAGGAGCCCATCAGCCAATAGACGATGGCCGGCAGCGAGCCGTTGGGGTCGGCGACGAACTGCAGCAGCGACACCAGGGCGCCGAAGAGTGCGCCGATGATAAGGCCGGCGAGGATGACGGTGACGATCTCCGTCCGTCCGCCGATGCGGGCAAGAAGCCCGACGGCGAGCAGCGCGGCAAGGCCGAAGGCGAAGGCCAGGCCGACCATAAGCGCGCCGGAGATGCCGAGCAGGATGGCGAGCGCCCCGCCGAAGGCCGCGCCTGGCGAGATGCCGAGCACCTGCGGCGCGACGAGCGGGTTGCGGAACACCCCCTGCAGCGCCGCCCCGGCAACCGCGAGCCCCGCGCCGGCCAGCGCCGCCAGCAGCACGCGCGGCAGCCGCACGAGCAGCACGATCCGTTCCTCCATCGTCTCCGGAGCGCCGGCGAAGGGGGCGGCGAGCAGGATCTCGACGGCGCGGAGCGGATCGATCGGAAACCGCCCGGCGGTCAGCGCGAGCAGCATCGCGCCGGCGAGCAGCGCCGCGAGAAGCGGCAGGGCGAGCGCCTCGCCTTGCCACCGCCGCGGCAGGGCAAGGGCCGTCTGCGACATCTCAGCGGGCGCGGAAAGCGGCGTAGTTCGCAGCCTCGCCTTGGGTCGCAATGCGCAGGATCTCGTCGATCTCGGCCGAGGTCAGCTCATGCCCGTAGAGCGCGCGATAGGCGCTCCGCATCTCCGCGCGGAGGTCGAGATCGAAGCGCTCCGGATGCAGGAGCATGGCGAGCCACATCCAGGTCAGGGGCGATTCCTGGCTCGGCGGATCCCAGCGATAGCCGCCGAGCGGCATCTTGTAGACGCGGTTGCCGCGCGCGGCGCTGGTCAGCGACAGGATCGGGTGGCGGGTGACGAACTCCGTGGTCAGCTGATCCTCGAAGCTGTTGAGCAGGATCACGTCCGGGTTCCAGGCGGCGATCTGCTCGGCGTTGACCGGCGTGAAGCCGCGCAGGCCCTGGGCGGCGTTGCGGCCGCCGGCGAGCTCGATCACGAAGTGGTTATAGATCTCCGGGTCGGCTCCGGCGGCGACCAGGCCGGACAGGGCGCGCAGCAGATACAGCACGCGCGGACGGCGCTGCTCAGGGATGTTGGAGGTCACACCCGCGATCCGCTGCTGCACCACCTCGCGCCAGGCGACCAGTTCCTCGATCCGCTCGGGGCGGCCGATGGCGATGGCCACGTCGCGCATGTAGCGGCGCGCACGCTCCTCCGTGCCGTAGAGGATCAACATGACGGTCAGCCCGGCATTCTCGATCGGGCGGACGATGTCCGCGCCGCGGCCGCCCCACTGGATGACAAGGTCGGGCCGCGTCGCGGCGAGCGCTTCGATGTTGGGGACGAAGTTCGGCGCGGTGATGTTGGCCGGGATGCGTGCCGCCTCCGGGAAGATCCGGCCGAGGATCCCTTCCTGTATGGCGCTCAAGGCCAGCGGATGCATGCCGACCAAGCGCCGGGTCGAACCGTCGAGGGCGATAAGGGTCGAGGCCATCGGGATCGGGATCGAGGCCACGCGTTCGGCGGGCCGGGCGAGGCGGAGCTCGCGGCCTTCCATGTCGGTGATCTGGACCGGCTGGGCGGCGACGGGCGGGGCGACGGCGAGCAGGAGGGCTGCGGTGAGGAGGGGGGCGTGGCGGCGCAGGGGCATGGCGAGGAACCTCCAAGCCATGGACATGATATCGCGATTGCGAGTCACTCGCAATATCTGCCTCCACCGATGGCGGTTGCGTCATCCTGGGCATAAAGACTCTTTTATGATGCATTGGTCCTGCGCGAGCGGGCGAAGAGGAAGGCCGTGCGGGAAGGGGTCACCCTTCCCAAATCGGACGCTGCCCCAGCAACTGTCGGCGGACAGCCGCCGGTCCGAGCCGTGTGAGGCCGCAAGGCCAAGGCGGCGACACTGCGCACGCGGGAAGGCAGGGCCGGCAGCGATGGGCGCAAGCCCGGCATCCGCAAGCCAGGAGACCTGCCGGCGCCATGCACCCCGGACCCCAGGGACGCGCCATCCCAACGGCCGGGCTGGGTGCACCGGGCGACGGAGACGCTTGCGATGACCATCGCCGCCAATCTCGGCTTTTCTCGCATCGGGCCGAAGCGCGAACTTTAGACCGCGCTCGAGGCCTTCTGGTCCGGCCGGCTCGACGAGCCCGGCCTGCTCGCCGCCGCCTCCCGCTGCGCGGCCGGCGCATGAATCCGCTCTCGCCGCAGCGGCCATCGCAGGGCTGACGGAAGATGGTGTTGCCCTCGCCTTCGCCACCGCATATCGCAGCAAGCTTCTCTTCGACCACGACGCGGGCCGATGGCTCGAATGGTGCGGCTCGCACTGGCGCGAGTGCAGAACGCCGCTCGCCTTCCATAGCGCGCGCGAACTCGCGCGATTGGCGGTGGCGGTCTTGCCGGAGCGTGACCGGCCGAAAAGCCCGCTGCGCGCCGCCTTCGCCGCCGCAGTCGAGCGCTTCGCCGCCGCCGATCCGGTGTTTGCTCGACACTCGGGCGACTTCGACCGCGACCCGTGGTTGCTCGCCACGCCTGGCGGGACGGTTGACCAGCGAACCGGCGCGATGCGCCGAGCCGATCCTGCCGACATGCTCACGCGCTGCACCAGCGTCGCGCCCGCCGAACGTGCCGACCGCCCGCGATGGCTGCGCTTCCTCAACGACGCAACGCAAGGCGATGCGGAGCTGATCGCGCATCTACAGCGCTTCACGGGCTACGGCCTGACCGGCCTCACGACCGAACACATGCTGATGTTCGTTCACGGAAGCGGCAAGAACGGCAAGTCGACCTTCGTCAACGCCCTTCAGCATGTCTTCGGCGATTACGCGGTTGTCGCGCCGGCCGAGACCTTCGCAGCCTCGCACCACGACCGGCACCCGACCGAGCTTGCGATGCTGCGCGGCGCACGCCTAGTGGTCGCGAGCGAGACCGAGGAAGGCCGCGCCTGGGCCGAAGCGCGCGTCAAGTCCCTCACGGGCGGCGACCCGATCACGGCGCGGTTCATGCGGAAGGACTTCTTCACATTCATTCCGACGTTCAAACTTCTGATCGTCGGCAACCACAAGCCCGTGCTGCGCAACGTGGACGAGGCGATGCGCCGACGCATCCACATCGTTCCGTTCACGCACAAGCCGCCGCAGCCCGATCCGAACCTCGGCGAAGCGTTGCGCGCCGAGGGGCCGGGCGTCCTGCGATGGGCAATGGATGGCTGCCTCGCGTGGCAGCGCCATGGCCTCGCGCCGCCGCAGGTGGTGCGGGCCGCTACGGAACGGTATCTGGCCGATCAGGACGTTTTCGGCGCCTGGGCAGCCGAGCGGTTGATCTTCGGCCCGAACCTGAGCGAGCGGCCGGGCACGCTGCTCGCCGACTTCAACGCATGGGCATTGCGGAACGGCGAAGGCCAGCGCAGCCGGCATGCCCTCAAAACTTGGCTCGACCGGCAGCCCGATCTCGGCCGCCGGACGGTTCGAGGGGTCGACTACGTCCGGGGCGTGGCGCTGCGCCGCGATGACGAGCGGTGACCGACGCGACAGAACCGAGAGGGTGGCGATGGTGGCGATGGGTGGGGGACTTTCCGTATCACCCTATACGCGCCCGCGCGCGGGCGCGCGAATGTCGATAACAGGCAAGATGGGCACCCATCGCCACCATCGCCACCCTGCGGAGGGGGTGTCGAGTGGGCAAGCCCGCCGCAATCCGTTGCAGACCGCGCCATCCGCGACGCTCGGGCTTGCGCCGCGCCGTCGGAATAGGCGAGCGAAGGCGCATCGCTCGCCTGTGCAATGCGGCCGATACCGGATGACTTCCTTTCCGGAGGACAGCGACGCGCAGCGTGTGGCAACGCTGGCACAGGTGGTGATAACCGGAGAAATCGTCGCCTCCTGCGCGTTACCATCTCCGGCAGGCGGGATAGGAACGCTGGCAACTGCGTTAGGCAGGAATGGCAGTGTCGCTCCGGAGTATAGGCGCTACCGAGCAGGGCAACCTTGACGAGCGATCGTAGCCGCCGCATCGTTGGCACCGCGCGCGTATCCCCGTGTATACTGTGCATTATCCCACTTCCCGTGAATGAGGGTGGTGCGAATATTGCATGTGGTGTTAATAGTCGCCGCGTAGCCATCCTGATAACCAGCGCTTTCCCCAATCCTTGCTTTCCTCGCAGCCGGCCAGAAACATGCACGCAACTGCAATCAGCAACATTTTTAGTTGCATATGCTGTCCCCTCGGAATGGGCCCATCAACCGGCGGTGATCGTAAGCTAAAAGTTGAAGTGCCGGCTATATCGAAGTCGGCGCGACTAGGCTCAGGACTCATTGATTGAGCCAGAAGGTGACGGTTGCGGCGAGGGTGATGGCTGCGAGGAAGGTGTGAGCGCAGCGGTCGTAGCGCATGGCGATGCGCCGCCAGTCCTTGAGGCGGCCGAACATGTTCTCGATGCGGTGGCGTTGTCGGTAGAGCGTTGGGTCGTGCGGGATGGGC
>Ga0308397_1000910_pt1 | contig 18438 bp, 17 predicted proteins | sample Hotspr20SampleT8_FD_202356 | JGI IMG/M metagenome (GOLD analysis project Ga0308397, IMG submission 202356) | Hot spring phototrophic mat microbial communities from Mushroom Spring, Yellowstone National Park, Wyoming, United States - 20051001_T8 ...
ATAAAAGGAGAATTGTATGAAAAAAATTGTATCAATAGTATTTGTTTTGTCCTTTGGAATAAACTTATTTCCAGACAATGATCTTAAACTTGAGACAATAGGGGCTACCGCTGCTTCAACACTTTATTTATCTTATATGGCTATTGGAGTTGTTGCTGATGCATATCAGAATAAGGCATATAATAAGAATACTGCATCTGGTTTTGTAAGAGAAGCAGTTGCTATAATGGGTGTATGTAAAAACTATATGAATAGGCTTTCAGCAGAGGGTGGCCTTTCTAACAATGATATTGCAACAGCAAAAAAGATGATTGAGACTTTTGACCTTTTGATAAATGAGGGGCAAAGTTTTATAAACTATGTTGAAACTAATGATTCAAAACACGTTAAAGCATTCCATGATTATAGAAATAAAGCATGGAAAAATATATCTGAGATTTTGGGTTTAAATAATAGTAAGTAGTAGATTTTTAGATTAGTTTCCTGGTGTGGTTGAGGATAGTCGAAACAACTGAATTTAGTATTCATATGAAAATTAAATCCAGCAAATTTGATAGACTCAATGACCGGGAAAAAAGAAAACTTGTAAAAAAGTTTGATGATTGTTTAAATTGATTCACCTTTAAGATAAACTGTAGTAATTTACTCAGATATTTAAGAGATTAGTATTGAAATCACTATGACAATTTAGTATCCTTTAAATGTAAACTATTTATAATCTTTATATGAAAAAATCAGGTTTGATTAAAATAGATTATTTTAAATAAGCACTGAGAGTTTTTATACTTAAAACTAATTTTCTAAATTTTATAATTAATAAATCCTTGTAATTTATAAATTAATGTCTTACTAACTAGTTTTTCTGTTTTTTATGCTTGGATTTGGAAAAAAGTTATCAATCCCATTCTTCTATTATGTATTTATAACCTTGTTCTGTTAAAAATAACTGCCTTTTAAGGAAAAACTCTTCTTCAACAGACTCTTTTGTTACTATAGAGTAAAAATATGCAGGGTGATCTTTTGGTCTTAATACTCTGCCTAATCTTTGGGCTTCTTCCTGTCTTGAACCAAATGTACCTGATACCTGAATTGCAACTGATACGTCAGGTATGTCTATTGCAAGGTTTGCTATTTTTGAGGTTATAAGTATTGAGAACTCACTTTTTCTAAACTTTTCATATATCTTGTCTCTTTCTTTTTGAGTATTTGCACCTGTTAATACTGGTGCTTTAACCTCTTTTGCTATTGTCTTTAACTGAGTAAGGTATTGTCCTATTATCAGGATTTTATCGTTTTTATGTTTTTCTATAAGTTCTTTTACGACATATATCTTATTTTTATTTTCACCTGCAATTCTTATTTTTTCTCTTTTAGTTGCATTAAAATATTCTTTTTTCTCTTCTTCAGAAAAACTTATCTTACACTCATGGCATATTCCTTTTGCTATGTAATTTCTTCTTTCAAGGTCTTTCCAAGGTATATCATATCTTTTTGGGCCTATTAATGAGAAAACATCTTTTTCTTTACCATCCTCTCTTATTAATGTTGCTGTAAGACCAAGTCTTCTCTTTGACTGAATTTCTCCTGTTACTCTGAATACAGGTGCAGGCATTATGTGAACCTCATCGTATATTATAAGCCCCCAATTCTTTTTTGTGAATATCTCGAAGTGATTTTCAGAAGATACTATGTTATAGGTTGCAATTGTTATTGGTTTTATCTCTTTCTTAAGAGATGAGTATTCTCCTATGTTTTCTTGGTTAAAGTTTGTTTTTTCAATTATTTCTTTTTTCCATTGAGTTATTGCCGCATGGTGTGGTACTATTATTAGAGTTGACTTTTTTAATAGCCTTATTACCTCAAGTCCTACTATTGTTTTACCTGAGCCGCATGGTAATACTACTACTCCATAACCTGATGCACAAAAAGCTTTGGCAGAATCTATTTGATAATCCCTTATCTCCCATCCTTCTTTGAACTCTATTTGTATGTCATCTCCGTCATCAAGTCTTGCAAGGTCTTCAACAGGGAAAGGGGGATCATTGTTTATCAATAATTGCTTTACAAGGCCCCTATGTATTTTTTTAAAAAGCAACTTGTCTTCAAACTCTCTTTTTATAAGATTTTTTAAAGACTTTATCCTTAAAATATTTTCTTTATATTCTTTTACCTCAAGAGAAAAAAAGTTTTCATCGAAGTCTTTTATCTTAACTTTTCCATATCTTGAAAAATAGTCTTCTATAAAACTTATTACATTTTGTGGTACTTCAAACTTTGAATATTTTTTTATTCCCTCGATTATGTATTCTAAACTTATTCCAGAACCTGCTGCATTCCATAAAGATATTGGGGTTATTGAATATGTGTGTATGTATTCGGGTGACTTTTCAAGCTGTGTAAACTTGGCAAGAAGGTCTCTTTCTTCTTCATATGTTGATGTATTTGTTTCGAGAAATATCGAAAAGTCACTTTGTATTATCATCTATCAGTTCTCCACAAAGGATATTGTTGTGAAAGTAGGTTTTTACTTTGTATAGGTTATTTTGAATCAGTTTTTTAGAAATATGCACTGGTATGTAGTACTCGTTTAAGCCATATGAGTCTTTGTCATTTTTTTCAACCAATACTGTAGAAATTTTAAATTCAAATTTCTTAAGTACTTTTATTTTTGACTCTTTTGCAATTTTTTCAAGCTCATTTGATCTTATCTTTTTTATTTTTTCATTAACCTTATTATCCATAGTGCTTGCTTTAGTGTTTGGTCTATCTGAATACCTAAATATGTGAGTGTGATATAGTCCTATCTTATCTATTATTTTGCAGTTCTCTTTATGGTCTTCATCTGTCTCACCTGGGAAGCCAGATATGATATCAGCAGTAAAGTTGAAGAGTCTGTCTTTATCTCTTATTTTTTCTACTGCATCTATTACTTTTTCAATTCTGTACTTTCTATTCATTAGTTGAAGTATTTTGTTACTAGCACTCTGTAGAGAAAGATGTAAGTGTCTAACCATTTTTGGATGCATCAGTGTTTCTATAAACCTTTCATTTATAAATATAGGTTCAATTGATGATAAGTGTAATCTAAAGTTGTGATTTATCTTAAGTAAAGTGTCTAAGAGGTCATTAAGATTGTAAAAATCATAGTTGTATTTTGTTATATTAAGACCTGTTATAACTATTTCTTTAAACCCTTTATCTAATAAAATCTTTACCTCATTTTCAATATCTTTTAAGGGTCTACTTAATACTTTACTCCCCCTAACAAAAGGAAGAATGCAATAACTACAGAAGTTATCGCAACCATCTTGAATCTTTATATTTACCCTTGTATTAGGGGTTAGATATGGGGCATGATAATCAAACCTTGATGGCTCTATATTGTTTTTCTCTATTATATTATCAATTTTTTTTATTATCTCAGGTATTTTGGATTTAAAGTCATTAGGTATGAATATAATGTTATCCTTTTGCTCGATTGTTTTTGCCATACAACCTGTTATTATCAATTTTGCATCTTTTTTTAGGCACCTATTTATCACATTTCTTGTTTTAGCTACACTTCTTTCTGTTATGACGCATGAGTTTATTATATAAATATCAGCATCCTGATTGTCGATCTCATACCCTTCCTCTATCAATTTTGTAATTATAGAGTCAGACTCATAAGAGTTTAGTCTGCAGCCTAAAGATATTAAACCTATCTTTTTTAACATACTTTTACCTTGTGTAAATTAAAGTTAAAATCTGTATAGGAAAGAAGTATAAACAAGTTTTTTAGGATATAAAACACCTATTTCCAGCCCTAAACCTAACATAGTTGTTTTTTTCTCTCTTGAGAAAAAACTTAAACCTATTTGATACCAAAAACCTGGAAAAGTTGAGTTTGAACTTGAAATATCAGGCAAAAAACCTATATTATTAAGGTACCCTATCTTGAAAATCCCTGATATAACCCATGTATCTTTTTCAAAACCAGGTATTATTTTTATCCCAGTGAAGTAAAAAGGTTTTGAGATAAAGTTTAAAAAGTCTTTGTTTATTGGTATAAACTTTGTCACAATATCGCCCATTATTGGAAATGAGAAATCGAACTCATATCCTATTATTGAAGAGAAAGACTTATACTTTATAAACTCATATTTAATCTCAGGTCCTAAACCTAAGCCAAATGTTTTTATGACAATCTCTATCCTGTTACCAACTCCCCAGTTAGCTTTTACAGATACAGCAGGTATAAATTCATCACCTATCTGATAATTTGGATTTGTTTGTATTGCTGATAAAGAATACTGAAAATAGGACTCCCCTTTATAAACAACAGATGGTGATGAGTGTTCAGATATTCCACAATTTGTTGTAAGTACTATTAATACTTTTAGTACTAAAAAAAACTTGAGTTTTTTAATTAGTCTTTTTTTCATTAAGAAAGTTGTTTAATATGTAAGTTGTTAGTTTTTTATTTGTCTCAAGTATCTTTATGTGCTCACCCTTTTCTATTTTTTCTCTCATTTTCTGTATAAGGTCAACACATGTTTCATATCTTTCTTCAAAAGAGTTGATTAAAAGTTTAAAATTAATAGCCATTTTTCATCCTCCAAAAATTATTTTTCATCTTCTGCTATTGCAACTGTCCCACTCCTTGCAATCTCAACTATACCAAAGTTTTCAGCAAGTTTTAAGAACTCATTTACTCTTTTATCAGATTCTACTAGTTCTATTGTAATTGTTTTTTTCCCTATGTCTATAATTTTTGCTCCGAAGACTTGGCATATTGTAGTTAATTCTGTTATGTCTTTGTTTTTTATATTCAATTTAATATAACAGAATTCTTTATTTATGCATGATTTTTTTGTAAAGTCTATGACTTTAATCGTATCTATAAGCTTATTAAGTTGTTTTTTTACCTGCTCTATTATCCTGTCATCACCTTCAACAACTATTGTCATTCTAGATATTTCAGGGTCTTCTGTTTCACCTACGCTTAAACTGACTATATTATAACCTCTACTTGCAAAAAGTCCCGATACTTTTGAGAGCACTCCAGCTTTATTTTCAACCCATACTGAGATTATATGTAGATTTTCCATATCTTTCCCCCTATTAGTACTTTTCAATTATATTGTTTATAGGATGGCCTGCCGGAACCATTGGCATTACATTTTCTTCCTTTGCTATTATAACATCTATTATTGCTGCTTCTTTGTTATCTATTATTGCTTCTTTTAAAACTTTTTCTACATCCTGTTTTTTTTGTATTCTGTAACCCTTTAATCCATAAGCCTCAGCAACCTTTACAAAGTCAGGCCAGTATTTGGTACATTCTTTTCCTTTGCACTCTTTTGGGCATGTTATATCTCTTGAAAGACATACACCAGAATATCTTTTCTCATAAAAAAGTTCTTGCCATTGTCTTACCATACCTAAGTATGAGTTGTTAAGTATTATTACCTTAAGAGGTAGTTTATAGTTTTTTACAGTTGCCATTTCTTGAATATTCATTTGAAGGCTTCCATCTCCAGCAAATACTATAACTGTTGCATCAGGATTTGCTACCTGAGCCCCAATCCCAGCAGGAAAGCCATATCCCATTGTGCCTAATCCTCCTGATGTTAAAAACTGCCTTGGCCTTTCTAATTTTATAAATTGTGCTGCCCACATCTGATTCTGCCCAACCTCTGTTGTAAAAATAGTTTTTAATCCTTTTGTGATTTTATTTATCACTTCTACAACATATTGAGGTTTTATTACATTCTCATCATCTTTATATTTTAAAGGATAATTCTGTTTCCAAGTGTTTATCTGATTTATCCATGTTTCTATCTCAAGTGGTTTTTCGAAATACTTGTTTATTTCCATTAATACATTTTTTGCGTCACCTACTACAGGGAGGTCAGTATTTATTATTTTGCCTATTGATGATGGGTCTATGTCTATATGGATTATCTTGGCATGTTTTGCAAAATCACTTGTTTTCCCAGTAACTCTGTCATCAAATCTTGCACCTATACATATTAATAGGTCTGACTCCATGAGAGTGTAATTAGCATATACTGTTCCATGCATACCTGGCCAACCTAGGTATAAAGGGTCATCGTATCTTATTGCCCCTAATCCCATTAATGTTGTTGTTATCGGTATTCCTGTTTTTCTTACAAACTCTCTTAATTCATCAGAGGCATTACTTGCTATTATACCCCCACCCGCGAGTATTACTGGTTTTTTAGACTCTTTTATCATTTTAACAGCTTTTTCTATCTGTTTTGGATTTCCTTGATATGTTGGGTTGTAACTCCTTAGAGTTATTGTCTCGGGATAACTAAACTCTGTTTTTTCATTAAACACGTTTGAAGGAATATCGATTAAGACAGGGCCTGGCCTTCCATGTGTTGCTATATAAAATGCTTCTTTTATAGTCTTAGCAAGTTTTTTTACATCTTTTACTAAAAAATTATGTTTTGTTATTGGATATGTTATTCCTGTTATGTCAGCTTCTTGAAATGCATCTGTGCCTATTAAGTTTGTCCTAACCTGACCTGTTATGGCTATAAGAGGAATAGAGTCCATATATGCTGTTGCTATTGCTGTAACAAGATTGGTTGCACCTGGCCCACTTGTTGCAACTACAACACCAGGTCTTCCAGTTGACCTTGCATAACCGTCTGCTTCATGCCCACCTGCTTGTTCATGTCTTGGGACTATGACTCTTATGTCTTTTTCTGTAAAGAGTGCATCAAATAATGGTATTACAGATCCACCTGGGTATCCAAATATAGTGTCAACTCCTTCTTTCTTTAAAGCCTCAATAACTATCTGAGCTCCAGTAAGGGTCATATTTTTCTCCTCTTTTTTAAAAAAATTAAGGTTAGAATTTAAATTTAACTTTTAAATTTTAAATTTATTCTTTAAATATTGTTTTTAAAGGTGAAAACTTGAAAATTAGTCTATTTTCATTTAATAATAATCCTCTAGAATTGACAGCAAGGTCTTCATATATATCTCATTCTAATAAAAAAGTTTTTGAAATATTTGAGTCCAACTTTCCTAAACCTCTTGAATATATAAAAAAGATAATAAATATGGGTCATCTTTCTGTATTAGAGCATGTTTATTTTAACTTTTTAGTAGAAGAGGCTCCAATCATTAATGAGATTTTTTTAATAAGGTTTAGATTAGCCTCTTTTACAGTCAAGTCAAGGAGATATACAAATGTTTTAATAGATGGTTTTTACGAAGACAATACCTATAGAATAAATGAGTCTTTTAGTAGGTTATTAACCGATTTTTATCAAAAGGCAGTGGATAAAATCCCTTTAGAGGATGCAAGATTTGTTTTGCCTTTTTCTTCTAAGACAAATATGATTTTTTCTGTTAATGCAAGAGAATTAGGTTATATTCTTTTTTCTGGCCTTTATGAAAATAATATTCCCTCTGTAAAAAAAATGTGTGAAAAAATATTTAATGAAGTTTCTTCTGTTTTTCCTATTTATGATGACCTAACTATTTTTTCCAATGGTAGTCTCTATTCTTATTTAAAAATTGATTCTAAAAATATGTTGATTTTAGACGATATAAGTGTACTTAACCTTGAGGGTCTTGACCTAAGTCTTTATGAAAAGGCTTTAGGATTTTATTTTAATAAAAACTTTTTTGATAAAAATGATGTTGACTTTAAAAACAGTTTAAGACTTTCTCACAACAGAGCCCTTGAGTTTATACCTATAAACCTTTTTATAAAGAGGATATCTGTGCCTGCTTTAACACATCTTTTGAGGCACAGGATACAATCAATAATTTTTCCATCATTAACTGAAACAAGTACTGACTTTATTATACCAGAGTCTTTTAAAAAGTTTGGACTTGAAGAAGATTTTATTAACATTATTCTTATGTCAACTGAACTTGAAAGAGATAGTATTCTTAATAGACTTGTTTCTTCGACCTACCCTGTTTTGACTAATATAAATGCAAGAGAGATGATTCATATTATGAAACTTCGTCTATGTAAAAGGGCTCAGTGGGAGATAAGAGATATTTTTACAAAGGTTTTATTTAAGTTAAGAGAAAAGATACCACACCTGTTTGACTATGTTGGACCTAACTGTTATACTTTAGGCTTTTGTCCAGAAGGAGTTAAGACCTGTGGTAGTTTCCAATATATGACTGAGTTTTTTAGACCTTAGGAATATTTTAATGGGACTTTTTGACTTACCTGAAAATGTTAGTTTTTTAAAGTCTATACCATCTGAGATAGAAGTCTCAGAAGAAGTAGATCACATACTAGAATTTTTCTTAGACTATCTTGAAAAAATATATGGTTTTGAAGGTGTTGGTATACAAATTGTAGACTATACCAAAAAAATTATAAAGTTCTATAAGATGTTTATACCTATATATCCAAAGGAAAAAGTAGAAGAAGTGGAGAAGATTGAAATACCCCTTGACATTAAGGGAGGAATATGTCCTTTTGTTGCCCAGAATAATTTTATTGTTTACTTTGAAGACTTATCTAACCTTAATATAGACCTTACCTATATTTCGAGTTATGACTTGACATCGTTAAAAGTCTTAAAACACTTTTCACATTTGATAATTCCAGTTGACTTTGAAAAAAAGGTAGTAGTTATAATTCATATATCAAGTTTTACTAAAAAGGTTTTACTTAAAAAAGATGATATAGATAAAATAAGGAAAATATCTATTAATATTGGAAGGGTTTTGTACAAGACTCTAAAGTTTAAAGAGATATATCAGGAAAATGAAAAATTGATGATAGATATACTTAACAGTAAAAAAGCAAGAGATACTTTTCTTGCTGGAATAAATCATGAGTTTAAGACCCCACTTAATGCTATAATAGGCTTTTCTGAGTATCTAATGAAAGTTAAAGAGATTGACAGAGAAAAATTGGCAAATATTGCTAATATAATAAACAAGAATGGAAATATGCTGCTTTCAATAATAAAAGAAATAATAGAAGTGTATAAAATAGATTCTGGGAAAGTCTCTATTGAAAGGATTAGATTTAATTTAAAAGACCTTGTTGATGAAGTTATTTCTTCTTTATATCCACTCTATTCTAAAAAAAAGCAAAAAGTGGTTAAAAAGATAAAAAAAGATATATATATAGAGTCTGACAGACAAAAGATTTCTCACCTACTTTTTAATATAGTTTCTAATGCTATAAAATATACACCTGATAAGGGAAAGATAGAGATAGGGATTATTGAAGAAAAAGAAAGTGTTAAGATATATGTAAAAGATAATGGTATGGGTATAAGTGAGGATGAAATAGATAACCTGTTTTTACCTTTTAAAAGGGGTAAAAACTCTTATAATACTGAAGAAGGGAGTGGCCTTGGACTTTTTGTATGCTCACAGATAGTAAAAGTTTTAAAAGGAAAAATTGATGTACAAAGTAAAATAGGAGAGGGTAGTAATTTTATAATAGAATTGCCATACGGATCAAAAATTGCTATTGCTTTGCAAGGATGAAAAGTAGTAATTTTATAATAGAATTGCCATACAGTATTTAAAGGGGTATAAAATATGAGTAATCTTCCTAAAGTCTTGGTAATAGATGACTATAAGATAATAATCTCACTTATAGAAAAATTACTTGGAAAAGAGTTTGAAGTTTTTTCAGCTATGAATGGAAAGGAAGGTATAAAGATAGCAGAGGAATTATTACCTGACCTTATATTGCTTGATATTGATATGCCATACTTAAGTGGATTTGATGTCATTAAGATATTAAAAGAAAAAAACTCAACAAAAGATATTCCAGTGATATTTCTTACTGGCAGAAATAAGGCTGAAGACATAATAAAAGGACTTGAATTAGGAGGGGTTGATTATATAAATAAGCCTTTTAATTTTAAAGAACTTAAACTTAGGGTTAATACTCATACAAAGTTAAAAAAGTATCAGGATATATTAAAAAACAGAGCCATAGAGATTGAGAAAGAGATAAAAATGGCGAAGGCTATACAGTCTAAAATATTACCATCTTCTCCGCCTAATGAAAAAATAAGTTTTTTGTACAAACCAATGTACATGATAGGTGGAGACTTTTTTGATATAATAAAGATTAGGGATAATGTTTTTGGTGTTTTTATAAGTGATGTTTCTGGGCATGGGATACCTGCTGCATTTATAACAAGTATGATAAAGAGTTTTATTAAAGAGAGTAAGGATATTAATAATCCTGCTAATCTTCTTTCGTTTATAAATGATAGAATGGTTGATCTTTCAGCTGGTAATTTTATAACAGCTTTTTACGGAGTTTTTGACTTTTACAAAAAATCTATAGAGTTTTCTAATGCAGGGCACCCAGCACCTATCCTTTTGAATGAATCTGTTACAGTTTTAGATATAAAAAACAATGGGTTACCACTTGGTATTTATTCAAGCGATGTACTTGAAAAAATGGGTAAGTCTTACTATAACAATTCTCTTAAGATCAATTCAAAGATTATATTATACACGGATGGGCTTTTGGAGGCTGTATCAACAGTTGGTGAGATCTTTGAAGACAGGTTGTTTAATCTATTAAGCCAGTGTAAAAATATGGGCTCAAAAAATATTATTGACTTTATATATAAGGGTCTTGTTGAGTTTAGATCTTCTGAAAACTTTGATGATGATATATGTATACTTGCTATTGACTTTAGTTAAAATTTTTTAAAAAAATTTTTTGTTTCTTTGATTATTCTATTAAAGTCTCTTTTTCTTAACTGGGGATATATTGGAAGAGAAACCTCAGATAAATAGTTTTTATAAGCCATTGGATAGTCTTCTATATTATAACCTAAGTTTTTATAAAGTGGGTGTAATGGTAGTGGTATAAAGTGGACATTGCACTGTATTTTTTTATCACTCATAAACTCTATAAACTTATCTCTTAAATTCTCATTTTTTAATCTTATTGGATATAGGTGTGCATTGCCTTTTGTATTTTCTGTATCAAGTTGGGGTAGTTTTATAAAATTTTCTAGTTCTTTAAGGTTTAAGTTATATTTATTAAATATCTCTTTCCTTTTTTTCAGGATGTAATCATATTTTTCTAATTGCCCAATCCCTATACTTGCCTGTATATCTGTCATATTATACTTATATCCTGCTTCAAGTATTGAATAAAACCATGTGTTTTCTCTCCCTTTTATAAAGGCATCTTTTGATTGCCCATGCAGTGACATTATTTTTAATTTCTTATATATGGTTTCTGCTTTTATATCGTTAAGTGTTTTTATTGTTATTGCTCCACCCTCAGCTGTTGTAAGGTTTTTTACAGCATGGAAAGAGAATACTGTAAAGTCAGCAATACATCCAACTTTTTTTTCTTTATAGATTGAACCAAAAGAGTGGGCAGCATCTGATATTAATAATGGTCTTTTTATTGACTCTTGGAGACTGTTATTTGGAAGAAATAAGTTAGACTTAGATTTTATTGCCTCATATATTTTGTCATAGTCACAAGGACATCCCCCAAAGTCTACAGCAATAACGGCTTTTGTTTTTTCATTTATTGCATCGTAAACTTTATTTGGGTCTATGTTAAAGTCTTTTTCAAGAACATCAACAAAAACAGGTTTTGCCCCAACATGTAGTATTACGTTTGCTGTGGCAGTAAAAGTATATGGGGTTGTTATAACTTCATCACCAGGTCCAATTCCATACCATCTTAATACAAGTTCAAGCCCAGCTGTAGCTGAGTTTAAACATAATACCTCTTCTGACTGTACATAATCTCTTATCATCTGTTGAAACTTCATTACCATTGGGCCTGTTGTTATCCATCCTGACTTTAATACTTTTTTTACAAGCCTTATTTCTTTGTTTGTAATATATGGTGGTGCAAATAAGATCTTTTTCATTCTAATTCCTTAAGAACCTTGATGCTATTTCTTCTTTTTTCATTGTAAAAAAAATTGGTCTTCCATGGGGGCATGTTAAAGGTATTTCTTTATTTATGACTTTTTTTATTATTGTTTTTGCCTCATATTCATTAATTTTGTCACCACTCATGTATGAGCCCCTACATGCTATCATTTTTAGGAACTTATCATTTGTTTCACTTATGTTTCCAATTTCACCAAGTATTTCTATTATCTTTATTATGTCTTCTCTCCATTGATCTAAGGTATAAAAAGCAGGTATTTCTCTTACTATTATCGAGTCATGAGAGAAAACCTCAATATTAAATCCTAAGTCTTTTATATTTTCTTTATTTGATTCTGCAACAAGTACTTTTTTTTCATCAAGTTTTATTATCTGGGGGCTTAGAAGTGGGACTGTTTGCTTTTTCTCTATTCTGTTTTTTAATTTCTCATACCTTATTCTCTCATGAGTTGCATGAAAGTCTATAAAGAAGATCTGATCATTTATCTCTGCTAAAATGTATGTTTCAAACAATATACCTAAGTATTTAAAGTTTTCTTTTTCTGTTTTTTCATCAAATAAAGGTTCTTCTTTTTGATAGCCTGTCTGATTTATATTATCTTTTCTTATCTCTTCAATTCTGTTATTATTTTGCTTTTCAACTACTATAGTTTTTGATTCTTCCTTTTCTCTAAAGAGACCTTGCAACTCTCTATAAAGGTTTTGTAATATTACTTGTTCATTTGTTATTTTAATATCTTTTTTAGATGGGTGTATATTTGGGTCTATAAACTCAGGCTTTACATAAACAAAGACTGCCCCACCTATGTAGTTGTTCGATGGTATTAAGTCACTCAAAGCATTTTTTAACGTCCCAAAAAAACTTTTTTTGTTTATGTTCCTATTATTTACGTAAAAATATAGTCTTGAAGAGGTAGAGTATGTTTCAGTTATATCTGATATTATACCTTTTATGCTGAAGTCTCTGTTTGAGCTACTGAATGTTTGAGTAGTTTTTATTTCTGTTACATCTTTTACTCTTCCCTCAATATCTGACTGTGGCAAATTTATCAATATCTCATCATCTATCTGTAGTTTAAACTCTATCTCAGGGTATGGTATTGCCTTGCTCTTTACTATTTCTTTTATTGCCATGTTTTGTTTTGTTTTTGATGATATAAACTTTTTTCTTACAGGATAGTTATAGAATATATTTGATACCTCTACTATTGTTCCTTTGGGCATATTTTCTATGCCTTCTTTTATTATTTCTTCATTTTCTATTATTATATAATGTCCATTTTCTCCTGTATTGGAAAAGATCTTAACTTGAGATACTTTTGCTATACTATTTAATGCTTCACCTCTAAATCCTATTGTGTTAGTCTTAAAAATATCTTCAAACTCATTTATTTTAGATGTTGTATGTGGGAGAAAGCATAATTTTAAATCTTCTTCGTCCATGCCACATCCATTATCTTTTACAATAATCTTATCTTTATCCCAGTTTATTACTATTGTTATCTGTGTTGCACCTGCATCAATACTGTTGTCTATGAGTTCTGAAACCACAGAGGAATAGTCTTCTATTACTTCACCTGCTTTTATCTTTTCATAAACATGTCGAGGTAATGTTTTGATCTTCATTTGCTTTGAAATTTAAAACAAATAATTTAAAAGTATAAAAGATAGAAAACTTAATACAGCGGTAAATGGTAGTGTAATAAACCATGAAGATAATATTGACTTAAGGACAGTTGTATTTAATGCTGGAATACCTCTTGTAAATCCTATACCTATTATTGCACCTACTATAGTATGTGTAGTACTTATTGGTAAACATAGTTTTGAGCCCATTAATAGTGTAAGCGATGCTGCGAGTTCTGCAGAAAAACCTCTCGTTGGTGTTATTTCTGTGATTTTATTGCCTATTGTTTTTACTACTTTATACCCATAGGTTATTAGACCAATAACTATTCCAGCGGCTCCTATTATTAATATCCATGAGTAAACTTCTAGATTTTTAGGGATCGCCTTAAGGTAAAAACTATTTATTATTGAAGATACTGGTCCTGTTGCGTTTGCAACATCATTTGCCCCATGAGAAAAAGCCATAAGACATGCTGTAACAGGCTGAAAAAACATGAAGACTTTTTCTACTATAATATACTGCTTTCCATATCCTTCAGACTTTTCTATATTATCTCTATCATTTACTTTTTTTACTATAAAATTGATTATCAATTTTCTTGCTATTAATGCTATTATTAAACTTATGACTGAGCCTATTGCTAATGCTTCGTAAAAACTTGGGTTTATATTAAGATTTTTAAGGCCTTTAAAAAGTAGTACAAGTAATGATACTAAAGAAGCAAAAAATATTATAAAGGGGGAGATTTTTATGGTCTTTTTAAGAGGGTTATATGTATCTAATATACCATTTCTTATTATAATAAATACTAATGCAGCCAAGACACCACCTATTATTGGAGAGAATATCCAGCTTGTTGCTATGTTAAAGACAGTTGGCCAGTTTATTCCAGATAATCCTAAACTTGCAACACCAAATCCAATTACTCCTCCTACTATTGAGTGTGTTGTTGATACGGGTAGGCCCAAGTATGTTGCGATGTGTAACCAGACAGATGCACCTATAAGTGCAGCGATCATACCTTTTATAAGTACCATATAATCGGGTAGATTGTCAATATAGACTATTTTTGCTCCTATTGTGGTACTTACATGTCCACCGACTAGTATTGATCCTAAAAACTCAAAGATTGCTGCCAGTATTATTGCTGTCTTAAAAGATATTGCTTTAGAACCAACAGATGTTCCTATTGCATTAGCAACATCATTTGCACCTATGTTATAGGCCATATAGAGCCCAAATATGACTGTAATTACAAGTAATATTATATTTGTATACATTTTTTACCCCAATATTATTAGTCTTATCTTATTTGCAGCCTTTTCACTTATGTTTGCTATATCACCGATTTTTTTACTTATTTCAGCTAAAATAAGAAAGTCAGACTTTGAGAGTTTTTCATCTATTTTGAAAAACTCATTCAAAAATATTTTTTGAGCCTTATCTGTTTCGTACTCTAGTTTTGCCACTTCTGATATCTTATCTCTTATTATATGTGCTTGGGGCCCTGCAAATGTTGCTTCTAACAACTCATCGAGGCTATCTACTATCTTTTTGTAAACATTAAATGTTTCAATACTTTTTTTTAAAATTATCTTAAGAAATGGAAATATTTCTTCTGGTATTATAAAAGATTCTTTTGTTATAACCAAAGATGATATATCTTCTGCTGTGTCTGATATTGCATCTTGAATCCCTAAGATCTCAAGAAAAAAATCTTTTCTTACGGGCATTAATATAGACTTCCCTATATTATCTCTTATGCTGTCTTTAATCTTATCTGCCTCATATTCATGATTAGATATTTCTTTAGCTATTTTCTTGCTTTCTTCATAGTCTTTCCCTATAGAGTTTAGGAAGGGTTCTAATAGGTTTATACATTCTTTTACCTGATTTGCATGTGCTTGAAAGTCTTTAAATGATGAGCCTTTAAGTATAGAAAATATGTTTTTCATTTTTTACCTCTGTTCATTTTTGATTTTGTAACAGAAATGAAATATTAAATTTAACTATCTTTATTAAGGTTTAAGAAATGACACCTATATTTGGGGACTTTTATTTTATAAAAAAATCTATTAAAAGACTATATAATCATGAAATTTTTAAAAGTGGCGAAAGCATTCAAGATAATATTATAAAAGAGTTTTTAAAAAATAACTCTGATGTGACAAAGATAAAAAGACTTTTAATCAAATACTTTTTCAAGACTAATTATCCTGTCATCCCTTCAATCCTTAACTATTTTGTTTTTAATGAGTTTATATTTTCTTCTCTACCTGAACATATCATATTTAATAAGGGAAAGGATTTGCCCTTATTTCTAAATAAGAGTTATATTGCTATCATTAATGAGATAAAAAAAGTTCTTACAAAAAATTATCTTGTATTTGAAATTGAACAGAAAGAGTTGAATATCCCTTTCATAGAAGAAAGAATGTCTTTATATGATTCTTTTCTTAAAAAAGACACAGAAGATATATATGAGGACTTAAAAAATTTTTTTAAAAAATTTTATCCATCTTGGGTCTCAAACTTTTATTATTTCGAATCTAACAATGATATTTTGGAAGGTATTCCTAACTATAACAAAAAGACCTTAGATTCTCTTAAGGGGTATGAATATCAAAAGTCAATCATTTTTGAGAATACAAAGAGGTTTGTTGGAGGTAAGGCCGCTAATAATGTTTTTTTATATGGTTCAAGGGGTACTGGGAAAACAAGCCTTATAAAAGCATTATTGGAGGAGTTTAAAAAGGATGGGCTTAGGCTTATTAAGGTAAAAAGAGATGACATAGACTATTTGATAGATTATTTAGAGATAATAAGGAATGTTAATTATAAATTTATATTTAATATTGATGATATTTCGTATGATGAAAATGAACTTGTTTTTAAGAAACATAAGGTTATGATAGACTCTTTTTTTGACAGACTGCCTAGTAATGTTATAATATATGCTACTTCAAACTCACAGGATATTGTTAGATTTACAAGACAGGAGAGCATTTATATAGACAGGAGAGATGAGGAAGAGAAAAAACTTGAGCCGCCTCAAAGGCAGGTCTATGATGAGAGGAGGGCATTTACTGAAAGATTTGGTATAACTGTTTTTTTTGGAAGGGCAGAAGAAAAAGAGACATTAGAAATATTAAAATACTACTCTGATGCTTATGATGTGAAAGAGCCTCTTGAGATTTTATTTGCTGAGTATAAGAAATGGGTTTATTATCATGGCAGTATTAATGGTAGGACAATAGAAAACTTTATAAAATATTATAAAGAAAGTCTTGGCAAATAATCTTAAAAAATTATGTTTTAGTATTTAAGGCATAAACTTTTTAAAAATTAACCAAATTAACAGATGGTTGAGCAGTAGTGAAAACACATTTATTGAGGATATAAAAATTAGATTCTGTAAATTCAATGAGATGGATAATGGATACTCTGTTTTAACTTCCTAATTTTTCACTTGTAGTGATTTTTTAAATTATTCTCATATTTTAATTTATTATTTATTGTTTTGAATTGATAGATATTTTAAATTTAAATTAATATTTTTTTGAAGATTAGGCTTACATTTAGTCTGTTTTGTTAATTTTGAAGACTTAGGTTTTTAGGTTTTATTCACTTATAAATTTTGTAGGAGAAATTTTATGTTAGAGGAAAAAGTTAAAAAACTTATAGAAGAAATCAGACCTTATCTTAAAAGGGATGGTGGAGATATAGAGTTTAAAGGTATGGAAGGTAAAAAAGTGAAGGTAACCTTAAAAGGTGCTTGTAGTGGATGTCCAGGTGCGGCTATGACTTTGAAGATGGGTGTTGAAAAGTACATAAAAGAAAAATTACCTGAGATAGAAGGTGTTATAAATGTATAAAAAATATTTAAGACTCTTTTTTGTGTTTGTTTTTTTTGTTTCTTGTAGTAAGTCTGTAAAACCTGTTACTTCTTTTTCTAACCCTAAAGATATTTATGAAGAAGGGCTAAAGTTGATTTCTGAAAAAGAGTATAGTCATGCCCTTGAGTATTTTCAGTATATAATAGATAATCATAAGGATGATGAAAAGTATTTTAATTGGGCACTTTATGAGATAGGTTTTATCTATTATCTAAAAGGTGATGATGAGAAAGCGGTTGGATATTTTAATGAAGTCTTAAGGGTTTCAAAGATAAAAGCTCCTAGAATACTTGCAAGTCTTGTGAAAGACAAGATAGAAAAGGGTAATGGCTATAAAAATTCCTATTATAGGGACTAATAATGCAATATGTTAATCCATTAACTACAAGATATGCTTCAAAAGAGATGTTAGAAATTTTTTCAATGAGTAGAAAGTATACTCTGTGGCATGAGTTATGGATTGCTCTTGCTGAAGCTGAAAAAGAGATAGGGCTTGACATAAGTGATGAACAGATAAATGAAATGAAGTTTAATAAGGGTAAAATAGACTTTGAGAAAGTAGAGATTTATGAAAAAGAGACAAGACATGAGGTTATTGCTCATATAAGAGGTTGGGGAGATTATTGTAAAAAGGCAAGACCAATAATACACCTTGGGGCGACCAGTGCTTTTGTAATGGATAATGGTGACCTTATTCAGATGTATCGAGCATTAGAACTGATCAAGAAAAGGCTTGTTAATCTTATAAACATTATGGCAAAAAAGGCTTATGAGTATAGGTCATTACCTACTTTAGGGTATACACATTTTCAACCTGCCCAACTTACCACTTTAGGTAAGAGGATAAGCCTTTGGTTACAAGACTTGATAATAGACCTTGAAGAATTAGATTTTAGATTGAGAAGAAAAAAGATAAGAGGCGTCAAAGGTACTGTTGGGACTCAAGATAGTTTTATGAAACTTTTTAATAATGATTCAAAAAAGGTGAAAGAACTTGATAATCTTGTCTGT
>Ga0308397_1000928_pt1 | contig 18238 bp, 18 predicted proteins | sample Hotspr20SampleT8_FD_202356 | JGI IMG/M metagenome (GOLD analysis project Ga0308397, IMG submission 202356) | Hot spring phototrophic mat microbial communities from Mushroom Spring, Yellowstone National Park, Wyoming, United States - 20051001_T8 ...
ACTCTTTCAAAAAGTTTATAAATTTGTCTTCAGCAGGGTTGACTTTAGCATACTTTCTTTCTCCTCCCACGGTGGAAAGGAAAACTTTGTTTATATCATCTTCCACTAAAAGCACAATGTGGGAGTTTTTAAACCTAAGGTAAATCCTTGAGTATAAATGCCTATCCTCCGAAACCCTTTTGTCGTAATTTAGCTTTACTCCCACCCTCTCCTCTTCTTGGAAAATTTCATCGTATTTTACCTCAAAGTTTTTACCCTTGGCGTAGCGATCCCGAAAGTCTGAAAAACTGCAAAAACCCTCTGCCTGTTCAAGGTTTAAAAGTTCTACCTTATCCTTTTCTCTTTCAAAAGGTTCTATAAAGGGTCTTTTTAGTTCTTCATCCCATCTTGGGACGTAAATTTTTTCTCCCTTTTCCTTTCTCTTTTTCAAACAATCGGCGGGTAATGGGAGAAATAGTTCATTCTGATGTTTTATAAAAACTCCCACAATCTTCAAAGGCTTTAAGCCTTGTTCTTTACCCAAGGAGAAAAACCTCATTATGGGCGGTGGGAAGGTGGTTTGTTGATAATGGGACTCACCGGCAGTGAAGTTTTTCAAGCTCCCAAAAGTTAGTGCATCCTCAGGTGTTAGCTCCAACAGTTTCATGTTTCCTTTCCCTCCTCTCCTTTGCTATAAAGCGGGCAGTGTAGAAAAGGTTGGCAAGGTTTTCAAGGTCTGAAATCTCTAAAAGCTTTCTCAATTGTTGCAAGTATTCCTCAATAAAAGCCCTTTTTTCCTTTCCTAAGTGTTCTTTTAGCTTATTCTTATCTACCCTTCTTTTCAGCATTCCCCTCAAAAGGGCTAAAACTATTTCTGTGGGCTTTTCTTTACTTCCTTCAAACTTGCCAACTATCTCCCTTATATCGTAGGCAGTCCTGTCTCCTATGATTTCCTTTTCAAAGTATTCAATAGTATCTTTAAAGAGGTTCAAAAACTCCCATTTTGCCCAAAAGCTTACGGGTCCTCCTCCCCTTGGGATGACGGTTATACAAAAGGCGGACTTCCCTTCTACGCTTTTTGCCTTTTTCTCTGCTTTTCCGACTTCGTTTAACAGGTAGGCAAGGTTGTCCCTTTGGTGCCCTATAACTATTCCTGCACTGACGGAGGCGTTCTCTCCTACTTTTTCCTTAAAGATAGGGTTTAGCTTTTCCGCAAAGTCCAAAAACTCCCTCAAGTCTGCCACCGCAAGCACATCATCCCCACCCGCATAGACAATTCTCAAGCCAAACTTTTCTTTGCTCTCCAAACTTTTTATTTCCCTTGCATAATCGGAAAGGGCTTTGGAGAATTTTTCGTGAAATGTTCTTTCTAATTTTTCTTTCCTTATTTTGCTATTTAGTCCAAGCCAATCTCCCATGCTGTCCCCGTCGGAAATGATAATGGCAAAGTAGTTTTTGGAAGGTTCGCTCAAAAATTTATTGTTGTATATCCAACGAAGTTCCCTAATCAAATCATCAATCACAAGCCTTAAGTCTTCTTCTTCTCTTTTTATTCTCTCAAGCTCTTTTATATCAAAAAGCTCTGCGTTGTATTCCCAAAGTCTTGGTTTTTCTTCGCCCGTATACTTTTTAAGTAAGGACTTCAGCCTATTTGCAAGGTCTGGACGCCTCTGTTCAAAATCTTTCAGTTCCTCTTTAAACTTTGCGTTGGCTATATCATGGACCGATGGAAAGGTTTGTCTTCCAAGGTAGTAAAAAGCAAATCTTTTTACAAGACACACGCCACAGAGTTTTTCGCCTTCCTTCAGGTAGTGTTTTATGTTCTTTTGGAGGCTTTCCTTTAACTTTTTCCAATCTACCGCAAGGTGTGCCCTTTCTCCACAAAGGGTGCAACCGTCGGGATGCCTTCCACCGTTGTAGGTATAAGCATCTACCAAAGGCTCATAAGGTTTTTTAGACTTCAAAGCTCCAAGCTTTCTCTCTGTCCAATCGTAGGCAACTGCGTAATCATCGTAGTCTTTTCCCAGATTTTGCTTTAACTTCTCTTTCCACTTTTTCAGCTCTTCGGAATTGGTGCATTCGCAGTAAGCCCTAAAGTAGTTTTCAAGGTGCAACTTTGCTTGTTCCCTGATCTTTTCTTTCTCTTCCTTTGATATACCTACTCTGTCTAAAACCTCTCTTAAGATGGTTTTATAGACTTCCTCCCAAAGTTCCTGAAAGTTTTTTATCACGTCCTCACGAATACATCCATCCGCCAAAAATACTATTCTGTTGGGATAGTTTGCCAAACCTTGCCCATTTTTAACAGGGACGGGATATATGATTTCTGCGTTTAGGTCTTTTATAAGCTTTTCCATAAGACTTTCCGTAAGGGTAGAAAGCAAAAGGCTTGAATGATATAGGTCCGAAAGCCTTCGGGAGTTTGAGATAAATCCCTGAACAGGTGAAAAGGTGAAGATGTGTAGCAATTTATTCATTTTTTAGCCCCTCCTTCAAGCTCCTGGAAAAACTCTTCAATTAATCTGAAGGATGGCTCTTGAGTTTTTCCCATAAAGCTAAGCTTTACGCCGTTGGGTAAAAACTTACCCCAAAGCCATAAGACCATCCACATGTATTTACCCTTTGGAGTTTTCATCACTTTGATGACCACAGGGCTTGAACGCCTTGTTATGTCATCTTCTGCCCTTACAAATTGACCATTGCTATGCCTAACAGGGATACCAAAAACTGCAGTATCAAAAACCCTTTGCCTGTTTTTGACCCTAAAGTTCATAAACCTGTTCCCTATGTCGTTTAAAGCTTCAACCCAAGTGTTGAACTCTCTCGGGCTTAATACCAACTTAACATTTCTAAGATTGGAATATTCATTGCATGGAGTTTTTGAAGAACCCACTAAGTCTTTAGCCCTTTTTAGGTTTTCCACAAGCCACTCGTCAAAGTAGCCGGTAGGAATGAAAGAAATTCCCAAATCCTTTGGGTTATAGTCTATAACCGTCAGGTTTCCTCCTCCCCTTCTGCTCCGAGAACCAACTCCACCCAAGAACATCAAAGCCCAAAGGGATGCAATATAGTGTTTTAAAAACTCATCCTTCCCAATAAGGGTTAGCCTTAGCCTTGAACCTGCTTTTATAAATTCTCGCTTTTTGTTTAGGGCTGTCATGGAATAGTATAGGTACCCTACTCCTGCATGCGGTCCGATCAAAGCACGCCTATTTCTATCAAAGCTCCAACTAAGCCTGTATTCGTTTATTAGATCACTCCCCTTTCTGACATCCCCCTCCACCCTCAAATACACCGGCGAAGCCATTTTCCCATCACCGCCAAAGATTTTTATTTCTTCTTCCCTTAGCTTTTCAATATTACACTCTCCTTTTAATGCCCTCCACCACCAACGCAAAAGTCCCACAAAGCTGGCAGGTCTTAACTCTGCCTGTTGGTTTGCACCCCCTATAAAGGCAGGAGTTATAAACTCAAGCTCAAAGGTTAGCTTTTTCACGGTCCCCTCCTGTAAAAAATTTTATAACAGACAAAACTTCAAACTTCTGACAAGGCATACTTTCCCTCCCTCAGTGCTTTGAGAAAGGAGAAGGATACAACAGGTTCGTAAGTTCCTCCGGCGTAGTTATAGATGTAGCCTTCACCGTAGTGTCCAAAGCTCAAGCCCACCATAAAGGCAATGGGCACGGGTGCGGAAAGGAAAAAGTGGAAGTCTTCAAAACTGTGCTCTCTTCTGATGTTTTGGATTACGCTTGCGGTTTCTGTTGCTACTTCTTTCATATCTTCCACCGCAATGTTTCCACTACTTTTGGCTCGCAAAAGGAGGTAGGACGGATTTTCCACCTTTTGGGAGATGTAATTTTTCACATCGCTTTCCATCTCGTGGTGGGCAAAGGATAGCATTATTACAAGGCTTTTATCTCCCCTTTGAAAGTGTTGTTCAATCTTTTCAAGGGTTTCTTTCCTTTCCTTTAACTCCCTTACGTTTACCACTGTTATAGGATGGTAGGTGTTGTTTTGATAGTGGTAAAAGACAAAGGGTTTTTGGCTTCCAAAGAGAACTCCAATGGCAAAGGCAAGGACCGCTGGACCATTTATGGCTATGTGAAATCTCTCCTTGCTGTGGAGTTTTTGCTCGGTTTCTTTGAACCTTTTCCAAAATTCCTTTAAAGCATTTTCCCAAGCATCACCTGTAAGTTGCCCAGTTATTATAGGCTTTGTTTCTAAACCACTTAGCACCTCAAAGTTTTTTAATTGTTCTTCCGAAATACCCGTTGCCTTTAAAAAGCCCCTGAACTCTCCCTCCCATCTATCTTGGGTTTTTGTAATGTATAGTGGCACATCATAGCTTTCTGCATCAAACCAAGCTTTTATATCATCAACTGTGCTAAGATAGTATGTTTCCACAAGCCTCAAGCCTAACTCTTTTGCCAACTTTTTCTTTTCCTCAATGCCGTCCACCGATTTTATGTTTCCCTTTTTGTCTATGGCTCCGGTAAACAGTGCATCCTGTGGCAGATTTTCTACATAAAGGTTCAAAACCGTGGGCAATTGAAAGCTTGCCCCAGCGAATTCCCTATCAAAGAATACCGCAAGCCCAGTCTTGAGAAATTCCTTTATAGGATTGAGATGCCTTTTTATGTTCTTTAAGTTTGTGATAACCTCCTTAAGATTTTTAACCGCCACAGCTTTTATCAGCTCCCCCTCGCCATTACTCAACACCACAGGGAACTTAAAGGTTATGTGTTTCTCTTTGAAAAACTTTACTGCGGTTTCTTCGGAAACCTTAAAGACTTTTCTGAAGGTTTGGACGGAGGGAAAAATCTCTTTGTCCTTTGAATATTTAACAAGCTCATACTGATGGGAGGGTGGAAGCTCCCAAAAGTGGCTGTAAAGCTCTTCTATATGGTCGTCAAGCTTGCCACTTTCCAAGAGAGTTCTAAAATGTGCCCGCTCAATCTCCCAAAACTTCCACATGTAAATCCTCCTCCAAGTATTCGTGGGATGGTAGGTCAGGAAGGTTTTCAAGCACGACCTTTGTGCTTGCAGTTCCCTCGTAAATAACATCTTCAAAGAACTTTATCCGCACTTTTTTACCCTCATACTCTGCCGGCAGGTATATTACAACCTTTCCTTCCTCCACTACACCAAACCAATTTTTGCCCTTTAGTGCCTTTGTCTGTGCTGCGCGTTGGTAGGCTTGCAGTTGGGATGTGTATTTTTGGACAACATAGGGTAAAAGCTGGATCACTAATCCCTTTATTGTTTCTTCCTGTTTTTCCCTTTGAATATGCGTGTAGAATAGAGAACTTAGGGTTATGTCTTCGTATCTTTTCCAGACCAGCTTGAGAAAATCTCTTATCGGTTTTATCGCAGACCACGTTGGAGACATATCTACATCCTTTAGAACCTTTTCTATGGTTTCTTGTCTAACTATGGCAATGGGATAACTTTCTTGCTCCAATAGTTCTTTTCTAAGATACACAATAAAAGGCAAAGGTGCAAAGGTGTAATGTCTTATGTGTATCCTAATAGAACACGTAGTAAGACTTACCCACTCCGTTAGAGGAACCGCATGAACAAGCCCTTCATCTTCTATATGGAAAATTAGCACGTACTCCTCGGGCATCCAAAAGAGAACTCTAATTTGTCCAACCTGAACATGGACCCTCGCACTTTCCTTGACTTTAAGCCTTTCTGTCCCCAAACTATCTTTATAGAATTTTAGAGAAGCTTTAAGCTCTTTTATGTCCAGCATATCCAATCACCTCTTAGTTTATATATAACCCTGCCTCTGGCAAATTTCTGACAGGAACCTATCAATAAAGTATTTCACCGCATCCGCAGAAGGCTCGTAGGGCAGATGGTCCTTTAGCTTTTTTTTGAACCTTTCCCAACGCTTATACAGGTTTGCTTCCGAAATACCTTTGGGCTTGTTGCAGTTTTTTTGAACTTCCTTACAAAGGTAATAGCAAACAACAGGATAGTCCTTCTCGTCCATTAGCTTTATCATAACCTCGTAAAACTTTGAACCTTCAGCCTTTTCCTCTATCCTCTCCTCGTAGGCAAAAATATTAGTTTCTTCTATACTTCTGTCGTCTTGCTCCGTTCTTTTCTTTAACGCATCGTAAGAGATCTCCTCAGAGGGTCTGATTTTGCTATAAAACTTATCCACGCAAGACCTGACTATGTTTAAAAAATACTGCCAGTTTATGAAGGTTTTTTCTTCTAAGGCTCTCTTATGAACAATCAATCTTGCCCTCAGCTCCGAAAGAATGTCCTCTAAGTAGTCATCCCCCCAATTTCTTCTAAAGATTTCATCCCTTCCTGTTTGCCTTATAAACTTTGCGGTAGAGTTCTTTATGAACTCCCTTTCCTGCGGAGTTTCTCGTCCCTCCGCAAATCTAATTAAAAGCTCTCTGTAGTCCATCACCTCTCACCTCTATAACATTGAACTTATCTATCTGCTCCAAATCTTTACAAAAACCGCAAAAGATGTAATCTTTGATAAGATCCTTGGGAAGTCTGTATAGGTAAAACCCTCTCTTTTTTCTATCATAAAAGGCGTAGGATATGTCTTGTAAATTACTGCATTCCTTTTTCTTGTTGCAAAGGGATAGGTCTACCCTCCGAACTTTGCCGTGGTTTTCTCTTGTTAAAAAACATGTAAAAAGCCATTTACTGTAGAAATAGCCAATAAAAGGTCTGCTTTTTCTTTTATGGGTGCCAAGGTCTGTTTTTAATAGTTCCTCAAGAACCCTGAGATTATCTTGGTCAAATATGCCCAGGAACTTTTTACCCTCCAGCTCTTTTCTTTGTCTGACTAATTCCTGAAGCTGTTGGAAAAAGCTATTAGAAAATCCCACCTCCATTGCTTAAATTATAGCATGGACCTTTAAATCTTTTCACCAATAACCTCTTTTATTCTCAACTTGTCAAGGTGCTCCAACCCCTCACAATAACCGCAAAATACATAGTCTTTTACGAGGTTCTTTGGCAATTTGTAAAAGTAAATACCCTGATGTTTTGAGTCGTAAAAGAGGTAAGACTCCGGTAAAAACCTGTATCTTGGACATCCTCTTTTCTTACACAGGCTAATATCTACTCTATAGGCCCTTCCCTTCTTTTGAGAAGTTAAAAATAACACAAAAAGCCAATTGCCCGACGTATAGCCTATGAATGGTCTTGTATTTCTTTTGTAAGAACCAAGGTCCGTGCCTATGAACTCCTCCAAAAACTTTAACCGCCCTTGCCTGAAATACCCCAAAAACTTCTTGCCCTCTTCTTTCCTGCCGAGAAAAATCTCCTTAATATGTTCAAAAAGGCTCTTTAAAAACCCCATTTTTTACCCCTCTTTTAGATTATAGCAAAAAACACTGATGGACAAAAGGAGATAAATCTTCCAGCTTTTCTGAACTTCTCACCCAAGGTGTATAGACCAACTTTCAATAATATAATCTTTAAGCGGGAGCACCATGGAAACCATAGAAGGGCTCAAAGTTCATTACAACTGGACTGAGGAGGACGAGGAAAACCTACGCAGGGTCTCTTGGATGGGTGAAAAGTATAAGGAAGAGTTCATAGAGGAATTTTACAGATACCTTAAAAATTTCCCAGATGCGGGCAAATATCTTTCCAGCAAAGAGGTAAGGGAAAGACACAAAGAAAAAATAAAGAGGTGGTTTGTTTCCCTTTTCACTTCAAAGTATGATGCTCAATACCTAAAAGGGTTATACAGTGTGGGAGAGACCCATCTCAAGATAGGTCTTCCGCTTCATTATGTGCAAGCACTCATAAGCTTTGTAAGAGGTTATCTAATGAACATCATAAATAGAGAGATGGGAAAATCTACAGAAGCCAGTAGAATACTGATCTCGATTAACAAGGCTTTAGACATAAACCTTGATGTAATGATCAATTCTTTTAGAGAGGAAGAGTTGCGCCTATATCATGCAATGGGAAAGTATCAAAAAATTCTGATAGAAAATATTAGGAGGATATCGTGGTTCTTTGACTTTTTCATAGTTTTGACCTTGGCAATGGTAGGTGTTTTCCTCATCCTTTGGATCATATACGAGATTTGGCTCATTCTCGCGGGAGTGTTGCCTTTGGAAAGGGGCGGTTTGAGTGTGCTAGGTTCTATCTTGATCCTTTATGCAATCTCTGAGCTTCTTTCTGAGGAAATAAAGCACATAAAAGGCTCTGCCCTGAGCTTAAAGATATTTGTGAGCGTTGCCTTGGCGGCGGTTATAAGAAAGGTATTGATAATCTCTTTGTCTCCTGAAAAGTTTCAGGAGCTGACAACCCTCTCCCTTGTGATTTTGGCCTTGGGAGTAGTATTTTGGCTCATATACAGAGTTGAATCAAAGCTTTAAAGTATAATTTCTCTATGAAAACCACACCTTTGCATCCTTTACACATCCAATCCAAGGCAAAATTTACAGAGTTTGCAGGATACCAAATGCCTTTGCAGTATTCCTCCATAGTAGAAGAGGTTATGGCGGTCAGGAGTTCTGCGGGACTTTTTGATATATCCCACATGGGAAGGCTTTGGATTAGGGGAAAAGATGCAAAACAAAAGCTGGACTTTTTGACTACCAACTCTTTGGACAAGCTAAAATATGGTAAAGTTCAGTATAACTTATTGGTCAACGAGAGGGGAGGTGTAAAGGACGATATAACTGTTTATATGATGGGGGAGGAGGAATACTTTTTGTGTGTAAATAGCATAAACAGGGAGAAGGTTTTAAACTGGCTTGCCTCTTGGGGTTTAACAGTGGAAGATTGGACCTTTCATAGCGTGCAAATAGCCCCTCAGGGCAAGTCCGCAGAGGAAAAATTGAGAAAGTATTTTGAAGTCAGTGGTTTGAAAAGATACAACTTTTTGACAGTTGGGAATGTAATAATTTCCCGCACAGGCTACACAGGAGAGGACGGCTTTGAAATTTACGCACCCATCAAGGAGGGCATTGAAATTTTTGAGGCCCTTTCAAAGGAGGTGCAAACCTGTGGGCTTGGTGCAAGGGATGTTTTGAGGATGGAGGCGGGTATGCCTCTGTATGGACACGAACTTTCGGAGGATATCTCTCCTCTGATGGCAAGCTTAGACAGGTTCATAAGCAGAGAAAAGGACTTTTTAGGGAAGGATGAGATGTTTTCAAAGGAGCCACAGAGAAAACTCTTCGGTCTTGGGTTGCAAGAAAAGGGTGTGCCTAGGGAGGGCTACCGGATAGAGATGAACGGCAGAGAAATAGGTGTGGTCTCAAGCGGAACCTTTTCGCCCACCTTAAAAAAGGGCATAGCCCTTTGCTTTGTGGATAGGGAATATCTAAAGGAGGGCGCAGAGGTTGAGCTTGTGATTAGGGAAAAGCCCGTAAGGGCAGTTCTAAGAAGGTATCCCTTCATAAGGTAATGGCATATCATAGCCTTCTGAGGAAGGTTATAACCCTACAAAGAAAGGTAAAGCTGATCCCTCCCAGCAGTGCTATTCTTGTGGCTTTCTCAGGTGGCATAGATTCATCTTCTTTAGCGGTAGCCCTGCAAAGGTTAAAAGAGCCCTTAAAGATAAAACGCTTAGCCCTTTTACACATAAACCACCTTTTGAGGGGAGAAGAATCTTACAGAGATGAGAACTTTGCAAGAAGTTTCGCCCAAAAATACTCCTTAGGGCTCTTTGTGGAGAGGGTGGATGTGCCAAGTTTAGCCAAAAAAAGGGGAGGCAACATAGAGGCGACCGCAAGGGAGGAAAGATACAGGCTCTTTGAGGAGGTGAGAAAAAGGGAGGGTTTTGACTTAGTGGCAACTGCCCATCATCTGGGGGACTTGGTGGAAACCATAATTCTTTGGCTCACACGGGGCACGGGGCTTGAGGGACTTTTGGGCTTTGAACCAATGGAGGGCAACATTATAAGACCTTTTTACCTTGCCACTCGGCAGGAGATAGAGGATTTTGCCAAAAAGCAAGCCCTTGAGTGGGTGGAGGACTCCACCAACTATGACCTTTCTTTTGTAAGGAATAGAATAAGGCACAGGGTGGTGCCCGAGCTAAAGGCTATAAACCCAAACCTGGAAGAGAGCGTGCTTAGGATGAGGGAAATTTTAAAGGAAGAGAACGAGCTTCTTAAAAAGCTACTTCAGACTGCCCTTTTGAAGGTAAAAGAGGAGGGAAGGGAAGGCTTTTTAAAGTTGGAGCCAGCCCTCCAAAGGCGTGTGGTAATGAAGCTATACGGAGTGAAGAACTTCAAAGAGGTGAGCAGGATCATAAACAGGATAAAGAAGGGTGATACAATATAAGTAAATGGTTAATTACTTTTTAGGGGGTGCCGTATGTTCAGTATAACCGAGTATTTGACCCATGAGCACAGAAAGTGCGACGAGCTTTACGCAAGGGTGGAGGAGCTTTTAAAAAAGGGACAATGGGAAGATGCAAAGAGAGCCTTTGAGGAATTTAAGGCTGAAACCCTTAAGCACTTTTAGAGGGAGGAGGACGTGCTCTTTCCTGAATTTGAGGGTAGAACAGGCATATTTATGGGTCCTACGCAGGTGATGAGGATGGAGCATGCACAAGCGAGGGAGCTCATAGAGAGAATGGAAAGGGCATTGGAGGAAAAGAAGGAAAAGGAATTTTTTGCCATCGGAGACACCTTTATGATCCTTATCCAACAGCACAATCTGAAGGAAGAACAGATCCTTTACCCAATGTGCGACCAACATTTAGACCCTTCTGAAATAGTGCAAAAGATGGAAAATCTATAGCCTATGAGGGGCCTCTCTGTCCATCAGGCACCGCCCCTTCAGATTATAGCCCTTTACTTTTCAACTGCCTGCGTATTTTGGTTTTTATCCTCTCTGCTGGAGCTTTTTCTCTTCTTTAAAAGAGAGTTAAACCTTCCATTACTGGTCTATAGCCATGTGGTGGGCTTTGCCTTAATTACTATGTTTGGAGCCCTCTTTCAGATGCTTCCCGTGGTTGCTAGCGCAGTTATATCGGAACCCCTCAAAAAGGCAATACCCATATACTTAGCCCTGCTTTTGTCTTCCCTTCTCTTCCTTGGTGGTTTTTTATTAAAGAACGAAAACCTTCTGCTCTTTGGTGCAACTTTATTGATGCTCAGCATAATCTCCGCAGTCTTTCTCATGCTCTATTATCTTCTTCCTAAAAAGAGTTTTGTACCGGCGGTTAGGGGTTTTAAGTTCAGCTTCCTCTTCCTGCTCGTTGCCACTCTCTCCGGCTATCTTTTTTTGACCTTAAAAGAACCTCTATTTTTCAAAATCCACTACTCCTTTATGCTTTGGGGTTGGATTGGAGGGCTCATAGCAAGCGTTTCCTTTCAGGTAATAGAGCTCTTTTACACCACACCACCCTATCCTAAATTTTTCGCATGGCACTTTCACATCTTGGTATTTTTCTTCCTCCTTTTCTCCCTTTTGGGCGCATCCTTCCCATACAGGCTACCCTTATCCATCCTTTACATAGTCTACGCCCTAACTACTGTATATCTACTGTTAAAAAGCAAAAGAAGGGTTTTGGAATACACTCCAAAGTTTTGGCTTTTGGGTATGGGACTTCTCCTGTTGGCGAGCATTTTCTTTGTTTTCGGCGAGTTCTTGGCTTTCTTGGTTTCCTTTGTATTGTTCTTCAGTTCAATAATACTTGGCATGATGCAAAGGATCGTTCCCTTTTTGGTATGGTTCCATCTGAGCGGTTTTGGTCTAAAGGATGCACCTTTGATCTTTGAAATAATTCCACCGCGCCGGCAGGCAATAACCTTCTACAGCTTTTTGACCCTTTGCCTTTCCATACCCTTCGCCCTTATAAGCACGGATTTTCTGATAGTCTCCATAATACTGCATCTTTTTACCGCTTCGGTTTTACTTTTCAACGTGCTCGGTAGTATCGGAATATATTTAAAGTATGTTAAACAGGGTCTTTAGGATCTTCAGAGAGAAGGGTGGAATACTCAAAGCCCTGGACCTTTGGGATTGGTATGAGTTGTTGGAGCCCAAGTGGCAAAAGAAGGTGAAGTATTACTTTTCTTTAAAAACCATAAAGAACTTGAACTTTCCTTACAAGGCTAAGCACTTTGACAGCGGAGATGTTCAAACTGCCTACACAAAGAGGACTTTTCTTGGGAGCTTAGCCCAAAGTGCCCTTTTGGAGAAGGACTTTGAAACTGCCCAATGGCTCTATTGGGAAGCCCTAAAGCAGGAAGGCACACCCTACGAGGAACATCTGATCCTCAACGACCTTCTTCTACTCTATCAAAAACTCAAAGACTTTGAGAAGATGGAGAAGGTTGCAAAAATGGATGTGGAGCTATTCCCAGAGTATGCGGAAGAGCTAAAGGAAAGAAACGGTGGGAAATTGCCACAGATCAACTCCTTTGAGGTTTTGGTTTATCTTTATGAGCGAAAGGGTCTTTTTGAGGACGCCTTGGCACTGATAAAGAGAATAAAGGAGCTTGGCATTTCCTACTCACATGAGGAAGAAGTTCTAAAAAGAATTTCTGATAAAATAAACTCCCTTTGACATGGGGTTCAGCTGTGGAATAGTGGGGCTTCCTAATGTAGGAAAATCAACCCTCTTTAATGCCCTTTTACAGTCTGCAAAGGCACAGTCTGCCAACTATCCCTTTTGCACTATTGAACCCAATGTGGGTGTGGTGGAGGTGCCAGACCAAAGGCTCTATCACATAGCCCAAAAGGAGAGGTCAAAAAAGATCACACCCACCTTCATAGAGTTTTGGGACATTGCGGGCTTGGTAAGAAACGCCAGCAAAGGGGAGGGTCTGGGTAATCAGTTCTTGGCAAACATCCGAGAGGTGGATGCCATAGTTCAGGTTCTGAGATGCTTTGAGGACCCGGATGTGGTGCACGTGGAGGGAGAGGTTGACCCAATAAGGGACGCCCAGATTATAGACTTGGAGCTTATAGCCAAAGACCTGGAGACGGTTGAAAGGAGGTTAGAAAAGGCTCAAAAGATGGCAAGGCTTGGAGACAAAAAGGTAAAAGAGGAGCTTGAACATTTGGAAAAGATAAAGGCAGTCCTTGACAGAATGGAGCCTCTGCGGAGGCACAAAGAAGAGTTTGGAGAGGAAACCATAGAGTATGCAAAGAAAACTCTATTTTTGCTTTCTATCAAGCCCACCACGTATGTTGCCAATGTGGGAGAGGAAGATTTGCCACAGGGCAATGAGTGGTCCGAAAGGGTAAAGGCTTACGCAGAGGAAGAATCTGCGCCGGTGGTGGTTATGTGCGCCAAGCTTGAGGCAGATTTGATCGGATTAGAAGGTCAAGAAAAGCTTGAACTTTTGAAGGCTTACGGGCTTGAAGAACCAGGATTAAATAAGCTAATAAGAGAGGGCTACCGTCTGCTTGGACTTATAACCTTCTTTACCGCCGGCGAGAAGGAAAGCAGGGCTTGGACCATCAAAAAGGGCACAAAGGCACCACAAGCGGCGGGTAAGATCCACTCGGATATGGAAAGGGGCTTCATAGCGGCGGAGGTCATCAACTACGAAGAATACAAAAACCTCCCATCCCTAAGCAAGGCAAAGGAGCTTGGTCTGGTAAGGTTGGAGGGTAAGGATTACGTGGTTCAAGACGGAGACATAATATACTTTAGGTTCAACGTGTGAAAATCTCAAGGATTTTGTTTATGGTCCTTCGGGCGGAAAACTTTTCCCAGTATAGCTTTTGGGAGTTTCGGGAGAAGATTTCCCAGTTTTCCAGAGCCAAGGAGAGCTTTTCCTTAAGTGCCTCTGGTTTTCCTCTTTCAAAGATGTAGCCGTTGAAACCCTCTATTACCGCCTCCTTTTGTCCTCCCGAATCGGAAACTACCAAGGCACAACCACTTATCAGCGCCTCAAGGGCAACCCTTGCGAAGGCTTCCTCTCCCTTTGATGGAATAACGCATACATGGGCTTGGGCGTAGTATTTTTCCACCTCTGGGGTGTAGCCCACAAAGAGAAAGCTTTCCCGGTAGCCTTGGACCATAGCCTTCAAATCCGCCTCCGCCCTTCCATTGCCCACAAAGATGCATTCAATGGAATAGCCCTTTTTTAAAAGCTCCAAACAAGCCTTTGCCAAGTCAAAGACACCCTTTCCTTCATCCAGCTTGCCCACAAAAAGAACCTTTAGCCTGCCATTCTTTGGTTTTTGAGTAGCTTTGAACCTGTCCTCTTCTATAATGTTATAAACCACCTCCACCTTTTGCGGTGGCACGCCCTCCCTTATTAAGTTCTGCCTAACATGTTGGCTTACCGCCAAAAATTTATCCACAAAGGGAAAGACAAACTTCCGAACTGTCCATTCTCTCATGCGGGACATATGCCTGAAGAAAAAAACCTTACTACCCGCCAACTTTCCGCAGTAAAGAACATCTGGATACTCCTTTCCGTTGTTGGCTACCACAATATCCGGCTTTTCTGAGCTTATTGCCCTATACAGCTTTATCATGCTCGGCAGTGTTAGGCTGTGGGGAAAGGGTATGTAAAGCTTTCTTACAAAGTCTGTATTTTGATCCACAAAACTGCCCTTGGCACATATTAGGGTTATGTCAAAGAAATCCTTCAGATGTTTTAACATGCTTACGGTGTGGAGTTCTGTGCCTCCAAAGTTTGGGTTTGGATTGCCGTTAACCCAAAAAACCCTCAATCTTCCTCGTAATCCAACTGGTTATAAACCGCAAATATGTTGGCGTTGTAAAATTCATTATACATTTTGTAGTCCTTGAAGGGATTTTCCGCCAGTGCTTGCCTTATCTCGTCTATGCTTTTGCCTTCTTCCTTCATCTTTTTTACCCTTTCCCTGAGAAAGGTAAGGTAGTTCAGAGTATCATCTACGGCATCCTTTTTGAGGGGTTCGTTGTGCCCAGCCAGGATAACCTCCACGTCCATACCTTTGAGCATCCTAAGAGCCTTTATCCATCCCCCTACGCTGGCGTTTCTATCCCCGGCAAAAATGATCCTTTTGTAGCTAACCAGATCTCCCGCAAAGAGCACCCTCTCCTTTGGCATATAAACCACAAGGTCGTTGTTATTATGGGCACTGTGTTTAAGGGGGATCAGCTTAAAGGTGTATTCTCCCACCTTTAGTTCTGTGTCTTCCTTTACCACTATATCTGGTGGCACCAACACCACACTATCAAAGAGACCCTTGAACCTCTGTTTGGCACCATCCAGAGCCATCTGGGCTTGACCTGATCTGTATTCCTCCATCAAAACATGGTGGGCTATTATCTTTGCTCCAAGCTCTTTGTATGTTTTTACACCATACCAATGGTCTGGATGGTAGTGGGTTATTATGGCATACTTTATGGGCGCCCTTTTTACCCTGTATAAGTTCTCCATAAACTCCTTTGAAAGCTCGGGAGTGGGCAGTGCATCCACCACCACCCATCCTTCTTTGGTTAGCACCGCAAAGGCGTTGGACATGAACCCCCTGTTTTCCAAAGAGGGCAGGGCATCCACACCTCTAACCATGTAGATGTTCCCCGAGACCCTTTTTAGCTTCATCTCGGGGGCAAAGGCAAAGGCAAGCACCACAAAGAGCAGAATAAGTTTAAAGAGCTTATACATTTTTTACTCCCTCATAAAGGCTGTTCTTTTCATAAAGCTTTGAAAGGTTTGCGCTCCTTCTCGTTAGCCAATTGCTTCTGTATAGATGCACCTCCACCAAACCTTCCTGAGGGAACAGTTCCTCCGAGAGCCTGCTTATGCTTCCACCCTTTGGAAGGCTATCCAAAAGGCTCTTTAAAAATTCCTGAAGGCTACCACCCCTAGGCAGAAAGCCTTTCGTTTTCCTTTTACCCATGAGGGTTGAGTAGGTTCCTTCCTCCTCTCCCATCAAAAACATGGGCACCCTAAAGTAGGACAGGGAAGAGAGCCCATCTAAGAAGGGAGAGAAGACCACAAAGTGCTCTACCTTTTCCCTAAGCTTGGAAATTCTCTCTGAGCCATATAGGTCAAAGAGGTCCTCTCCAAAGATCAGAAGGTTTCTTACCCTGCCCTCCTCCACATGCCTTATTAAGCTCTCTATGGGAGTGAGCTCCTCCCAAGAAAAGTTCTCAAGCACACCCAAAAAGTTTGCCTCTTTGCAGACCAACATAACATCCCAGCCCTTTTCTTCTTTGAACTTTCTAACCTTTGCACCCCACTCCTTGGCGGACTCTCCAAAAACACCCTCCAAGTTAAAAACCAGCAAACCTCTGCCATCCAGTTTTTGAGTGGCCTCCCAGCTTATCACCTCTGGGTTTAGCTTTGCGTCCCTTTCCACATTACCCACCTTGAAGACCTTACCTTTTATGTAATAAGAAAGCACCGGTGCAGTGGAGGTTAGGTCCTCTCCCACCAACAGGAACTGGGAATAATTCTTCAGGTCCTCAATGCCTATGGGCTTATACTCTCCGTAGGTTTTCAAGAAGGGATAGAGGTTGGCGGTTAATGTAGTGCTAACCAAGGCGGAGCTTCTTTGGGCAATCTCCTTAAGAAGGGCTAAGTTTTCGTTGCTGAGGTATCCAGATATAACTATGGCGGTGGTGCCCTCACCCTTTAGGTAGGTGGCAAGGATCTGGGCGGTGTTGCCAAAGGTCTCCTCTTTACCAAAAAGCTGTGGCTTTCTTAACCTGCTGTCGTTCAAAAGGTCGTAGCCAAAGAAGGCTTTGGCACATATATCCAAGCTATCGGTGGGCTTGGTTCTATACACCTTTTCTTCGGACCTCCAGTCTCCCACTCCATACTCTATTTGCACCTCACAACCCACGGGGCAAAGGCTGCAGGCGGTCAGGTGCCTCTTCAGTAGCCAGCTTCTGGTCCAGTATTTGAAGGGCTTTGAGATTATGGCACCCACCGGGCACACATACACACAAATCCCACACATCTCACAGGTGGAGGTGTCCATGGGTCTTTGGGCAGGTACTATGTTTGAATGAAAGCCCCTCTCTTCCACGTACAGAGCCCTTGCACCTACCACGTCGTCGCATGCCCGGGTGCATCTATAGCACACTACGCATCGGTTGGAGTAATACTCCAAAAAGTCGCTCTCCCAGTCTAACTCATGCCTCTCCTTTTCAAGGGCAGAAACTGGAACTATCTGTTTTTGAGGTCCAAAGAGGGCACCATAATCTTGCAGGTCGCATTCTCCCGCCTTGTCACATATAGGACAGTCCAAGGGATGCCTTGTCATGAAGGCTTGCAAAAGGTATTTTTGATTTTCCACCACCGCAGGATGCTTGGTGGATATAACCATCCCATCTTCCACAGGTGTATTGCAAGAGGTTATAAGCCTGCCCGTCTTTTCGTTATACACAATGCACATTCTACATGCACCTATAATTATCAACCTGGGATGGTAGCAAAAGTAAGGCACATCTATGCCTGCATCCAGCAAAGCCTGAAGCAGGGGCTTACCCTTTTCCACCTCAAGGGTTTTCCCATCTACGGTTATAGTAACTATAGATGTCATGCACTTTCCTCCTTATAAGTAAAAGTAAAAAAGTAAAAAATATATTAACTACTTCTAACCTGGTCACCCAAACTATACAAAACTGCACATATTTTGTGCAGCCGTTCCCTGACCAGGAAGAGGGACTAACCCTTTTTGTTTCGCCACTCCTACCCAATCCCCTAAGAGGATCACCCTCTTTAGGGGAGAGAAGTCTCTAAAACTCTCAAGGCAGGAGAAGGCAAGGGCTACGGAAAGAACTCGCCAGCTTTTTTGTCCCACCTTAGTGGAACCCCTCATCGGTTTCCGCCAGCGATTAACCGCTTGTTGGGTAGCTGTCTCACTCTTCCCGCTGTCCAGCAAAAACTTAAGCAAAAGCTTTAACTCCCTCTTCAGTCTTCTCAACTCGCTTTTTAGCTTATTTCTCTTGTATTCGTTTTTCTCCTCTTCCATCTCCTTCTTAAGCTTAGCAATCCTATCCTCAACCCTTGCCACCGAGTAAGACAAAAACTCCTTATCTTCTAAAAGCTTTCGGTAATTCTTAGGCAAGCTTTCTTTAAACCCAAGCCCACGTCTCGCTATCACATAAGCACCCGCTATATCCTTGTCTATGCCTAACATGGGAGAGTATTTAAGAAGATGCCATACCATTTTAGCCCGACGTCTCTGTCCTCCTCCGGGATCTCCTGCCAATCCTTCCATTCTTCAAGCTTTTTCAAAAGTTCCCTTTCAAAGGGATGTTTTTGCTTTTTGTATTCTTCAACTTTGTTTATTCTTGCTGGCTTTAACTTTGCATGCTTTCTAAGAATTTCCTCTACAA
>Ga0308397_1000934_pt1 | contig 18180 bp, 17 predicted proteins | sample Hotspr20SampleT8_FD_202356 | JGI IMG/M metagenome (GOLD analysis project Ga0308397, IMG submission 202356) | Hot spring phototrophic mat microbial communities from Mushroom Spring, Yellowstone National Park, Wyoming, United States - 20051001_T8 ...
CATGTCCCAAAGATACCCCAAAGCCGCTACCCGGTAGAACCCCCGGATGCGGTAGCCGATGTGTTGCACTTGCATGGCATGCCTCCTGGTTCAGAGGAGTGCCAAAGGTTTCTGAGCTTATGCACCGCTACATGACCTACCGCTACGGATTTACCCAAACCGTGCTCACCCGCGCGCTCCTCGGGAAAGGACATCGGCCTCGCTCTCTGCCATCCTACGAGCGTGACCCGGCCCCGCTCAACCCTGGTTTCGCTGTCCGACACCCCGTGGTATCACGTGGTCAGCCGCTGCGTACGGCGCGCTTTCTCATGTGCATCCTCAACAAAGGCATCGCCCGGCAGGCGAATGCCGGAGAGGGCATCAAGGACCGCTTCCGGGAAGGCCGCTTCAAGAGCCAAGCGCTTCTCGATTTAAAAAACCCAACCGCTCGCCTAAGGCCTTTTCAACAGCAGCGGCCGCCTCCTCCGCTCCCATCTGGCTGGTATCGACCACCAGATCGGGCGCTAACGGCGGTTCGTAGGGGCTGTTGATTCCGGTAAAGTTGGGGATCTGCCCGGCGCGCGCTTTGCGGTAGAGCCCCTTGGGGTCGCGCCGCTCGCACACTTCAAGGGGAGTAGCCACATAAACCTCAAGGAACCGCTCAGCGCCGATGATCTCCCGTGCCATTTGCCGTTCGGCACGAAACGGGCTAATCAAGGCGGTGAGCACGATCAACCCTGCATCAACCAACACCTTGGCCACTTCAGCCGCCCGGCGGATATTCTCCACCCGATCCGCATCGGTAAACCCCAGATCCTTATTAATCCCCAGCCGCAAATTGTCGCCATCAAGAAGATAGGTATGCCGCCCCTCAGCAAAAAGACGGCGCTCTAGGGCATTGGCCACCGTCGATTTCCCTGACCCCGACAACCCCGTGAACCAGACCACCAGGCCAGGGTGGCCATTGAGTCGTTCGCGGTCAGCGCGCGTCACGGCAGTGGCTTGGCGATGGACATTCTGCGCCCGCCGTAGGCTATGGCGGATCAGACCAGCAGCCACTGTGTCGTGGCTAAAGCGATCGACCAGAATAAATCCCCCCAGCGTGCGGTTCTCTTCGTACGGGGTAAAGGCGATCGGGCGGGCGAGGGCTAGACTGACCACAGCAATGTCATTTAAAGAGAGCGCCTTGGCCGCCTCGTGCGCCTGAGTGTTGATATCGATGCGATATTTGATGCCGGTAAGCGTAGCCCCGCTCCACTGGTGCGCCAACTTCAGCTCGTAGCTTCGCCCGGCAAACCCTGCCCCTTCGTGCAGCCACACGAGCGTTGCCTCAAACTGGTCGGTCATTTCCAGCGGCTCATCGGCGCGGGTAAGGAGATCGCCCCGGGATAGGTCGATCTCGCGATCAAGCACCAGGGTCACCGCCTCACCAGCCGCCGCCCGCTCCTTTCTGCCATCAGCGGTAACGATCTCCGCTATTTGCGCCGTCTGCCCCGAGGAGGTAACCCGCACCGCATCCCCCACCTGAAAACAGCCACCGGCCACCGTCCCCGCATAGCCGCGAAAGGCGGCATCGGGGCGACTCACCCACTGCACCGGAAAGATCGCCCGCGCCGTCTTTGTAGGCGCAATCGGCAACGTCTCCAGCGCCCCCAATAGCGTCGGCCCGTCATACCAGGTCATCTGCGGCGAGCGGCAAGTAAGGTTGTCGCCGTGCACAGCCGCCAACGGAATGGCGATTACCCCGGCAAAGCCCAAGTGGTTGGCAAGCGGCCTAAAGGATTCAACAATCTCCTCATAACGCCTCTGCGCATACCCCACCAGATCCATTTTGTTGATCGCCAAGATCACCTGCTTGACCCCCATCAGCGCCATCAGGTAGGCATGCCGCCGGGTCTGGGTCAGCAGTCCCTTGCTGGCATCAACCAGCAGCACAGCCGCCTGCGCCGTAGAGGCAGCAGTGACCATGTTGCGGGTATACTGCTCATGCCCAGGAGAATCGGCTACGATAAATTTGCGGTGGGCCGTTGCAAAGTAGCGGTAGGCCACATCGATCGTTATCCCCTGCTCCCGCTCCGCCATCAAGCCATCTACAAGAAGCGCAAAGTCAAGCGCCTCCCCTTGCGTGCCAAAGCGCCGGGAGTCGCGCTCAAGCGCCTCCAACTGATCGGCATAGACATTGCCCGTCTCCCACAGCAGCCGTCCAATAATCGTACTTTTGCCATCATCGACACTGCCACACGTGATAAACCGCAGCAGCTCCTTGCCCTCTTGCGCCGCCAACCAATTAGCCAGCTCCTCCGCCACCGACAAAGCCCCACCCTGTCGCCCTGGCCGCCGCTCATGCGCCGCCACTTCGCTGGCCAGCTTGCCCGCTGCAGGCCCGCCATCTGCACTTTTGCTCTGGGTCATTAGAAATAGCCCCCCTGCTTTTTCCGTTCCATCGAACCGGCACTGTCATGGTCGATCTTGCGCCCATGCCGCTCAGAAGTGCGGGCATGGATCAATTCCCACAAAATCTCCTCTATCGTCTGGGCTTGCGACTCGATTGCACCGGTAAGCGGATAGCACCCCAACGTGCGAAAGCGCACCGTACGGATCTCGATCCGCTCCCCAGGCAGCAGCCGGCAGCGCTCATCATCCACCATCAGGATCATCTCAGGACGAACCACTACCGGCCGCGGCCGAGCAAAGTAGAGCGGTACCACCGGGATCTGCTCAAGGTATAGATAGTGCCAGATATCCAGCTCAGTCCAGTTGGAGAGCGGAAAGACCCGGATGCTCTCCCCTGGATGTTTGCGCGTGTTGTATAGCTGCCACAGCTCAGGCCGCTGCCGCTTCGGATCCCAGCGGTGGCTTGCCGTTCGCATCGAAAAGATCCGCTCCTTGGCGCGCGACTTCTCTTCATCGCGTCGTGCGCCGCCAAAGGCCAAGTCGAAACGGTAGCGATCAAGCGCCTGTTTCAACCCCTCCGTCTTGGTGATGTCGGTATAAAGTGCCGAGCCGTGGTCAAAGGGGTTGATCCCCTTTTCCACCGCTTCGGGGTTGGTATGAACAATGAGCTCCATGCCGCTTGCTCGGGCCATGAAGTCGCGAAAAAGGTACATCTCCTGAAACTTCCAGCCGGTATCGACATGTAACAGCGGAAACGGTGGCCGTCCCGGCCAAAAGGCTTTCCGAGCCAGATGAACAAGTACGCCGCTGTCTTTGCCAACGGAGTAGAGCATCACCGGGTTTTGCGCCTCAGCCACCGCTTCGCGGATGATGTAAATGCTCTCGGCTTCCAACGCCTTAAGGTGCGGCGGCAGCTCCGCGCGCGATACCCCCAGCGGCGGGAGCGCAAGGTCTGCCGGCAGCACCGGCCGGTACGCATGCACCGCCACCTCAACTCCGGGCAAACGCGCTTCGCGCAACCACCCTACCAACACGCCGTGGGGGAAGAGCACCACCTTTTTTCCCACCGCTTGGGCCAGCGCGGTCACCGCGCGGCACGCCTCTGCCCCATCGGCCCGGGATAATGGCACCCAGAACCGCTCGCCGCGGCCATCGTTGGCAAAAAGGCATGGCTGCCCTTTGGGCAACGACGCAACCTCTGCAAAAAGAACCCGGTCGCGCCGAGCACGCGCTTGTTCAACCGCCCAGCGCAGCACTAGGGAATTCAGAGGACGACCCAACTCATCGCGCAGCCCCTCCTCCGTAAGCAGCGGCGGAAAAAGCCGCATCGCCACCAACTGCCGCTCGGTCGTCCGCCTGCTCTGGCTTTTGCCACGCCGCTGCAGATGGGCGTGGGCCTTATCGATATCCCACACCTCAAAGGAATCAAGCCCCATCAGGTCGGGAGATTCTCCCCTCTCGGCCTCTGTCGCAAAATGCGAATTATCCATACAAACCTCTTGTTCTACGCGAAATGATACGGTAAAATCATAGCACGAACTTCAGGATACGCAAGATGCGACACTCCCTTGTCCGCGAAGAGGAACTACCAGCGCTCCGCCAACTGCTGCGCGCAGCCGGTGCGGCAATCTTGGTCCACTTCGGTGCAGCCACCCCCAGCCGATACAAAGCCGACGCTTCGCCGGTAACCGCTGCTGACCTTGACTGTTGCGCCAGCGAAACTTAACGTGACGCGTAACCCCATCGTGTAGCGCATCGGCTGCAAGTAGGCCAAAGCGTCGCACTAGGGGTACTGGCGGTGCGCCCGCACGATACAATTACCAGCAGCACAAACCAGAAGGAGCACGGCCGATGACCACCGCAAGCGAGATGAGTTGGGATGAGATCAAAACGCTCATTGCTGAACTTGCCATCCAGAGCAAAGAGACCGACCGAAGGTTCCAGGAGACCGACCGAAGGTTCCAGGAGACCGACCGGAGGTTCCAGGAGACCGACCGAAGGTTCCAGGAGACCGACCGGAGGTTCCAGGAGACCGAAGCGCAGCTGCGCGAGACCGACCGTCAGCTGCGCGAGACGCGGCGCCTGGTTGAGCGCATCTCGCGGGATCTGGGTCGCCTAGGCAATCGGCTGGGCGAGTTTGTCGAGGAGATGGTCGAGCCAGCAGTGGTGGCGCTTTTCCAGGCGCGAGGCCTGAAAGTGCATCGCACGATGAAAAATCTTACTTACCGTAATGATGACGGACGGCTGCTGGCGCAAGTCGATTTGGTGGCCATCGACAGCGACACCCTCATTGCCATCGAGTGCAAAAGCCACCTCTCGGTCGATGACGTCAATGAACACCTCGAGCGCCTGGCGCACTTCAAGACTTATTGGCCAGAGTATGGCAGCTATAGGCTACTGGGGGCAGTCGCTGCCATGGTCGTGCCCGACGAAGCGGCTGCCTACGCCTATCGTAAGGGGCTCTTTGTACTTGCCCCCTCAGGCGAGACGATGCGGCTGTTAAACGACAAGGCGTTCCAGCCCAGGGCGTGGTAGCTATGCCTACCTTCCTCCACGTCGGCTGCGGTGCTAAACGCAGCTTGCCGTAGAGTTCAAGCACATCTACCACAGCAGCCATCGCTATCCTCCCTTTTCATCGCTTTTAGAAGTATAGCGGCATGGCCTGCACCAGAAAAGGGGGAAGCCCTCACACGGGCAAGCGTTTGGATCTCGCAGGACTGGCCAACGAAATCAGCGCGGTCACCCAGGCCAATTACCACCTAAAGCGCCCCTCTTTGCCGCGGCAATTGGCGTGGATAATCAGCCAAGGTACAATCGCACCACCTTGGCCTCTGAGCCCCTCATGCGCCTTTCCCGCCTCCTGCGCATCCTGTGGATCAGCTACCGCTTCCGGCTTGATGAGATCGTTGCCCAGGCCGACCCTTCCGGTCGGCTAAGCCGCTGGTGGCATCTGCTCTTCTTCTGGCGCCACGACACCACACCGCGCGGGGTGCGCCTGCGCATTGCGCTGGAGATGCTCGGCCCGATCTTCGTTAAGTTCGGTCAGATGCTCTCCACCCGCCGCGATCTGATCCCCGCCGACATCGCCGATGAGCTGGCTAAGCTTCAGGATCGCGTCCCGCCCTTTCCCAGCGTCGAGGCGCTGGCAATCCTCGAACGCCACTTTGGCCAACCGGTGCACGAGGTCTTTGCAGCGTTCGACCCCAAGCCAGTTGCCAGCGCCTCGGTGGCCCAGGTTCATTTCGCCACCCTTTTTGATGGCCGCGAGGCGGCGGTGAAGATTCTCCGTCCGGGGATCCGCCGGGTAATCGAGCACGATGTAGCCCTGATGGATACTGCCGCTTGGCTCCTTGAGCGGCTCTGGTCGGAAGGGAAACGGCTCAAGCCGCGAGAGGTGGTTGCCGAGTTTGCGAAATCGCTGGAAGATGAGCTCGATCTTATCCGCGAAGCAGCCAACTGTTCGCAACTGCGGCGCAACTTTCGCAACTCGTCTTTGCTGATTGTTCCCGAAGTTTTCTGGGACTACTGCGGCTCGCAGGTGATGGTGATGCAGCGGATGCACGGCACGCCGATCTCGCAGATCGACGCACTGCAGGCGCAGGGGATCGACTTGAAGCGCCTTTCAGCTGCCGGGGTGGAGATCTTCTTCACCCAGGTCTTTCGTGACGGCTTTTTCCACGCCGACATGCACCCGGGCAACATCCTGGTTGCCCCCGATGGCCGCTACATCGCGCTTGATTTCGGCATCATGGGAACCTTGTCTGAGACGGACAAAAACTACTTGGCCGTCAATTTCCTCGCCTTTTTCCAGCGCGACTACCGTCGGGTGGCCCAGGCGCACATCGACGCCGGCTGGGCCCCCCCTTACGTGCGGGTCGAGGAGTTTGAAGGAGCGATCCGCGCTGTTTGCGAACCGATCTTCGATCGGCCACTTAAAGAGATCTCGTTTGGTAAGACGCTGCTGCGCCTTTTTCAGACGGCGCGCCGTTTTGAGGTCGAAGTGCAGCCGCAATTGGTGCTGCTGCAAAAGACGCTACTTAATATCGAAGGATTGGGGCGGCAGCTCGACCCCGACCTCGATCTGTGGCAGACCGCTAAGCCCTTTCTGGAGCGGTGGATGAGCGAACAGACTGGCTGGCGGGCATTGCGCCGTGCGCTGCTTGACGAGTCCCCCTACTGGGCCAAAACGTTGCCACAGTTGCCGCGGCTCCTTCACCAGGAGCTGGCGGCGCGGGAAGCGGAACGGCGCCAGAGGCGGATCGCAGCACGGCTTGCTGCCCGCGACAAGCGACAGCAGCGCTGGCGCTGGTTAGGCTGGGGGGTAGCGTGGGTTGCGTCGCTTGTCCTCACCTGGTGGTTGGCCCGGCTGGGGTAGGAGCGCAGGATGCCACACCAGAGTGGTCTTTGTGTCGCGCTTGACCGCCAGCGGCTGGATGCGACCGTCATGAAGTGGTCGCGCCTGGTGCCTGAACTCCCTGGACTTCTGGCCGACCGCCCCCACCTGATGGCCGGGGTGGCGCTGGGGGTTACTTCGGAAACGTTTAAACAGATCGCCGCCTTGGTCCGAGCAATCGAGCAGGTGGCCGAGCAGCCGGCGTGGCAGAAGATGGCGCTTGCCGAGGTTTCGCCGCTTGCCCAACACCCCTACGCCCCGCGCGGCGTCTTCATGGGGTACGACTTCCATCTGACCGAGCGCGGGCCGCAGTTAATCGAAATCAACACCAATGCTGGCGGCGCCTTCATCAACGCGCTCCTTGTGGCGGCACTGGAGCCGGATCGTCCGCCCCCCTTGCCTGAGATGGCGGGGTCGCCATTCATCGAGCGGGTGGCCGCGATCTTTCGCGCCGAGTGGCAGCTTGCTCGTGGCACGGCGCCCCTCAGCTCCCTTGCGCTCATCGACGACAACCCGGCTAGCCAATACCTCTACCCCGAATTTCTCCTCTTTCGGGCGATGCTCGCCCAGGCGGGCTGGCGGGTGGTGGTTGCCGATGCCCATCAGCTCACCTGGCGCAACGGGGTGCTCTGGGCTACCGATCTCAGCGAGCCGACCAAGAACCTGCCGGTCGATCTCGTCTATAACCGCCTGACCGACTTTGCGTTGAGCGATCCGGCCCACACGGCGCTGGCTAAAGCGCTTGCTAACGATGGCGCAGTCGTCACCCCGCACCCGCGCGTCCATGCGCTTCTTGCCGACAAACGGCGGTTGGTTGCACTCTCAGATGAGCGCACGCTCTTGGCCCTGGGAGTCGATGATCAGACACGGGCGATGCTTCTTGCCCATGTGCCGGCAACGATCCCAGTCACCGACGAGAACGCCGCGGCGCTCTGGAGCGACCGGCGCGCCTTCTTCTTTAAGCCGGTAGCCGGCTATGGCAGTAAAGCAACCTACCGCGGCGACAAGCTAACCCGCCGCGTTTGGGAGACGGTGATCCGACCCGGCCACTATGTGGCGCAGGCCTATGCCGCCCCTGCGCTGCGCTGGGTACCACAAGGCGAAGGGGCGCACCGGCCGTTGAAGTTCGACCTGCGCGCCTATGCCTACGCCGGCGAAGTTCTCCTTTTTGCTGCCCGCCTCTATGAGGGGCAGACAACCAATTTCCGCACCGCCGGCGGCGGCTTCGCCCCCCTCTTTGCTGTGTAGGGCTGTGAAGGAGACCAATCGGGCTCCGCGCCCCGCCCTCTTTTGCCGACACCGCAGGCGATGGCGCGGCACCCTCAGGGTAGGATCAACCCGCCGCCACCGCGGCCACCTGGGGCGCTGCCTGGACCGCCCAGGCCGCCTCCGGCAAGGCCCCCTCCCCCCAGGCCGCCACCAACGAGCGCCTGCTTGGCAAGCAGCGACGACTGCTCAAGCTCCAGCCGGCGCAGCTCGTCCTGCATCCGCTCAAGCTGCTTTTCAGCGGCGGCAGCAAAGCCGGCAACCGCCTCAGCAAGGTTTTTTGCCGGAATTTCAAAGGTAAGGGGCAGTGCTCCCACCGGCGTCATTACCGTGAGCTCACCGATGAAGCGTTCCTCGCGGTTCGGATCGGGATTTCCATCAGCGGTCACCGGCACCATCCGTCGGATCGCCCCAACCTTCTGATCGGAGTAGGTCTCCTCGCGGTAAAGGGTGTTGGCGTTTGGGTTGGGAACTCGGTTGGCCATCTTCAGCTCCTGACATGTGCAATTGGTTAATTCTACCTGTGAATTGCCGCGCTGCATGGTCAACGCAGCAACTTGGTACAATGACGCCATTTTTTAGGGAACCACGATGTTTACTGGCATCGTCACCGGCGTAGGCCGGATTGCTGCGGTCATACCGCAGGAAAATGGGGTGCGAATCGCCGTCGACCCCGGTGCGCTCGATTGTCACGACGTGGCAGTAGGCGATAGCATCGCCCATAGCGGCGTCTGCTTGACCGTGGTTGGACGCACTGAGGTCGATGGCCGCTTGTGCCTACTCTACGATGTCTCGGGCGAGACGCTGGCGTGCACTGTTGGACTTACTGAAGTGGGGGCACGGGTCAATCTGGAAAAGGCGCTTCGTCTGAGTGACCCGTTAGGCGGCCACCTGGTCACCGGGCACGTCGATGCAGTGGGCGAGGTGGTTGAGGTGCGCTCGGTAGGGAGCAGCCGCTTTGTGCGCCTACTTGCCCCCCCGGCGGTGGCGCCATACATCGCCCGCAAGGGGTCGATTGCTGTCGATGGGGTGAGCCTAACTGTGAACGAGGTGACCGATTGCCCTGATGGTAGCTGCCTCTTTGCCGTCAACCTGATTCCCCACACCGTCGCTGCAACCAATTTCGACCGGCTAGCGCCGGGGGTGCGGGTCAATCTCGAAGCCGACCCGTTGGCGCGCTACGGTGCGCGGCTGCTTGCCTATGCCCACCGCTTTCCCCAAACCGCCGCGCAGATCCTGGTAGGAGCAGGCGATGAATGCTAAGGAGTCTACCGCGCTGGCGACCATTCCGGAAATCATCGCCGAGCTACGCGCTGGCCGAATGGTGATCCTTGTCGATGACGAGGATCGCGAAAACGAGGGCGACCTGGTCATCGCCGCTGAGTGCGTTACCCCAGAGGCAATCAACTTTATGGCCAAGTATGGCCGCGGATTGATCTGCCTGACGCTTACCCCGCAGCGCTGCCGCCAGCTCGGGCTGCGCCTGATGGCCGAAGAGAATGGCACCCCCTATGGCACGGCGTTTACCGTCTCGATCGAAGCGGCGCACGGGGTGACCACTGGTATCTCGGCGCACGACCGGGCCCATACCATCCGCACCGCGGTTGCCCGCCACGCCAAACCAAACGACCTTGTTCAGCCTGGCCACGTCTTCCCATTGATGGCCCGCGATGGGGGGGTTCTGATTCGCGCCGGCCACACCGAAGCTGGGTGCGATCTGGCAGCACTGGCCGGATTTGAACCAGCAGCGGTAATCTGCGAAATCCTCAACGACGACGGCACGATGGCCCGGCTGCCCGAACTCCTTGCCTTTGCCAAGCAGCATGGCCTGAAGATCGGTGCGATCCGCGACCTGATCGAATACCGGCTGCGCACTGAACAGTTGGTGGAAAAGATGGCTGAAAAGCCAGTGACCACGCCGTGGGGCCCCTTGATCCTCACCGCCTTTCGCGATACCACGACGGGGGATGTTCACTTCGCCGCCTGGAAAGGGCCGATCGATCCGCAGCGCGAAACGCTGGTGCGGGTCCATGAGCCGGTTTCGGTGCTTGATTTTCTCGATCCGACCTACGCCCACCACAGCGTCACCTTACCGCAGGCGCTCGCGCGCATTGCTGAGGCGCCAGCAGGGGTGGCCGTGCTCCTTTATCGATCGCAAAGCGGTGAAGAGCTACTGGCCAACTTTGCTGAGCAGACAGTGCGGCGGCGCGCCTGGGATCCCCGCTTCCTGGGGGTAGGCGCACAAATCCTGCGCGCGCTGCACGTAGGCAAGATGCGGCTTCTCTCCCACCCGATGCGTTTTCCCAATCTTTCTGGTTTCGGTCTGGAAGTGACCGGTTTTACGGACGAGTAAGCATGGCACGATACGACGATATCCGCGAATGGGAACCGAACCTCGATGGCCGGGGGGTGCGCGTTGGGGTAGCGCTGGCCCGCTTCAACCGCGACGTGGGCGATGGACTGCTTTCAGCGGCAATCGAGCGGCTGCGCGCGCTCCACGTGGCGCCTGAGGCGATCGCCATCGTCACCGTTCCCGGTGCGCTGGAGCTGCCGTTGGCACTACGGGCGATGGCCCAGAGCGGCCAGTTTGACGCGCTGATCGCACTGGGCGCGGTGATTCGCGGCGAAACCTACCACTTTGAGGTGGTGGCCAACGAGATGGCCGCTGGCATTACCCGCGTACAGCTCGATACCGGCGTGCCCATCGCCAACGGGGTGCTGACGACCAACACCGACGAAGAGGCCGAGGTGCGCATGACGCAAAAGGGGCGCGATTGCGCCGAGGTGGCTGTTGAGATGGCCAACTTGCTCCGCTCGCTCGCCCGTGAAGGGGGAAGGCGATGAAAACTGGCCACGGTCAGCCCAAGGCAGCCAGCGACAAGGGGCGGTCACGCCGCCGGCTTGCCCGCGAGTTGGCGATGAAAGGGGTCTATCAGTGGCTGATTACCGGCCACGACACTGCGGCGATCGAAGCCCATATAAGCGACGATCCCCTCTTTGCTCAGGCCGATCATCTCCTCTTTCTGGAGCTTCTGCGCAGCGCCATCGCCCAGGCGCCGCGCTGGCGCGAGGCGCTCGCCCCCTTCTCGCGGCGGCCGATCGCCGAGCTTTCGCCGATCGAACACGCCATCTTGCTCCTTGCTGCTGTCGAGTTTGCTAACCACCCGGAGACCAACCACCGGGTGATTCTCGACGAAGCGATCGAGCTGGCCAAACAATTCGGTGCCGACGAAGGGTTTAAGTTCGTAAACGGCGTGCTCGACCGCTACGCTCGGGCGGTGCGGCCGGCTGAATTTACTTCTTAAGCGACAAGATCGGGCGTTTACCGGGCTGCCGGGTGCGGTTGCACTCGTCTGTTCCCTCCTCTGCCCAGCGGTGGCGCCCCTCCCAGCGGGACTGACGCGGCTCTTCCCACCGGGGTTGTGCCTCTTCCCAGCGCAACGAGCGGCTGGCGGCAGTGCGACGGCCTGCGCTGCCATCTCCTCGTGGGCTGGCCGGACGGGCAGCAGAACGGCGAAAGCGGGGTTCCAATCCGGCGATTACCACTTCAGGCAGAGTCCGCCCAACAAAGCGGCCAATCCCCTGGATCAGCCGCCCTTCGTTGGGATGGGCCAGCGTGATCGCTACCCCTGTGCGCCCAGCTCGACCGGTGCGGCCGATGCGATGCACATAATCTTCGTACTGCTTGGGAGGATCGAAGTTGATCACATGGGAGATGCCAGCAACATCGAGCCCGCGGGCGGCAACATCGGTGGCCACCAGCACCTGCACTTCGCCGCGGCGCAACCGTTCGACCACCCGGCTACGCGCCCGCTGCGCCATATCCCCGTGCAGGGCAGCGGCCCGAACCCCCTCTTGGAGCAGCCGCTCTGCCAGCGCTTCGGCGCTGCGCTTAGTAGCGGTAAAGATCACCGCCTGATCGATCTCCTCGTGGGTGAGGAGATGGGTAAGGATCTGTGCTTTGTGCCCTTCATTGTCGAAGTAGTGCACCCGTTCGCTGATCTTCGGCGCCACCTCGGGGGTCCGGGCGATTTCGATCCGCTTGGGCGAACGGGTCAGCGTCTGGGCAAGCTGCCCAACCACCCCGTCGAGGGTGGCCGAAAAGAGAAGCGTCTGGCGGTCTTCCGGCGTCTGTGCGGCAATCTCCCGGATCTCGTCGATGAACCCCATGTCGAGCATCCGGTCGGCCTCATCGAGCACCAGCGCTTCGACGCCCGCGAGCGTCAGCGTGCGGCTATTAAGGTGATCCTTCAAGCGTCCCGGAGTAGCAACAATGACATCGACGAACCCGGTCAAGTCACGCCGCTGCGGCCCAAAGGGCATCCCGCCTACCAGCGTCACCGTCTTTAGACGCTTGAGCCCCCTGCCGTAGGTGCGAAAGGCCTTCTCCACCTGTTGGGCTAACTCGCGGGTGGGGGTAAGCACCAGGACGCGGGCACCACGACTGGCCGGATCGCGGCGGGGGGCAACCAGGCGGGCCAGGAGTGGCAAGGCAAAAGCAGCGGTCTTTCCGCTGCCGGTCTGTGACGAAACAAGCAGGTCTTCGCCAGCCAGAACAGCCGGAATCGTCTCGCGTTGCACGGGGGTCGGTTCGGTGTAACCGCACTGTTCGATAGCCGAGACGAGCGCGTGGGGCAGACCCAGCGCGGCAAATGGGGAGAGAGAGGACATCGGTTTTCCTTCAAATAGATGAAAAACAACCCGAAGCAGCGGTTTGAGCCAAACCGCGTGGGGCGCAAAAGGGCCTCATGGGGCAACGGGACGGGACTGCGGCGACAGTCCCAGGAAGCGACACACCGCTTTAAGCGGTGCAAAAGCGAGAATCCACTGACTGCGGCGCAATTCAGGCGCGACTATACCACACTTGACGAGCGGCACAAGGGGCCCAACGGATCGGAACCAGCCGTTCGGTGCTGTCGATGCGCCGCAACGCGACGCGATGCTCTTTCAGGGCCGACGCACCGGCATCACGTGGATCCACGAGGTGTCGATGAGAAGCTGCGCCGCAACCCCAACCTCCCAGTGGTGGCGCTGCGGGCCGGCAGCAACAAGTTCGACGGCCACCGCGGGGCTTACGCCGGTTACGACGACCTGGGAAAACTCCCCAGAGCTACGCACCGCAGTGACGCGCACGGGAAGAAGCGCCTGGGTCGGCGAAGCGGCAGTTACCTTGGCAGAGGCGGGGATCAAGGTGAGCGCATCGTTCTGGATCACCCAGTCGACGAGCTGTCCAGCGGGAATTCGCCCTTTGTCACGCGCTGGTAACACGGTAAGCGTCGCGTCATCAGGGGCCGACCGGGTTGGAAGCCACCGAAGCCGCCCCCAACCCGGATGGTCGGGGTCGGCGCCCAGCCAGCGTCCGACGAAGCGGTTGCGGATGCCGAGGATTGCCGCTACGCGCCCATTGCGCGGACTGCGGTAGAGCGCTTCGGTCGTCCCCTGCTGCAGCACCGTTCCGCCGTCGATCACGGCAATCTCATCGGCCAAGAGGCGCGCTTCGATCAGGTCGTGGGTAACCAACACGGTTGGAATGGCCACCTGGGCGCGTAGGTGGGCTAGCAGTGCGTAAAGGAGCTGGCGCTGCAGGGCATCGACCGCGGAGAAGGGCTCATCCAGAAGGAGCACGTGCGGGGAGCCGGCCAGCGCCCGGGCCATTGCCACCCGCTGCCGCTCCCCTCCCGATAGCTCTGCAGGACGACGCGACCAGAGTTCGGGGGCCAACCCCACCCGCTCCAGCCACTGCTCGGCCTCGGCCAGCCGTTGCTGGCGCGGCAGTTGCCAAAGGGGCAAAGCGACATTCTCCCGCGCGCTCATATGGGGCATCAGCGCGTAATTCTGAAAGAGGAACCCGACACGTCGCGCCCGTGGCGGGGTGAAGTGGCGGCGTTCGCCGTCGAACCAGCACCGCTCCCCCAAGGTGATCGTCCCAATCTCCGGACGGAGCAGCCCGGCAATTGCCCGCAGCCAGCTTGTCTTTCCTGCCCCTGAGGGGCCAAGGAGCGCAACCATCTGACCCGCAGCACAGGTCAGCGTGCCCGCCAATGGAACTGGGCGTTTGCAGTGTAAGGAAGCCACAAGGGTGCTCATGATGCGCCGCGCTTTGCCAGGGCAAAAGAGAGGGTGACAGCCCCCAGAGAGAGGGCAAGGAGCAAAAAGGCCATCGTATCGGCGCTGGCCAAATCAAAGGCCTGGACCCGGTCGTAGATAGCGATCGAGAGCGTGCGCGTCTCACCGGGAATGTTGCCCCCAACCATCAGCACCACGCCAAATTCCCCCAGCGTGTGGATGAAGGTGATGACGGAAGCACTCACCAACGTGCGCCACACCAGCGGCAGCTCCACCTGCCAGAAGATGCGCCAGGCAGGCAATCCGATTACCTCTGCCGCCAAGCGCAGCTCGGGATCGATCGCTTCAAAGGACCTTTGCAACACCGGCACCATCAGGGGAAGGTTCACCAGAATCGAGGCGATAACCAGCCCGGAAAAGTGAAAGACAAGCGTCACCCCAAGCGTCTCCTCAAGCCACCGACCAAGAGGTGCGGCGGTTCCCAGCATCACCAGCAGGTAGTAGCCAAGCACCGTAGGCGGCAGCACAAGTGGCAGAAAGAGGAGCGCTTCGACAACTGCCCGCCCCGGAAAAGAGTGGTAGGCAAGCCACCGTCCCCCCCATAGGCCAATGGGAAGAAGAATTAGGAGCGTGACCGCGGCAAGTTCAAGCGAAAGGAGAAGGGCTGGCCACTCCATGGTATGCCCGTTACCCTTCCGGAGGCAGAAAACCGTAGGCAGCAAGAATCGCCCGGCCTGTCGGGCCGAAGACGAAGGCGGCAAGCGCGTGCGCAGCAGGCGGGGCGCCGCGCACCACAACCAAGCGCTGAATGAGCGGCGTGTGCCACTGGGCAGGAATCAGGTCGAACCCACCCAACTGCTGCTGCACCGGCGGGGCCTTGACCAGCGAGAGGGAAACGATTCCCCCCTGGGCGCTACTGAGGGCAAACTGCAGCGCCTGGGCAACATTCTCCCCAAACACCAGAAAGGGCTGGATCGCCTCCCAGAGCCCCGCGTGGATAAGCGCTTGACGCGCCCGTTCGCCGTAAGGAGCGTGTTCGGGGTTGGCGATCGCCAGGCGTTTCAGACGCCCATCACCAATGGCTTGGCCCAAGTCGGCGAGCGTGCCATCGGCTTTAAGCGGCGAACCTGGCGGAAGCGCCAGCGCAATTCGGCCCTGCGCATAGACGCCCCCTTTCCCTTCGGTGCGTCCCTCTTCGGCCAGGTCAAGAGCAAAACGTTCATCGGCTGATAGGAAGAGATGAAACGGCGCCCCCTGGCGAATCTGGGTAGCAATCTGGCCACTGGAACCGAAGGTGAGGCGAACAGCAACCCGCTCCTGAGCCTCAAAGCGCTGGACGAGATCGGTAAGCGCATACTTAAGGTCAGCGGCAGCGGCAACACGCAGCGGTTCACCAAAGGCAGCTCCCCCCGTTCGTGCCGCGACACTAACCGGCAGGGCAAGAGCAGCGGCAACTAACCGCCGCCGCGCGGGGTTGGGGATAAGCCTATCTCGATTGGCATTGGTCATCGCTTCTTCATGCTCGCATTAGCTAGCTACCGCGGCGCGGTAACCGGTTCGCTACTAGCCGAAAGCGCCAGACGAAGCAGCGCGGCAAAACGGGGACCGTCGACAAAGCCGGTCACCCGCAGCTCGCGCCGTTCAGACCCGCCGGGAGAGAAGAAGAGGACCGCCGGCGGGCCATAAAGACCAAAGTGGCTAAGGAGCGCCCGATCCTCTGGGCGGTTGGCGGTCACATCGACCTTCACGCGGCGAACCTGACCTAGCAGCGGCACCACCTCTGGGTGCGGGAAGGTGCGCTGCTCAAGCTCCAGGCACGAGACGCACCAGTCAGCGCGGACGTCGACAACAACTGGTTGGCGGCTAGCGGCAACGAGCGGTTCGAGTTCCTTCCGCGATTCGACCCGCTCCCACTGCAGCGCCTCACCACCGGCAACCCGATCGGCCGTTGCCCGCTCGCCCAATGGCTGAAGCGGGTCACTCTGCCCAGCAAGGCTTCCCCACACTGCCGCAGCCCCATAGAGGAGAAAGAGCAGTCCGACAATCTTAGCCAGGCGGCGGGGCCACCGAACCGGTTGGGGAAGCGGCTCCAGCGCCCCCAGCGCCACTGCGACCCCAACGGCCAGCGCCCCCCAGCCGGCTAGCCACAGGGGCGGCGCCACCACCGGACGCACAATCCACCAGGCAAGGGCAAGCAGAACCACCCCCATCCCCTCCTTGACCCGGTTGAGCCACGGGCCGCTACGCGGCAGCAGCGCCCGCGCGCCCACTCCAACGGCAATGAGCGGCGCCCCCATCCCCAGCCCCAGCATGAAGAGGGCCGCACCACCAAAGAGGGCATCACCGCTTTGCGAGATATAAAGGAGCGCCCCAACAAGCGGCGGCGCAACGCACGGACCAACAATGAGCGCCGAGAGGATCCCCATCACCGCTACCCCCACCGCTTGGCCACTTTGCTGGCTACCAGCCAAGGCATTGAGGCGGCTCTGCCAGCTTGCCGGAAGCTGCAGCTCATAAAAACCAAAGAGCGAAAGGGCAAGGAGCACAAAAAGGAGCGCAAAGGCAACAAGCACCTCCGGGCGCTGGAGGGCTGCCTGGACCATCGCGCCGGAAAAACCTGCTATGACCCCGGCAAGCGCATAGGTCAGGGCCATCGCCAGCACATAGATGAGCGTCAATCCAAGTGCCCGGGCGCGCGACAGCGTAGCCCCCTGGCCGACGATGATCCCAGAAAGGATCGGAATCATCGGAAAAACGCACGGGGTAAATGCCAAAAGAAGCCCGAAACCGAAGAAAGCAGCAAGCACCGTGGCACCGTTTTGCTGGGCGATGAACCGGGAAAGTTGCCCCGCCTCATCCCCTCCCGTATCAGTGGCGGTAGTGGCAGCAGAAGGAGCAGGTAGCGAATTCTGACTCGGCGCAGTCGGTTCGCCCCCAGGCGCTGCCAACGGGTCACGCTCAGACACGGCTGGGGGCGATGGTACCGGCGTCTCCTCTTTGTTGGCCAAGCCGACCGACAGGGTAGCGCTCCCGGCCCCAATGCGTAACCGGTCAAGCAGCGACGAGGCAGCTGGAGGAGAGTCGGCAACGGTCAGGGTCTGCTCAAGCGGCGGGTAGCAGACGCCACCGCTCCAGCAGCCCTGGCTGATGACGGTGATCGTCCACGGCGGCTCCGGAGCGGGGGCGACCACCGGGATGGTGATCTGCACGCGCTCCTCATAGATATCGGTCTCACCAAAATAGTCGTCCCGTTTCCGCTTGCCAGGAGGGAGCTGCGGTGTCCCGAGTTTTAGCTCAGTGTTCGGGCTTAGCACCCGGATCTTGTCGCGGTAGAGGTAGTAGCGGGGCCGCGGCGACCATTCGACGACAATCGTCTGCTCATTTAGCCGGTAAGCGACTACTGGGTAGGCCTCCTCAGGGGGCAGGGGATCGGTTGCAGCCGCAGCCAGTAACGGCAAGAGAAAAAAGAGGGCGCACCAAAGCCAGCCTACGAGCCGAAGCAGGGAAAAAGGGGGCATCCAGGTCACGAATGGGCTCCGCTGACCACCACCGTCTCGACCAGCCAGTTGAGGTAAGGTTCCGCAACAGCCGCCGCCGGCAGCGCGATGAGCTCCGGCGTGGTATAGGGGTGGCGTTTATGTACCTCAGCAACCAGTTGTGGCCACACCGCGGCAGTGGTTTTGGCAATCAGCAGCCACTCGCTCTCTTCGCACCGCTCCCCTTGCCAATGGTAGATCGAACGAATGCCGGGGATGAGATTACAACAGGCTGCCAGGTGGGCATCGACCAACGCACGGGCAAGCGCCACGGCGCTCGCCTCATCTGGGGTGGTGATCAGGACAACCCAGGCTGACATCACAAAGCTGCTCTCAAGAAAGTGCGCAAAAGTGCGCACAGTTCTCTTCCTGCCCCGACGTGTCTTGATTGTATGGGTCCAGTACCTTTGGCACTCGGATTGATGTTCCAGGAGGAATGATAACGGAGATTGCTGGCTGAGGGAGTGGTGGGGGCGCTCGGCGTTGTAAAAGACCAGCCAGTCGGCCAGTTTGCGGTTAAAGAGCGCAAGGTCGGTAAAGAGCAAC
>Ga0308397_1000970_pt1 | contig 17761 bp, 10 predicted proteins | sample Hotspr20SampleT8_FD_202356 | JGI IMG/M metagenome (GOLD analysis project Ga0308397, IMG submission 202356) | Hot spring phototrophic mat microbial communities from Mushroom Spring, Yellowstone National Park, Wyoming, United States - 20051001_T8 ...
GCGGGCATAGACTTATTTCGGATGATGTGGTAAGAATCAAATCTTTATCAGAAAATGTGCTAATGGGGTATACAGACCCTATTATTGAATATAACATGGAGTTAAGAGGAATTGGTATTATTAATATAAAAAATATCTATGGTGTTCGCGCAACAAAAAATAAAACACAGATTGATTTAGTTATATATTTAGAAGAATGGAAATATCACCATGAATATGATCGTATAGGCTTAGAACAACAATATTCCGAAATATTAAACGTTCGGATACCAAAAATCGTCATTCCCGTAAGACCTGGTAGAAATGTTCCTATATTAATAGAAACCGCAGCAATGAATTTTAGGTTAAAATCTACTGGATATGATTCGGCTAAAATATTTTTAGATAAAGTACAAAAAAAAATATTTTCAAAGAAAGCTGATAATATTTAAATATTTATATATATTGCTTGTTTATAATTCTTGTAAAATTAACAAAGAAAGAAATTTCTGATTTTTGATATTATGATAATAAAAACTTTAAAAGTTCATTTAGTAGATGGTTTGCATGCTAGACCAGCAGCAGAATTTGTAAGAATTGCAAGTAAATTCAAATCTTCCATTGTAGTAGAACACGAAGGTATGAGCGTTAATGGAAAAAGTATTATGGGACTATTGATGCTCGGTTTATATCCTGGTTCAGAAGTAAAAATTATTGTTAGTGGAGAAGACGAAGAAGAAGCATTTAAAAGTTTAATGGAATTATTAGAAAAAAATAACTAAAATTATTTATGATATTAAAAGAACTACAAAGTAAAGAAAAGCTTTTTTTAGAATCAAATCAATCTTTAAAAAATAATAAAGAAGATAAATGGAAACAAGAAGAAGATAGGATTTTATTTAGAGATATTTTTTATCTTTTTATTGTTTTATGGTTAAGTGTATTTATTGCTGAATACTTTTTCTTAGATAAAAATGCTACTCCCTTTGATAGGATTTTTGGTTATATCATCATTTTTTTACCTCTTGGTACCTTGAATTTTTTGTTGCATTATTTATACAGAAATCGAAAAATTCAATTAACAGGTAAACTACGTTCAAGTTTAAGATATCGTTTAATATTAGCGTTTTTGTTGGTATCTATCATTCCAGCTATGCCTATTTTTTTGTTAACATCTAGTAATGTAGAGTCCATTATATCGGTATTTTTTAAGCTTGATTTAAAAGGAGGAATGGAATCGGCAGAAGAAATGTTTTTGTATCACGAAAATGAATTTGCAAAAAGATTTTATGATGATATATTAAAAAATAAAAATGAAATTATATATTATATCAATAACATTGAAAATATTAAGAAAGATAAATTTATAAAATTTATTAATCGATGGTTAGACGAAAATACTGATGCTATCTATGTGTATGATAATTTAACATTAGTAAAAATTTATGGAACAAACTTGTTAAAAACCAAACAAATAGAAAATTTTCGAGATTCCTATATAGTTGCATTAATAGGAAATATGAAATATGTTGTAATAAAAATTCCTTTAAACCAAAATATGAATGTTTTATTATTAAAAAAAATTTATAAAAATTACGAAATTTATGAATCAAAATTTAGGAATGTTTATTCTTTACTTTCTAAAAAAGAAGAACGTTTTAGCGAGGTTATTCCCTATAATTTAAGGTTAAGTTTAGCGATTCTTTATTTAGCAATGATTGTTGTAGCAATTATAGTTGCAATTTTGCTAGCTAGACAAATATCACATCCTATTGTTTCTTTAGCTGCTGCAACAAGAAAAGTAACAGAAGGAAATTTAGACATACGCATTGACGAAAAATCCGAAGGCGAAATTGCTATATTGATTCAGAGTTTTAATTCTATGACAGAAGAACTCCAAACATTGCGAAGTAGGTTGTTGCATAGCCTTAGAGTTGCAGCATGGCAAGAGGTTGCAAGAAGACTTGCTCACGAAATCAAAAATCCTTTAACTCCGATACAATTATCCGCAGAAAGAATGCTCCGTAAATTAGAACAAAACAACATCGAAGACTTAAAAAAGGCTGTTAGAAGTGGTTCTAACACAATCATAGAACAAGTAAATGTCCTTAAACACTTATTAGAAGAATTTTCTAATTTTACTCGACTTCCTTCTGCAAAATTGGAATTACAAAATATCGTTCCATTGGTTAAGGAATCTACCGATTTATTTAAAAATATACCAGATGTTATTATAGAAGTTCGAGCTCAAGATAATTTACCAAAACTCTATTTGGATAAAAATCTATTTATTGGAATGATGAACAATCTTCTAAAAAACGCAGTAGAAGCAGTAAAAGAAAAATACAAAGATAACACAAAAAAAGGGTTAGTACTTGTTTCGATTACAACTCAGAAAAGAATGGGAAAAATGTTTGTTATTTTAAAAGTAGAAGACAATGGTCCGGGTATTCCAGACGAATTAAAAGAAAAAATATTTGAGCCATATTTTTCTACAAAAGAAGGTTACGGAAGTGGCCTTGGATTAGCATTGGTAGAAAGAGCTGTGATGGAGCACAATGCAAGAATACTTGTATTAGATTCAAGTTTAGGGGGAGCTGAATTTCGAATTATATTTCAGGTACCATAGCTTATGAATGCAAAAGTTTGTATTATTGATGATGATAAAAATGTTCGTAATTCTTTAAAAGAAATTCTAGAAGACGAGGGCTACGAAGTTCAACTTTATGCATCGGGGAAATCATGTCTTAAACAATTAGAAAAAGAAAGACCCTCAGTTTTATTTCTCGATGTATGGTTAAATAACGAAGATGGTTTAGAAATATTAAAAGAAATCAAAAAAATTTATCCTACACTACCCATTATTATGATTTCTGGTCACGCTACGATCGAATTAGCAGTACAAGCAACCAAAATGGGAGCAGACGATTTTTTAGAAAAGCCATTATCGATACAAACAGTTCTAGAAAAAATCGATAAAGTATTGCAAATAAAAAACCCACAGATTAAAGAAATACAATTAGAATATGATGAATTAATCGGAAATTCGGAACAAATTTTAAAAGTAAAACAAGCGATAGCTCAGGCTGCTAAAACAAATGTTCGTGTGTTTATCTATGGAGAAAATGGAACAGGGAAAGAATTAGTTGCTAGAATGATCTATAAAAATTCTGAACGGAAGGATAAACCATTTGTAGATATAAATTGTGCTGCAATTCCCGAAGATTTAATCGAAAGTGAATTGTTTGGACACGAAAAAGGAGCTTTTACTGGTGCAATTGAACGAAGGATTGGTAAGTTTGAACAAGCTAATGGAGGAACCCTATTTTTGGACGAAATATGCGATATGTCTTTGTCAACCCAAGCAAAGGTACTAAGGGTAATCGAAGAACAACAATTAACAAGGGTAGGAGGAACAGAAAAGATTGCTATTGATGTTCGAATCATTGCAGCTACGAATATCGATCCACTACAAGCTATAAAAGAAGGTAAATTTCGCGAAGATCTATATTATAGGTTAAACGTAATACCAATTATCATGCCTCCGCTAAGAGAGCGTATTACTGATATTCCTTTGTTGCTGGATCATTTTTTAAAAAAGACCATAGAGGCAAATCAACTAGAACCAAAAGTTTTTACAAGTGCAGCAATAGAATTACTGTCTCAGTATAACTGGCCTGGGAATGTAAGGGAGTTAAAAAATGTTGTAGAAAGACTCGTAATATTAACGAATGATACAAAAATCGATGTCGATCATGTTAGGGAAGGTTTGTTTAATTTTATTCAGGAAAAAGAAGAAGATTTTCCAGGTTTAGATTTGCGAAGCGCTAGAAGAGAATTCGAAAAAAACTACATCATAAAAGCATTAAAACAATTCGACAAAAATATCAGTAAAACAGCAAAATTTTTGGGCATGGAAAGAACCCATTTGCACAAAAAAATTAAAAGCTTAAACATTAAAATAGAAGAAATATGATGGATAGAAATTATCTCTATAAAGATTATGCTAAAATTGTTAAAAGTTTATCTTTATATTTAGAAGAACATAAAAAACAAGATCCACCATTTTTTTTATTATCCCATAGTTTACCTTCTATATATTTTCCAGACTTGAATACATTGAATGATATAAAAAAAAATGATTTTGATACAGATAATAGCAAACTTGCAGAAGAAAAAACTGATGAAATTCAAAAAAATAATTTTGTTCATCTGAAGGAAAATGTACGTTGTAATTTATGCAGTGAAAAAGTTTATGCAGTTAAGAATTATTTTAAAAAACCTGAAAGTACTCCTTATCCAATTCTTGTAGTTTATTATAATGGTTCATTTAATACAAAAAACTTACCAAAAGATAATAGTGATAAATATTATTTTTCCTCAGAAGAAGAAGATGATATATTTAATCGAATGTTAGGAGCAATCAATCTTACAATAAAAAATATATTTTTTCAGGAATTTGTTGCATGTCATTTTTCTCCAGCAAGTACAAAAGAAGAATGGGAGAAACGAGTAAATAATTGTCTTTATTTATTAGAAAAGAATGTCTTCGAAAATAATATTCAAAAATTATTATTAGTAGGTAATGCTGCATTATTATTATTAGGAGATGAGGCAATAAGAATTGCAAAAAATTCGCAGATTATAACATTAAATATACAACAAAAAGAATTTCCAGCAATGGTTATTCGTAGTCCTTTAGCATTACTTACAATAGAAAAAAAAAGAAAAGAATATCAAAATCATTTACAAAAATTTAAAGAAGAATATGAAACATTTTTAAAAAATAAAAATCAAATAGATAGAGTCCTTCAAAATATTTTAAATGAACTACCACAACAAAATCAAAATGTTAAAATTGTTAATAATATAAAATTAATAAGAGCTTCTGAGATTCAATCTGAAAAACAAATCGAAGAAAAAATTAAAAAACATTTAGGAATTGGAAAATATTTTTTATATATGGCACTAAAATATAGAAAAGAAGAAATTTTAGTAAAACAACAAATGTTGAATTCTTTAAAATTACTCATTAGTGATAAATAAAAATGTATAAAATAGCAAAAATTGTTTTTCCTTATCCTATAGAGGAAGAATATGATTATATCATTCCAGAATCTTTAATTCCTTTTGCAGAAATTGGAAAAAGGGTATATATTTCTTTAAAAAATCGTAAAGAAGAAGGTATTATTGTAAAAATATTCGATGTTGATTTCTTAAAACCTGATATACAATATAAAGAAGTATTAGAAATACCAGATGAATATCCAGTATTAAATCAAGAACAGATTGATCTTGCTTACTGGATGTCTAAGGAATATTTATGCGAGGTAGGCGAAGCATTAGATAAAATGTATCCAAAGCCATATAAATTAAATAAAACAGATAAAAAAAATTTATTAACTAAAAATCATTATGATTTAAATCTACAAAATCTTGTGCAACTTTCTGATGAACAACAAAGAGTATTGGAAAGTATAAAACAATCTCTATATTATAATATTCCATCAATCCATTTAATTCAGGGTATTACAGGTTCTGGAAAGACAGAAATCTATTTATATTTAATAGTAGAGACATTAAAAAATAATAAAGATGTTTTGTTTATTGTTCCAGAAATAAGTATAACTGTTCAAATGGTTGAAAGAATAAAAAAAATTGTTGGTAATAATATCGCTATTTTGCATTCCAGTTTAACTGGAAAACAACGCTTTCTTGAATACTTAAAGATATATTTGGGAAATGTAAATGTTGTTTTAGGAACACGTTCAGCTATATTTGCACCACTAAGAAATCTGGGTCTTATTATTATAGACGAAGAGCATGATTCATCTCTTAGGGATAATAGTCATCCAAGATATGATGCAAGGTTGATTGCTAGAAAACGAATAGAAAAATATAAAATTCCATTAATTTTAGGTTCAGCAACACCTCGAATAGAAATTCGATATATAACAGAAAAATATAATCAAAAACATTTTAAGGGATTTAATTATCATTTATATTTTTTACATAAACGAGTTTTAGGAAAATTACCAGAAGTAAATTTAATTGAACGAGATGATATTGAGCAACCGATAAGTAATCAACTTTTATATGAAATTGAAAAGAATTATAAGAATAAAAAACAAACATTAATTTTATTAAATCGAAGAGGGTATTATCCCTATTTATATTGTAAAAATTGTAAAAAAAACATACAATGTCCTAACTGTTCTATTTCTTTAAGTTTACATAAAAATTACGGTGAATTATCGCTTAAATGTCATTATTGTAATTATCATTCGGGAATGATTTATCAATGTCCTGATTGCAAAAGTCGATTGATTTATTTGGGTACTGGTATACAAAAAGTAGAAGAATTTTTATTACATCTTTTCCCGGAACTGAGAATAGAAAGATTAGATACAGATATAGCCAATAAAGAAAAAGTTTTAAAACAGGTTATTCAGGATTTTATAGATGGTAAAATTGATATTTTAACTGGCACACAGATGATTTCTAAAGGTATTGATGCACCAAATCTAAATTTAGTTGGGGTTTTACAAGCAGATGCAGGGTTTTATTTGCCCGATTTTCGTGCAGCTGAAAGATCATTTTCATTACTTGTTCAGGTTGCAGGTCGTTCAGGTAGAAGAGAAAATACAGGGAAAGTATTTTTCGAAGTAATGGATAAAGATCATCCCTATATTCAATGGGCAGTAAAACAGGATTATGATTCATTCTATCACGAAGAATTAAAAAAGCGAAAAGAATTTAATTATCCACCGTTTACGAGATTGATTCGATTTTTAATTCGCTCTCCTCAACAAAAAAAAGCAGAACAATATATTCATGAACTATCAGCAATCATAAATCAATTACAAAAAAATAAAATAGGAATGTTTGAAATTTTAGGACCATCTCCCGCACCTATTATAAAATTGCACAATAAATATAGATACCATATTTTATTAAAAACACGTTTTTTTAAAGAAACTCTTGATACAATTCACGAATCTATCAAAGCCTATAAAAAAAGACTTCCACAGGACAATTATCTGGAAATTGAAATTGATCCTGTGGATATACTCTAATTAAAGAAATTACTCTTTGCGACAACAATCAAGAATTTTATTAATTAATTCATCTGCCTGATGAATAGAATTAAAACGATAATTTGCACCACCAGGAAACATGGAAATAATCCATATACAATTATGTTTATGATCTTTGCAAGGAATTTCAATAGGAATGGATTTTCCGTGATTATCAGAAATCCCACCATAAATTCCCTTGGGATGAAATTTCTTAATAAAAAAGTTAAATACTGGTCGACCAAAGGTTATAATACATTCAGGTTTAAACATACAAATTTGTTCTAATAAAAAGTCTACACATCTGGAATAGGATTCTTTTGAATAATAATTTTTAAGATAATCCGTATATACCCAGCTATATCCATACTTATCAAGGCGTTGCCAAATATGAGAAATAATTTTTCTGTTTATTTCGCTGCCATATACATAGGATTTATAAAATGCACACAAAGTCTTTTCTAAATCCTGTATGATCACATAAGGATTCATTTTTTTTATAGAATCTATATTGTTTTTTTCTTCTTTACAAATTTGTATCACATTACGGGGGTCCTCTGGATATGCTGGTTTATCCCCAATCATCAAAATATCAATCTTTTGTGGCGATAGATTGATATCTGCCTTCGAAGAAGTTCCCATAACTAAAATGGAATCCTTACATTGGCTGTTATATAAACAATTTTTACAATACTTTCGACAATAAAAATCCTGATATTGGTTTTCCCAGTTCGGATTTAATAAAATGATTTTGTTGGTTTTTAGTGTTGTAGATGTTAATTGCATAAAAACCTCCATAAGTAATTTTTAGTATAATATATATGTCTTTATAAGTTAAAAAAAGTTTCGTTTTTTTTAGATTTTTTTAAGACATTTTCAATTTTTTGATATATAAATTATATGTGGAAGCATTAATCATTAAAGAACAAACTCCAGAATATCAATGGGAAAATGGGGAAATTCGAACCAGACATATAGAAAGGATTCAATACCAATTTAAAAAAAGACATAAAACAGGTTTAAATATTTTACCAGAATATTATGATATCTTATATGAATTATCAGAAGGAGAATTAGGGGAATATTTAAAATATTTGTATTATAAATACCATAAACAGATATATGCTTTAAAGGTATCTTCAACCAAAAGGACATCAACAGCCGATTATCAACCCGAAACAAAACGCTACATTCAAATAACATTAAGGAATATGTATCCCTATATATGGGAAAAATACTGGGATTTAAGGAGAATAACAGGCTATTCTATCAGTTTTATTGTAAGGATTTTTTTAGAATGGGAATTGGAGGAACAGTCCCGACAGAATGAGCTGGAAAGAGGAGAGCCATTAATAAGGAAGCATCCAAATATAGAAATTCATTATATTCGTTATCCAATAATTGCAGTTCAGCATAGTTACGCTGGCTTTAAGAGCGGTAATAGCATAAGAAACGACATATTTATCTATCACAAGGATATTTTTTATTAAAAATTAGTTATCATTTTGTAGACTTACCACATAACACTCCCCAACCCGTTGTAATGATAGAAAACCCAAAAAAATAATTATTATATTTTCGCGAAAAAAAATTAAAATAAAATTTTAGACACTTTTTTTCTTATTTGTCTAATTATTTTGATATGAAATTTTTTTTGTTTATAATTGAATTTTTATTCAATTTTGGTTGACAAAAAAATAGAGTTCATTTATTATATATAATAGGTTCAGAAAAAGGGGGAGTTTATGAACACTAAATTCATAACTATAATAAAATATGTTGTTATAAAAATGACAACATTGTTAGTTATATTGTCATTTTTTTCCTGTAACAAAAAAGGAAAAAATGTTGTTATACCGATATTAACAAGTAGTGATAATGTATCACCTTCTGCTAAAACCTATATTACTGATGATACGGTTACACCACCTGTTTTTGATTATTCAGAAGAAACATCCTTGCCAGTAGATTTTGGAGTTAGTGTAACAGCGGCTGTTGATGCGCCTAATCTTTCTTATATGGATAGATTTAAGCCAATTGGGATTCTATTTTCTACTATGATGGATAGAAATAGTGTAACAAATAATTTTACTTTAAAAGATTCTAATAATCAAACTGTACAGGGGACATTTTTCTGGTCTGGAAGTAAATTATATTTTAAACCATATAGACCACTGGAGCCCAATACAACTTATACGGTAACTATTACAAAAGATGCAAAAAATTTTGATGGAATTACTCTGGAAAACGATTTTGTACAAAGTTTTACTACTGAACCAGCATTTTTAATGACCCATACGTTAAAATTGGGTTCTTTAACGTATGATGTTTCTCCCTCTACTGCAAATAATGGAGTAATTATAGATACAAATGCATATAATGGTTCAGTGATCGTAGAATCTACTTTAACAGGTGCTGATCATGTAACCAGAATGCGTTTATTCCGTTTAGGTTTAGGAGAAGATAAAGCATATACAGTTTGTGATAATAATAATCCCTGTAATAACCAGACACAGGATACAGGAAAATTTACATTGGATTTATCTTCTTTAAACCCAGAATTACAGCCCGTAGATGGAGCAAATATTTATTATTATTATATCGAAACCTCATCGGGTAGAACCTATGTTAGACCTTTTGCTTTTCAGAGAGGAAGACCATCAAGTGATCCTAATGAATTACAATCCAATGGAGGTTGGCTTGCTTTAGAAAATAATTCAACAAAAGGAATGTATCAGATAAAACGTTTATTTGAGCGTTTTATAAAAAGTGACGGAAGCCATACAGGAGATAACTTTACCATAGATGGAAAAACCTTTAATGATTATTTAAATGAAAGTAAATCTTATCCACCTACTTATGGCCCTATTAGTAATCCTATATTAGGATGCCAACTTGATTATTCAGCCTGGACAAATTCTAGGAATAGAATTAATTATCTAACCGATTTTGGCCCATATTGTAATATGAGTTTTACAGTTCTAGGTACAACAGGGTATGCAGATAATTATGTAGGATATTTGCTTATACCACCAACAGTAAATGGAGAAACTAATATAAATGTAAATATGCTTCCTGATGCTTCTAAATTAACAATTGAGCTAAAAGGAAAAAAATTAAATGGAATGCTTCGTTCTTATGTAAGAGATGGTGGTTGTATATTATTTATTGGTGCATGTATGGCAAATAGTTATGTTATAGAAGATAGATTTTTTATGAATGAATCTACTGCTCAATTGGCTTATGCAAATACAACTTTAACAGTAAATAGTGCTGGAGACATGGTAATTAAAATCTTAGGAGGGCCAACCTGGGCAATCAACGATGCGAACTTTAATGTCCAAGCATGGAGTAATTCCATTGATTCTACGAGTGATTGGTCTATTATTGATGGTAGTTCGTTAGATTGGCTATTAAGTATTTTTATTCCTGGTGTAATTAATCAACTTACTCCTAGAATTGTTCAAGGTACCATTAAAGATACCATAGAAAAGGTTTCTGCAAATGTAATGAATGCGGTATTGTCTAAAACACGTGTAGATGGTATAAATGATGGTATAAATATTTGTTTACCTGGATATTTACCCAATCCTCTTAATACAATTTGCTTAACGACTGGTGCAAAAATGAAGCAATCCTCATCCCATATTGGTTGGGAAGTGAGTGGAGTAAAAGGTATTCGCTCCTACCTCGAAGCGAATATGACGGTTGTGAATAGCAATGCTTCTTGGACTAGACCACCTGCATTAGTGGGACCAGGAAATCAAGCATTTATAAAATTTATTCCTGCTACATTTACACCTGATAACAATCTAGTGAATTTATTTACAGGTGTTGGTGCTTATCAAGGAGCATTAGTAGTTTTAAATGCTGATGTAGTAAACCAAGCTGCTTTTGGTTTATGGAAAGAAGGTGCTTTTAACTTTATCGTAGATAAACCAACATTGCAATCGATCAACAACGTTGCTGGTCAATCCAATCTAACATCATTAGCAGATAAATTACTTAAAGCAGACGCGATATTAACAGTTGTTGCGCCTGGTCAATCTAATTTCGTAGTTAAAGATCAAAGTAATAATACTATCACCATTAACAAAGATGATCCAGTAAAAATAGAAACAGTATTACTCTATCCACCTGAGTTGAATCCTTTATATTATTGGAAATCTACGGGTGCTCCCAAAGAACAAGTGATGAATAGAGCTTCTTTTACTGGTTTTAGGATGAAGTTAATTGGTGGAAAAGACAGTAATAACGATGGTGTACCTGATTATAATTTTTATACCTTAGCAACTGTGATCGTAAATATTACTACAAAAGCAACGATTGAATTTGTTCCTTATTCTAACCCCAATAATTATGTGCCAGAATGTAATGATGGACATTGTCGAGCTCTAAGCATAAATATTTCTACTGCTGACGAAGATATGCGATATACAATTGAGGTTTCGGAAGATCCTATCAACAATCCCTTAGGGTTAGATCCACGTGCAGTTTACGATGTATTTAATCCTTTGATAAAAAGTTTTGTTGCACCACTTGTTGCAAATGTTCTTAAAGAAATACCTTTTGATGCCGATATGTCTGCTTGTGGTATAAAAATAGAAGAAGTAACAGTAGAACCTATTTCTACAAGTTATACTTATCCATTCGGTTTGTTGAATGTTCGTTTAGCTGAAACTCCATTTAGCGGGGATTGCAACTTCTAGTTGCATTCCCGTTTTAGATAGGGGGGAATATGAAAAAAAACATAAAAATAAAAAATAAAATAATAAAGACACTATTGTCATTTTTTATAGCGTTGACATTCACATCCTGTAAAGATCAAAAGGATATGTTAAATCCCTTTCAGGATAAAATTCAACCCAAAGAAGGTCTCTTTAACCTATTAGATGATTATCCTGCTCTTAAAAGTCTTTTTGTAAACATTAGCCCATCGGAGTTTAACTTTAAATTAGGAGAATCCTTAGGTTTTTATCCCGAATCTTCTGTCGGGGGAATGCGTTCTTTAGAAGTATTAACATTGAACCCCAATGCAAAACTTCGCGAGCTCTTATTACAATTAGCAGGATTAATGCAAAGAATCAGAACTTACGATTCAAATTCTTACGATAAAGTGATGAATCTTGTACAAAGAATACGCGAACATCCAGATCCCTTTTTAGAAAATATTTTACCTATAACCCATAATGGCTTAAAAAAATTGTATTTAGAAAATACTCAAGAATCGTTTAAAAGCGATACATTAGATTTGGTATCAACATTAGAAAAACCTGATACCTTAACAAATTTAAAAGATTTAGAAGATCTATTAGATAAAACAATTCGAAAGAATCTAAATGCAAGAGATGCAACAGAAAAACTACTACAATCTTTGTTAATCTTCAGTACAAACGATACACAAGATTTAAGTAAGGCTTTATCGAACCTATTGTATAATTTAGGAGATATTTTAGGTGCTAAGGTGGGCTATTCTCAAAAATCGAGTGATAGAGTGATAAAAGAATTGATTGTAAATTTAGAAAACTATACGACACCAAAAACAGGAACAGAATCCAATAATCTGTATGATGATATTACTGCATATCAAGATACAACCTATGGTGGATATCCTTCGAACCTACAAAATCTTCTAATAGAATTATTCAAAAACCTAAGAAAACTTGTCATACCCAACAATACACAAGTAAAAGATACTTCAAAAGATATCTTAGATGAAACAACAAAAACATTGGCAAATTTAGGCTTTTCTCTTAGTAATGTAGATCAGTCTTTATTAGATTTATTGCGTTTAGATTTTAAAGGACGAAATCGAATCAGTGATATAAACACTATCTATTCTGGAAGATTCTCTGGATTAGAAGCATTAGCGTATATGGTAGCATTGGGAAAACATTTTGGATATAACTGGAATTTTACCTGTCCTTCTTCAACATCACCTGTTTATATTATGGGAGAATCTGGTGGATACTTAACTTTTGGAGATTCTTTAACAGCGATGAGGAGCAAAAACGATTGTACCGATTTGGGCACAGCTACAATCATGAAACAAGCAAATCTTTTAGGAGAAACCTATAAAAATGGAAGTGTAATCAAGTTTGATTTAAATACACCTGCTCTTTGTTTGTTGGAAGGCGAATCCAAAGGAGATATCAACTGTATTGATTATAATTCAGATGGGAAGATTGATCCAGATCCCGTCTATGCAAAAACACTTCCTTGGGTCTTTGGATGGTTAGTAAGAGTTTTGTTCGAAGGTAATGGACCATTTTATTATAGTGGAGATCCTCCAACAACTTTCAACGATACATGGTTTACAAGTGATTATAAAATAAAAGTTCGAAACAATGATTTTGCTGGTTTGGGAGGTATTCAAAATCCAGCTGGTAATGGATCCCATTATACTATAAGAGAAATTCCTATTTCTAATAGAGCTGTTTCTTCTAAAGAAGAAGCTTTTTATAGAAATTTACTTTGGTTATTGTATTATAAACGATTTGTGATAGTAATTCCCTTACAGGCGAATTTAGGTGCAGGGGTTTTGGGATCGAATGCTGTTAAAGATGCAGTTTATGTAACGATTATTGCGAATGGTCTTAAAGGATTGATGAATGTTAAACCCTATTGTAGTAGTTCTTCTTCTCCTTGTGCAAAAGAAGATAACGGAAAATGGATATTATCGGGCAAACGAATCAAAACCTATAATCAAATTGGGGATTTAGATCTTTCGGACAATGCTTGGTCTACTGTTCCCGGAGATGCTGTAATGTTAGTAGAAGTTTGGGGGTGTGATATAGCTAACCATTGTAATTATGGTTTTTCGGGGGATAATAATGGAGAAATACTCTATAATACAGTTTACAGTTCTGTTCTGTTTCCTAGAAATGCCAGCGATTTTTATGGTCCTATTCCACCAGCTTTATCAAGATTGTTCCCAGTAATGGAAAGATTAGCGTTTCTAACATCGGATCAAGTTACATTGGACAATCTTTCTAGTTATTGGGATAATCGAAATCGACTAACACCTGTACTTACAAGTCTTATCAAGGTTTTAAAAGATCAAACCCAAAGCATATACGACGGAAATCCTTCGAATGATATAAATGCCTATAATTTAATGGTAGACTTATTAATACCTTTGATAAAGAATTATTTATTTGTAGGTAATGATCCTTATGAGTTCTCTCAGTCGGGGAAAAATGCAAGTATAACCTTGTTTCGAACACTTGGATATCGAGCGTATAATACCACAAGTATAAGAAATCCTGACTTACAAGAAGAATATTATTATCCAGATGCGGAATATGTTCTAGGAAGTACAAGAGTAGGCTATCGCTCGTTTGTTTCTATTTTAACAGAAAATCAATCCCGGTATTATGATGGATTGTTATCGATGGTTGCACAATCACATTTATTAGACGAAGTTGTTAAATTACTACAAGAATTGGGCCAATCAAAATACGATACCAATAGACAAAAGTTTGTATATGCGATAAAAACATTTTTAAACGAGATAAAGCTTAATAGCGAAATGCCTTCTTCTGAACAGTACAACATCGAAACTACCATTAACGATTTAGCACAAAAAATTGCTGATTATCCAGATACGCGAAGTTCTAATTTGAGTTCAGCAGATTGGAAAGATATTACAGATATAGTACAATTGGGATGGAAATTACTTGCAAAATATGGTGAATATAGTATATCTTCGAAAATAGAATTTTTGATCAATATTATCAATGATATAGACATCACAGAAAGTGAAATAACATCTTTATTGAACATAATAAATGCTATTCAAGTGAATGATGATTTAACACCTTCTTATCGATTAACGAAGATTTTAACAGAAAATCTACCACCTATGTTAAGAAGTACAGCAGATTATACGAAAAGTTTAATAGGTATAGCTGCGGGAATTTCTAAACCGAATGCATTTGGAAATTATTTTATGACGAAGATGAAAAGTTCTTATCATGTAAAAGATGTGATGTATGATTTAGAAAGATTGTTAACATCGAACAAAATTCAATCTACTATACCATCGGATCAAAATATATTATACCAAATTGGAACATTGATTAAATATTTGGCAGATATAAAAGAACAAGGTAAAAAAACGGGTGTTGCAGGATATACATTTGAAGATAAATGGAATCGAACAGAAGTTCCAGATAGTTATTTTGATCGAATTTCATTAATGTTATCATCAAACAAATAAATGGAGGGGACAATGATAAAAAAAATCAATATAATTTATTTATTAATAATATTTATTTCTTTCAGCACTCTTAAAGCTGGAAATTATTTTGATGTATATGGAGCACATCCTCGTTCTAATGGTATGGCAAATGCGGTAAGTTCTTTTATTAACGATGTATCTGCTACATTCTACAATCCAGCGGGTTTAGGTATGCCTTCCCGGCTGGAATCTTATTATTCTTTTTTAGAAAAAAATGACAACACTGACGACAAAAAAGATGAATCCAAAGATCAATTACCAGAACAATTGATCGGAAAATTGAAATATTTAGGGATGGCTTTTGCTACCCCTTTAAAACAATATCCTAAAATACGCTCTCAAACCCCAATCCATGAACTAACTTTCTCTGGTAATTATGCTAAACCTGTGAACCACGTAAAATTCGATTTGTATGATCCTGCAAGTCCAGATCTAAAAAAAATCCATGATAGTTATGTAGCATTAGGTTTATCGCTAAACATAAATTCTTTTTTTGATTTTGAACGCATTGTAAGATTTGGGTTGTATGTAGGTCTTCCAGCATCAGGGAATTTAGCATTGATCAATGATGTTAATCCAACTTCGCATCGTTTTTTACAAAATGGTGTATCTAATGAAAGGCCTATAATTCATGCAGGAATTGGGGTGGAAATCTGGAAAGATCATCTCTCGTTGGGAATTGGTGCGCAAGCAATGTTAAAAGGCAAAGGAGCCATCTTAATGAAGGATGTAGATATCACTCCTGAACCTACAACACCCAATGCACAAGCTATATTAGAATTAAAGCCATTGATTATGCCTCAGTATGGGTTAATGTTTCATTATGGAAGAATTATGTTAGGGGTAAATTATCGAAGAGAAACTTATGCACATGTTGATCCATTAGGAGCTCAGGCACAAACGACTATACTTGCGATTCAATTCGATTTTGATATGGCACTGTTGGATTTATATTCACCTCGAACTCTAACTTGGGGGTTAGGATATCAAATATTAGATAACTTAAAAATATCCTTAGATGTATCGCGCGAATACTGGGGACTTTTTCGACATTCCAGAACAAAAGAATATGTTTATTCTCCGATAGAAGATAATTTTTTAAAAAAAAATATTCGAGTTCCCATCGTGCAATTTAATGACGTAAATGTTGTAAGATTAGGCTTTGAATGGGACTGGGATAATCCATGGAAAATTCCTTTAACATTTCGAGCAGGTATTGGTAAAAAGCCAACTCCTGTACCAAATTTTTATAACGAATATAATTGGATGGATAATGACAGAAATATTTTTACCCTAGGATTAAGTTATATTTATCTTCCTAGTGGAAGTAGTTTTACAAAGCGAATAAAGTCACCTATAATCATTGATTTTGTAATAGAAAATCAACAGTTTAAAAATCGAAGGGTCGATAAAATTAATCCAACCGAAAAAAACCCCAATTATAGTTATGGTGGTTATTCATGGAATGCTGGATTAAGTATAACAATTAAATTATAAAGAGACTTTGTGTCTCTTTATGATGGATTAATTTGATTTTCTAATTTTTCTAAATAAATTTTAACAACAAAATCGTTAGGATTGATAGAATGGATTTCTTTAAATAATAGAATTGCATCGGTAAAATTTTTGTTGTGCATTAAATGAATCGCTTCTTCGTATTTATCGAGAGTTTGTAATTTTTTTTCGATTTGTTCGTCTGGGTCTGCATTAAAGCATTCGTAAATTTGGACAGGTTCGAGTTTTCCTTTTACGCGAACTTTTTGTAGTCTACGAAGATAGTATTTTTCGGTTTGTTGTAGGTTGTTTTTGATGTTTTCTGTTAAAAGAATTGGAGTCTTAAAGATTCTGGTAAGTTGCTGGATTCGTTCGGCTGTATTTACCGTATCGCCAATCACAGTTGTGTCGAGACGTTCTTTGGAACCAACGGTGCCTAAAATGACTTTACCGTAATTGAGGCCAACTCCCATATCGACGGTGGGTAGGTTTAGATGTTTGATTTTTTCGTTAAATTCTTTAAGCCTAAGGCGCATTTCTATTGCAGCATCTAAGGGGAAGTCGGGATTGCAATCGAAGAGAGCCATAATTTCGTCTCCGATAAATTTATCGATAAAACCTCTGTATTTTAAGATGATGGGGTTCATGATTTCGAAATAGGTGTTTAGGAATTCGAAGGTTTCTTTAACGGACATCATTTCTGCTAAGGTAGAGAAGTTTTTGATATCGTTAAAGAGGATAGCTAAATCTTTTTCTGTTGCATCGCCTGGTTTTACGTCGAGGATGGATTCTTTTTGTAAGATGTTTGCGAAGTGTTTAGGAACAAAACGCGAAAAGGAATCCAACATAATAATTTTTGTGTTTAATAGTTCGGTTTGAGCTTTTTCTTTTTCTTGTTTTAAGACGTTGATTCTGTCGGCAAGACCTAACGAAAGTAGAATGACTTCTAATGCAGAACCGATTTGTACAC
>Ga0308397_1000972_pt1 | contig 17756 bp, 15 predicted proteins | sample Hotspr20SampleT8_FD_202356 | JGI IMG/M metagenome (GOLD analysis project Ga0308397, IMG submission 202356) | Hot spring phototrophic mat microbial communities from Mushroom Spring, Yellowstone National Park, Wyoming, United States - 20051001_T8 ...
GTGTTTTGGTTGGGCGGGATTTCAGATGCTTCGCTTCGCTCAGCATGACAGCCCCCTTTCTTTCCCCCGCATGCGGGGGAATCAGAAGGGGGCTTCCCCCGCACGCGGGGGAATTGGGGGTGGTATAAGTGACTTCGTGGGGCTTCGGTCGGGCGGGATTTTAGACGCCTCGCGTTGGCATGACAGACTGATATAACGAGCTGAACGAAAACGCTCCTGTGTAAATCCGAATCACGTTCAGCCACGAATGCACCCTCGCGTAGCAGCGGATGATATATTGCCCGTCATCGTGGGATCTGCTGTGCTCTTGCTCGCGCTCGTCGGCGCGCCGCTGCTGGGCAGCGCGCTGCAGAACGCGGTGGCACGCACAGGGCGTGCCTCGCCATACCAGCAGGCGCTCATCTTGCCCGTCAGCGCCGGCTTAGCGCTTGTATCTGCCTGGCTGCTCTTAGCCCAGACAGACTGGCAGATCGTCGTCGGCGGGTGGTCGCCCGTGTCGCTCATCGGCGTGCCGCTGGCCCTATCCGACTTCCCGCCGGCGTATGGCCCGCTCATCGCCTGGGTGGCCACTTACCTCGCACACCTGCTGACAAACGCGCCTGCCACGCTGCTGCGCCCTGCCGATTACGCTTTGCTCAGCGTTGCGCTGCTCTTGGTCGCCTTTGCCAACAATTTCATCACCCTTCTCGTCGGGCTGGGGCTGGTTGACCTGTTCACGTTTTATCGCTCCCTGCGACATGGGGCGAACGAACCGCGCGCGGCGTGGCTCGGCCTGGCCCTCAACAGCGGGGCCGTGCTCTCCCTGACCATGCTCGGCGCGCTACACGCAGCCGGCGGCGGCAGCCTCCATTTGCCGCTTATGCAGCTCTCGCCATCGGCCGCGCCGCTCTTGGCGCTTGTGGTTGCGCTGCGCCTCGGATTTGTCCCATTCCGCCTCCCAACCAGCCCGCAAGCTGAGTTGCCTGCGCAAGCCGGCTTACTCAGCACTTTCCTGCTGCTCATGCGCCTGCCCCAGCTCGGCGTCACGCTGCTGCCGGCGTGGTTCTATCTACTGGGCATCATCAGCGCGTTGCTTTTCCTGCTGGTGCGCGATCCGCGCGCGCCGCATCCCGCCATCGCCGCTGCCGGCGCGCATCTGGCCGCACTGAGCATTGCTACGGCCACGCCAAGCGCGATCGCCGCATCCGCCACGGCCTGGTTACTGGGCGTCGCCCTGACCAGTCCTTTGCCCGCCGGCCTGCGCTGGGGCGACCTCGCTGCCCGCCTGTCGGGCGCAGCATGCCTGGCCGGCTTCCCGCTTAGCCTGGGCTTCCTCGGCCAAGCCGACCTGCTCACCCTCTGGGCCGAGCAAGGCGCAGTCGGCTGGCTGCTGATCCTCGGCTGGCTCGCTGTGCTGGCCATCCTCGCAAACGCGCTGAGCGCGCTAATGATCGCCACGCCGACAGACCCGCCCACCGCGCCGGCTTGGCGCTGGTGGATCAGCCGGCTGGCCCTCCTCATTCCTGTTATCCTCTTCAGCGCCTTTCCGGCGCTGCTCGAGGCTGAGACGTGGCTAAGCCAGCGCAGCTTGACCGGCGGGCTAGCTTGGCTGGCGGCGGCATCATCTGGCGTCCTGCTGTGGCGGATCAAGACGCGCTGGCCGGCGGAACGATGGTCTTCCCTCGGCTTTATGCCCGCCGTGTTGGCTTTGGACTGGCTCCACGACCTACTGGGAGGGACCGTTCGCCGCCTGAGCCGCCCATTCGAATCCGCGTTTACGATATTAGAGGGCGACGGGACGCTGGCCTGGGCAGCGCTCATTGCGCTGGTGCTGATCTTGCTGGCGCGCGCCGGGGGGCCATAGCCGATGTCCGCTGACCACCGGGGCATGCAACCTTGGCGTTGGCTGCCCCCTGCTCTGCTGTTCGCCGCAGCCATCATCTCGATCGGGCTGCCGGCGGATTGGCTGCGCCCGCTGGATTTCATTGGCAGCGCAGTCTGTCATCGCATCGCTGAGCGATCCTTCTTTGCCGCCGGCAGGCAGTTGCCGTTGTGCGCCCGTGACACGGGAATGTTCTCCACAGCGCTGCTGGGGCTGCTCTACTTCGGACTCACCCTGCGCCAGCCGGCTGCCGATCCGCCCAGGCGTCCGTTTATCTTCTTCTTCGTCGCCTTCTTTCTGGCCTGGGCCTTCGACGGGTTCAACTCGTATTGGGTTCTGCTTACCGACCAAACGCTCTTTTACCCCCCGCAGAACTGGCTGCGTTTGACGACCGGCGCCGGCATGGGGCTAGCGCTCTGCTCCTTCGCGGTCATCCTGGCCAACCAAGTGCTGTGGCCTGCGCCGGCCCGCGTGCCGCTGGTGGCATCGTTGAGGGAATTCCTGCGCCTGCTGCTCCTGCCCGCCAGTGTGATCGCTGTCGTCCTGTGGCGTCCTGACCCGCTCTATGGGCCGCTGGCCGTGATCAGCAGCGCGGGCGTGCTGGTCATGCTGACACTGGCAAATAGCCTGCTGGCAGTGATCACGCTGCGCCGGCAAGGCCAGATCAACCGCTTGGGTCAACTTGGCCTGCCAGCGCTGCTTGGTCTGCTGCTGACGCTGGCCGAGATCACTGTCCTGAACTTGTTGCGCGCGGCGCTGCTTGGGCTGTGATAGGCTAAGTGACGATGCGCCCTCTGGCCCCCCTGCTTTTAATGTGCGCGATCGCTCTCAGCGCCTGTTTGCCTGCGCCAGCACCTACGCCGCCGGTCACCTTCTTCCCCTCCCCCGCTCGCCCGACTGCCGGCCCGCCGCCAACCGAGCCACTGCCACGCCTATCGTTGGCCGGCGAGGGCATCAACGTCGTGGACTACGGCGAGGCCAATCTGGCCCGCCTGCGCCCGCTGGGCTTCGGCTGGATCCAAGTCTTTAACCCGCCGACCTATCCCATTCCAGGCTATAAGGTGCTCTATCGCGTCCCGCTGGACGAGGCGATCCACGGTGATCAAGCTGCTGTGAATGCCTGGGCCGAGCGACTGGAAAGCCTGGCCCGCGAACGGCGCGGGGTGATCCACGCTTACGCCATCGGCAACGAGGTCAACCTCTCGCGCGAGTGGGGTGGCCAGCCGCCCGACCCATTGCGTTATGCGCGCCTGCTGGCGATCGCCTACGCCCGCATCAAGACCGCCGACCCGGACGCCCTGGTGATCTCCGCCGGCATTGCCCCCACCGGCGGGGATAGCGAAGGCGCCGTTGACGATCTGGCCTACGCTCAGGCCCTCTTCCAGGCCGGCATCGCTGACTATATAGATGGCTATGGCTTCCACCCCTATGGCTTTGCCTACCCGCCGGAGCACGACCCGGACGACCCTGCTGCGCGCGGCCTGCTCTTTCGCCGCGCCGAAGCCCACCGCCGCTTGATGGAAGCCTACGGCGCAGGCGATCGGCGCATGTGGGCCACCGAGTTCGGCTGGCTGCTCGACCCACGCGAGGAAGGCATGACATGCTCATGGCCGGAGCTGGACTGGCAGCGCGTGCCGGCCCGCCAGCAAGCTGATTACGTCGTGCGCGCGTTCGCCTTCGCCCGCGCCAACTGGCCGTGGATGGGGCCGATGTTTCTCTGGAACTACGACTTTAGCCGCGCCCCGGCACACCCAGACCCCTGCGAACAGATGAAGTTTTTCTCCTTACTCGATCTAAAAGGCGAGGAACGCTTGATCATGCAAGCATTGCGACAGGTAACGGCGCGGTAATGCGATGTGCGGACGCTTCACGCTGACAGCGGATTTCGCCCAGATCATGGATCGCTTCGGGCTGGCCCAGGCCGAGGCCCCGATCGTTCCCCGCTATAACATCGCGCCGACTCAGCCGGCCTCCGTCGTGCTGGACGTCGCGCCACGCACCCTCTCGTTGGCCCAATGGGGACTGCTGCCGACCCGACAGGGCGAGGGGCGGGCGACTCACCGCCTGATCAACGCCCGTGCCGAGACCTTGGCCCAAAAGCCAACCTTTCGCCGTCTGCTGAGCCAGCGCTGCCTGGTGCTGGCCGATGGCTTTTACGAATGGCGCCGCCTGCCGGATGGGACAAAACAACCCATGCGCATTACGCTGAGCAGCGGCGAGTTATTCGCCATGGCCGGCCTGTGGGAGACCCATCGCACACCAGATGGCCGCGCAACGCGCCTGTTCGTCATCATCACCACTGCACCAAATGCGCTGGTCGCTCCAATCCACGACCGGATGCCGGCCATCTTGCCACCAGCGCTTGAATCGGACTGGCTTGCCGGGGGAAGCCGGAGCCTCGCCGAACTGCGCCGGCCCTTCCCCGCCGACCAGATGATCGCCTACCCAGTCTCGCCGCGCGTCAATAGCGTGAGGTTCGACGACCCGTCGTTGATCCAGCCAGCGCGCTAACCCGCGCACGGCTTAATTTGCGCGGGAACGTCTCTTCGCCCCCACAAAGCCGCCACTCATCCTTCACAAAACAAGCGACATAGACTAGGCCCTAGGAATGATGAGAATGCCTGAGATCAGCCGTCGGCGCTTGCTGCGCGCAGCAGCGTTCGCCCTCGCCGGCGCAGGGCTAACGGCCTGCCGGGCTGCTGCCACGCCGGTCGCGCTCCCTACCCCAACCGAGCGCCCATCCCCTGCTGAATCATCCTCGCCCGCTGCGCTCGACCCGCTCTTGTCCCCCACGCCCGCCTGCGACGATGGCGACCCGACGCCGCCCCAGACGGCCGGCCCCTTCTACACGCCCAATTCACCCCAGCGCAGCGTGCTGCGCGAGCCGGGCATGGCCGGCATCCCACTCACCCTCGTCGGCCACGTGCTGGATACGCGCTGCCGCCCGCTGCCGGGGGTGCTGCTGGACTTCTGGCACTGCGACGCGAACGGACAATACGATAACGTCGGCTACCGGCTGCGCGGGCATCTCTTCAGCGACGCGCAGGGGCGTTATCTCCTGGAAACCATCCTGCCCGGCTTGTATCCGGGCCGCACGCGCCATATTCACGTCCGCGCCCAAGCGCCCGGCCAACCGATCCTCACCACCCAGCTCTACTTCCCTAACGAGTCGCTGAACGCGCGCGACTGGCTCTTTCATCCAGCGTGCTTAATGGAGCTTCAGCGCCTGCCCAGCGGCAGCTTGGTAGGCCGGTTCAACTTCGTCTTGGCGGTCTAGGGTCAAAGCAACCCCATCTTCTGCTTTTGGCGCGTGACCTCCGCGATCTCTTTGCGGCCAAAGAGCTTCGAGGGAGCGGGGGTATCTTCCGCGCCGGCGTCTTCCCCGCTCGTTATGCCCGACCGCACGCGCGCCGCCGAGATCAACCGCCGCACGCGCGGGCTATCGCAGGCAGGGCAATGAACCTCTGTCCTGCTTGCCTTGTCCTGGCCGGCAAACCATCGCTCAAACCGTTCCCCGCAGGCCTCACAACGATATTCGTAAATCGGCATCGCTATCCTCCAACCACGGCCAGCGCCTGTTTGATCTCTTCCAGGGCAGCGAGCCAAAGGGCAGGGCTGGCGTCGCTCGGCATCCGCCAATCCCCGCGCGGCGACAGCGCCACCGAGCCGACCTTTGGCCCATCCGGCATCGCGTTGCGCTTGAACTGCTGGGCGAAGAAGCGCCGGTAGAACACGTCCAACCACTTCAGGATCGTGGCGTCGTCGAACCGATGCGGGCGGCTATCTGCGCCGGCGAAGGCGCAATGGGCCAGGTAAAAGACCTTGTGCGGCGCGTACCCGTAGCGCACGTGGTAGTAGAGGAAGAAATCGTGCAAGACATAGGGGCCGATCGCCTCCTCGGTGCGTTGCTGTAGCCGCCCGTTCTGGAGCGGCAACAGCTCCGGCGTGATCGGCCCGGCGCTGATCGCACGCAACAGGCGCGCCGTCTCGCCGCTGAACTCTTCGTCGGCGCACCACTCAACCAGATAGCGCACCAGCGTCTTGGGCACGCCGGCGTTGACATGATACATGCTCATGTGGTCGCCGTTGAACGTGGCCCAGCCCAGCGCCAGCTCGCTCAGGTCGCCCGTGCCGACGACAAAACCGCCGATTTGATTGGCCACGTCCATCAAGATTTGGGTGCGCTCGCGGGCTTGGGCGTTCTCAAAGGTCACGTCGTGCTGATCTGGGTCGTGCCCGATGTCCTGAAAGTGTTGGCTCACCGCGGCGTGGATCGGGATTTCGCGCGCCGTCACCCCCAGCGCCTGCATCAGCGCCCGCGCCTGGCCCAGGGTGCGCGCGGTTGTGCCGAAGCCGGGCATGGTGATGCCGACGATGCCCGTTCGTGGATACCCCAGCTTGTCGAACGCCCGCGCCGCGACCAACAGCGCCAGCGTCGAATCCAGCCCGCCCGATACACCGATCGTCACTCGCTGCGCACCGGTGTGCCTCAGCCGGCGGGCCAGTCCAGTGGACTGAATGGCGAAGACCTCGCGGCAGTGCTTGGCGCGCTCGGCCCAATCAGCCGGCACGAAAGGGGTTTGTGAGAGCGGCCGGCGCAGCGCATCGCCGAACAGGGCATCCATCCCGCCCAGCGCGAAGGGCACCCTGCGCAGCGCATCTGGCCCGCCGCCAGCTGCGTAGCTGGTGTTCAACCGCCGGTCGTGCTGTAGCCGCTGCAAGTCCAGGTCGGCGATCGCCATCTGCGTGCCGAAGTGGAAGCGCTCCGTCTCGGCCAGCAGCATGCCGTTCTCGCAGATCAGGGCGTGTCCGCCATACACCACGTCGGTCGTGGACTCTGCCGGCCCGGCGCCGGCGTATAGGTAGGCAGCAATACAGCGCGCCGATTGCTGCTGAACCAGCGCACGGCGATAGTCGGCCTTCCCCAGTTGTTCAGGGCTGGCCGATGGATTCAGGATGATCGTCGCGCCGGCCCGCGCCAGCCGGCCGCTGGGCGGCTCAACCGCCCACAGGTCCTCGCAGATCTCGACCCCCAGCACACAATCCGGCACGTCCTCTGCCACGAACAGCAGCGAGGCGCCGAACGGGACGGCCTGGCCGGCGATGACGACCTGTTCAGCCGTGGCGACGTGCGCTGGGCTAAACCAGCGCTGCTCGTAGAACTCGCTGTAGGTTGGCAGGTAGGTCTTTGGCACCAGGCCCAGCAATCGCCCGTGGCTGATCACTGCCGCGCAGTTGAAGAGCCGCCCATCGAGGGCCAACGGCAGGCCGACGACCGCTGTGATCTCGAGCCGCTCCGTCGCCGCTATCAACCGCCCCAAGCCCTGCAGCGCCACCTCCAACAAATACGCTTGTCGAAACAGGTCACCGCACGAATAGCCGGTCAGCCCCAGTTCCGGGAAGAGCGCCAACCGTGCGCCGGCGTCACGCGCCTGTTGAAGCGCGTCAATCGTCGTCTGGACGTTGAAATCCACATCCGCCACGCGCAGATCGGGTGAGATGACCGCCACCCGCAGCAGCCCCAGGGCAGCCGCTGAGAACCCCTTTGTCATGGTGACGTTGATCATAACGTTCGTAGGGGCGGAGTGCATTCACCCATAGGGGCAGCCTGAGCCGTGCTGCTAACGAAGGCGAATCTAGGGTGGGCGACGGCAGTGCCGTCGCCCACTCAGTGCTTTGCCCCTATCTATGAATGCACCCTAGGGGCGCATCATGATGCGCCCACGTACTGCGCTGGGTATGTTCATGGTTGGGGGCAGCCTGTTCCCCTGTGCTGAACTAGAACTCATCTCGGAAATCAATGTGAGTTCGGAATCCGAGGTGGCATGTGAAGCGCCGCGGGGGTCACCTGCGGCCCGCCTCACACTTGTCACCCTGAGCGCAGCGAAGGGTCTAAACTCACGCACGATTGAAGCGCTGCGGGGTCACCTGCGGCCTCGGTGAATGCGACCAACGCGATGAACGAAGCAGCCTACGGAGGATTGCCTCTAACGCCCCCTCCATCAATCAATAAGCATCCAGCTCATCTAGCCGCTCATCCGAGATGCCGAAGTAGTGTGCAATCTCATGGCGCACAGTGCGGCGCACCTCCGCGCGCAGCTCGTCCAGCGTCTCGCACATTGCCTCGTGCGGCCGCTGATAAATCGTGATCAGGTCGGGCGTCACCAGGTCGTAGTGCGTCGTGCGTTCGGTCAGCGGGATGCCGCGATAGAGGCCAAGCAAGTCTAACGGATCCTCTACGCCGGCATACACCAGGTCATCCGGCGAGGGCAGCGCCTTCACCTCGATCGCGAGATTGGTGATCCGCACGCGGAGCGACTTGGGCAACTCCGCCACCGCCTCCCACACCCATTGCTCAAACTGCTTGCGGCTTACACGCATAGGGTAAGCATATCCCACGCCAAGCGCATCCTTGCGGCGTTCTTGCCGCCACGCACACGCGCCTATTTGCCAAAACAAAAGGCTGGCTTTATACTCGCATCAGTCTTGGCTTCCACAGTGTTTGAACAGCGAGGGATAAAAACATGAAGAAGATTCGTTTTGTCTCACTCATTGCGTGCGTGAGCGTAGTGCTCAGTTTATCCGTTGCGCCGGCCAGTGCCGTCCGCGGCACCGCGCCCGACTTCCACGTGCTGGACTTAGCCGGGCGCGAGATCTGGCTGAGCAAACTCAAGGGCTGTGGCGTCGTGCTCCAATTCGCGGCCAGTTGGTGTGGATACTGTAGCGAGCAAGCACCGGCGCTGGTCAAAGCCCACCAAGAGATGCGCAACAAGGGCGTCCTCTTCATGGTCGTTAACGTCTACGACGATTCCGATAACGACGCGCTGGGCTACGCCAGCCGGCACGGGATCACCTTCCCGGTCATCCGCAACCACAGCGATGCCATCGCCAGGGCATATCGCGTGAGCGGCGTGCCACATGTGGTGCTGATCGCGCCCAACGGCACGGCGCGCAAAGTGTTTAGGGGGTATAGCTCAGGGCAGGATTTCGTGCGCGAGGCCAACGCCATTGCCGGCGGCAAACAGTGCAAGGTGACCACCGAACAGATTCCCTAGTCAATCATCCGTAGCGTGCGAGGCCAAGACACACCCCCGGTGATCAACGCTGGTTTTTTTTACCCACTGAGCGACCCTCACTCAGGACAACCCCGCAGGAAGGGAGTGCATTCACCAATGGGGGCAACACAGCGCGCCTTCTAGGCAGCTACCAAGGGTGCTGTGATTTCAAATTCTTCGCGTTCTCCGCGTCTCCGCGTGAGATCGGTCTTGCCTCCAACTGTGAATGCACCTGGGGAAGGAGAGTAGTGTTAGCATAGACGTGCGATGTTCAAGAAGATCCTGATCGCCAACCGCGGCGAGATCGCCGTGCGCATCATCCGCGCATGCCACGAACTGGGCATCCGCACCGTCGCCGTCTATTCCGACGTGGACCGCAACGCCCTGCACGTGCGCTTCGCGGACGAAGCCTATCACATCGGCCCGCCGCCGGCCCGCGATTCCTACTTGCGGATAGACAAAATCCTGGAGGTGGCCAAGAAAGCCGAGGCCGACGCGATCCACCCCGGCTATGGCTTCCTGGCCGAGCGCGAGGACTTCGCCCAAGCCTGTGCCGACGAGGGGATCGTGTTCATCGGCCCCTCGCCCAGCGCGATCGCCAAGATGGGCGATAAAGCCGTCGCCCGCGCCACCGTCCAGCGCGCCGGCGTGGCCGTCATCCCCGGCACGGAGGGCGAAGCCGACCTTAGCGACGAGGAGCTGCTGAACATCGCCCCCAAGATCGGCTTCCCGCTGTTGATCAAGGCCAGCGCCGGCGGCGGCGGCAAGGGCCAGCGCGAGGTGCGCAGCTTAGAGGAGATGCCGGCGCTGCTGGCCAGCGCCCGCCGCGAGGCCGAGTCTGCATTCGGTGATGGCGCGGTCTATCTGGAGAAGCTGGTGGAAGGCGCGCGCCATATCGAGTTTCAACTACTCGGCGACCACCACGGCAACATCATCCACCTCGGCGAACGCGAATGCAGCCTGCAACGACGGCGGCAAAAGCTCGTCGAGGAATGCCCCTCGCCGGCGCTCACGCCGGAGCTGCGGGCCAAAATGGGCGAAATGGCCGTGCGCGCCGCCCAGGCTGTGAACTACGTCAACGCCGGCACGATCGAATGCTTGCTCGATAAGCAAGGCAACTTCTATTTCATGGAGATGAACACCCGCCTGCAAGTCGAGCACCCGATCACCGAGCGGGTCACCGGTGTGGACATCGTAAAGGAGCAGATCCGCATCGCGCGCGGCCGGCCGCTGCGCTACAAGCAAGAGGACATCGAGATGAACGGCTGGGCCATCGAATGCCGCATTAACGCCGAGGACCCATTCGCCAACTTCATGCCCAGCACCGGCGTGATCAAACGTCTGAACTTCCCGACCGGCCCCGGCGTGCGCGTGGAGAGCGGCGTGTATGAAGGCTACGAGATCACCCCGTACTACGACTCGATGATCGCCAAGCTGATCTGCTGGGGCGACACGCGCGCCGAGGCCATCTTGCGCATGAAGCGCGCGCTCAGCGAGATCCGCATCGTCGGTGTGAAGACCAACGTGCCGTTTCATCAACAGCTCTTCCGCTCCACGCGCTTCCAAGCCGGCCAGTTCGACACCCGCTTTGTGGAAGACCGCTTCGAGATCGAAGAGCAATCCCCAGTCCACAGCGATGTCGCGTCCATCGCGGCGACCCTGATCGCCCATCAACAAGGGCGCGCGGCAGCCGAGCGCATCGAGCGCACCGATCCCAACCGGCCTTCGCTGTGGCGCTGGAGCATGCGCAAGACTTGGGCATAGACAGACGGTGAGCCGCTCTCCTGAACGGATCGCCTGGGCCGTGCTATCCGCCGCCCTGCTGACCTGTTGCGCGCTGACGGTAGGCGTGCCGATGGCCGGGCTGGCCTTTTACAACTCTGCCATGACCGAGGCCGGCATCAACGTCCAGCTCCAAGCGGGTCAAATGAGCGTCTGGCGGCCCAACCAGAGCGAAAGCGACCCACCCAGTGTGGTCTCGCTCGATGGTTATGACGTGAGCGAGGGCAGCCTCATCGCCCTCAGCACCGATTCAGCCGGTCTGCTGACCGCCTTCGACCGGCGCACTGAGCCGGCACAGACGTTGTTCACCGCCCAGCTCTACGCCAACGCTCGCCTGCGCGTCGAGCGCGTTCGCCTGCCCCGTTTCCCCGCCAGCGCAGCGCAAGACGAATACATCCTTTACCTGAGCGAAGGACGCATCCAGATCACGCTCCCGCAGACCGATCGCAAGTTTCACTTGCAAATCGCGAGCGACCACGCGGCTGTCTGGACCAAGACGCCCGGGAGCTACGTCGTGGAGGTCAACAGCGAGACGTTGAGACTACACGTTGCCAGCGGAAGCGCCACCGTAATGAACGGCGCAAACGACCTGGCCGTGAACTTGAGCGCAGGCCAGCGCACGATAGCCACGCGCTCTAGCCTGGCCGGCGCTCTGCCCCCGCCGCGCAGCCTGGTGCGCAACGGCCAGTTCACTCTGCCTCTACAGCCAGCTTGGACCATTGAAACACGCACCGGCCAGCTAGACGCCACGCCTGGCGTCGTCCGCGTCACAGAACAACCCGCAGGAAGCGCCTTGTTGCTTGAACGCTTGGGGACAAACCTCGGTTGGGGGCGCACCGGCATCGCCCAGACGCTGGACGCGCGGGTGGACGGCGTGCGCGATTTGCGGCTGGTGATAGAGTTCGCCATACTCCTCCAGGAGTTGCCGGTGTGCGCCAGCCTCGGCAGCGAATGCCCTTTGCTGGTCGCCATCACCTGGCGCGACGACCAAGAGAACAGCCGCGAGTGGATTCAGGGCTTCTACGCAGCCGGCACGCCGCAGATGTCCGCCAGCACGGCGCTATTGCCCGATACCATTCTGGCCAACCCCCAGCGTAAACACGTCAAGGTGCCGCTTGGCCAGCCCGTCCGCTGGGAAACGGACAACCTGCTGCCCTACCTCCCCAACGTCCGCACCATCGAGTCGCTCAAGATCTACGCCGAGGGACACGCGGTTCAAGCGCAAGTCTTCGCCGTCGCCCTCCTGGTGGAATAAGAATCATGGTGCGGCCAGCAATCGCACATCCGCCGGCAACTGCGGGATCAGCTCGACCCGCCCTCGATATTCGCTCACCTCGCCGGCCACCGCAAGGCGATCCGCGATGTCCAGCGTCATCGAGAACGGCAGCCCGTTCCAAATCTTATCAAACATCACGACGGTGATGCTGCCCCCGGAATCATCGGTCACATCGGCGCGCATGCCCGCCCGGAATGGCCGTAGGTCGGTCACCTGACCTTCGATGCCGACCCAGCGCCCGACCAAGTCGCTGTTCAACTCGGCGATTGGCCAACGTGGTGTATCGAGCGCAGCCGCAGGGCGCACCGCCGTGACCAGCACCTGTTTATTACCGCGATATTCGCCGACTGCGCCGGCAACGGTGACCCAATCGCCGGCTGCCGGAACCGACAGCGTCGCCAGCGCCGGCAACGCCCGCGAAAGCAGCGCATCAGCAGTCGCATCGCCGTGGCGCAGCGTGATCACCGACAACGCCGGGCCGATGGGCCGCGCGCGGCGCACTTGGGCGGTGACCTCGACCCGCTCGCCCAGCGCAACATCCCCAAGCGCTGAAAGCTGAACGTTTGTCGCTGCTGGCGTCTCAATCAGCAAGCCGTCAGCAGCGTTCAGGATGAGCGAAGGTTCGTCATCGCGGATGCGCAGGGTGCCCTCAACGCTCACGCGATCTCCGGGCAGCGGGATGCGCTCGCCGGACAGCAGCGCATCCACCACCGCCCGATAGGCCGTCACGCGCAGCTCCCCGCTGCCGTCCCAGATTTGAAAGCTCAGATAGCGGTCGCGGGCTGAGAACGAAGGGAAGGCCATCACCGTGCCCTGCACGCGCACGTAGCCAAAGTTCATCGCCGGCTGGATGGCCGCGATGCGCATCAACGGGCGAGGGGTGGCCCGCGCAGCGACGATCAGCGCGATCACGCCGCCGACGGCCAGCAGGACGGTGAGGGCCTTAAGCAAGCGCATGAAGGGCGAGGAAGCGTGCTAATCTGGCGGCGGCGGGATCGGCAGGTCTTCTGGCTTAACGTGCATCCACTTCTCGCCTTCCTCGATCAGCATGATCGGGATGCCATCTTTGATCGGGTATTTACGGCCATAGACCGGCTCGATCAGCCAGCAGTCTTTGTAGAGGATCAGCCGGCCTGGATCCTCGCCGGGCTGGCGCGTGGCAGTGCTCACGCAGTACGGACAGCGCAAAATCTCCAGCAGTTCGGGCGAAATGGGCGATGCCATGCCTAAGATTCTAGCGAATCCGGCAGATGTCAGAACGCTCCCAGGGCGTCATCTGTGCGTAGAATGCGCGCAATGCACATTGCCGACTGGGACGCGACGCAGGCGCTGCTCCCCTATGTAGAACTGGCCAACGAGCTAAGCAGCGTGATCCGCGATGCACAAGCGGTTGCGCCGCCGCGCTTGATCATGCCGCTCAGCGCCGATGGCGGGTTGCTGGCCATGCCGGCGACCGACGGCACACTGGCCATCACCAAGCTGGTCACCGTCCATCCGCACAACCGAGCGCGCGGCCTGCCCAGCGTTCAAGGCGAAGTGATCGTCATGGATGCCCGCACCGGTCAGCGGCTGGCGCTGCTGGACGGGCAGGCGGTCACTGCGCGGCGCACAGCGGCGCTCTCGCTGCTCGCTGCGCAGCACTTGGCCAGCCCCCAAGCGCAGCGCGGCCCGCTGTTGATCATGGGCGCCGGCGTGCAGGGCAAAGCCCACCTGGAGGCCTTCACCCACTGGCTGCCTCGGTGCGATGTGTTCATCTGCGCGCGGACGTTCGACAGCGCCGAGGCGCTGGCACACGCCGCGCGTCAGCAAGGGGTGAACGCGCAAGCAGTCGGCACGGCAGAAGACATCCTGCCGGCTTGTGGCTTGATCATCACCGCCACCACCAGCCGGCAGCCACTGTTCGATGACCGCGTTCACGACGACGTGTTCATCGCTGCCGTGGGCGCTTACACGCCTCAGATGGCCGAGCTGCCGGCTGACTTGGTGCGCCGCGCCAGCCTCTTCGTGGATACGCTCGAAGGCGCGCAGCGCGAAGCGGGCGACCTGATCCAGGCCGGCGTGGACTGGTCACAGGTCACGCCGCTCTCCGCTGTGCTCGCAGGGGCCAAGCCCACGCCTGGCCGGCCGGTGATCTTCAAGAGCGTCGGCCACGCGCTCTGGGACCTGGCAGCCGCGCGATTGGCCATCCGCACGTTGGCCGAAAAAGAAAGGCCGAGCGAGGCTCGCTCGGCCTTGGGAACGCCAAAGGTTGGCTAATGTGCCAACGCCGCATGCGCAGCCGCCAGCCGCGCGATCGGCACGCGGAACGGCGAGCAGCTCACATAGTTCAAACCGGCCTCGTAGCAGAAGGCCACCGAGCGCGGGTCGCCGCCGTGCTCGCCGCAGATCCCCACTTCGAGCGTTGGCCGCGTCGCACGCCCCTTCTGAACCGCCATCTTGATGAGCTGGCCCACGCCTTCGCGATCGAGCGTCTGGAAGGGGTTATCGGGCAGGATGCCCTCTTCCACATACTTGAGCAGGAAGCTGCGCTCGGCGTCGTCGCGCGAATAGCCATAGGTCATTTGGGTGAGGTCGTTCGTGCCGAAGGAGAAGAACTCGGCCATCGTCGCCACCTCATCAGCGGTCAAGGCCGCGCGCGGGATCTCGATCATGGTGCCGAACTTGTACTTCACCTTGACCCCGTGCTCGGACATCACCTCGCGGGCCACCTTCTCCAGCTCCGGCTGCACGCGCTTTAGCTCGTTCACATGGCCGGTGAGCGGGATCATCACCTCCGGCACCGGCTCATAGCCTTCCTTCTTCACCATACAGGCAGCCTCGAAGATGGCGCGCACCTGCATGGCGATCAGGCCGGGGATCATGATCCCCAGGCGGATGCCGCGCAGGCCCATCATCGGGTTTTGCTCGTGCATCGCGTTCACCGCCTGGAGCAGGCTTTGCTTGCGCTGGTAATCGGCTTGCTCCTCCTCGCTCAGGGCCTCGTATTGGCGCTTGGTCTCGTAGCGCACCACGTCGCGCAGCAGGTCCTCGCGCGACGGGAGGAACTCGTGCAGCGGCGGGTCAATCAGTCGGATGATGACCGGCAGGCCGGTCATGACGCGAAAGATGCCGGCGAAGTCCTCGCGCTGGAAGGGCAATAGCTCGTCCAGGGCGCGCTGGCGCTCCTCGTCCGAATTGGCCAGGATCATGCGCTGGACGATGGGCAAGCGATCGGTCTCGAAGAACATGTGCTCGGTGCGGCAGAGGCCGATGCCGCGCGCACCGTAAGCGCGCGCCCGCTCGGCGTCCTTCGGGTAATCGGCGTTGGCCCATACCTGCAACCCACGGCGCGGCTTGCCATCCTCGCCCACGCGGCTGTTGCGCGCGCTGATCTCATCGGCCCACTTGAGCAGCGTCACCAGGTCTTCCTGCTCCTCGAACGAAGGATGCACCATCGGCAACTGACCGACATACGCTTCGCCGCGCCCGCCGTCAATCGAGACCCAGTCACCCTCGCGCAGGGCGTGGCCGTTGCTGGTGACGACGCGCTCGGCCAGGTTGATCTGCAGCGAATCCGCGCCGCACACCGCCGGGATGCCGAACTGGCGGGCGACCACCGCCGCGTGCGACGTGGCGCCGCCGCGGGCAGTGAGGATGCCTTTGGACGCCACCATGCCATGCACATCGTCAGGCTTGGTCTCCGGCCGGATCAGGATCACCGGCTTGCCCTCTTTGCCCCACTGTTCGGCAAGGTCAGCATCGAAGGCCAACATGCCGACAGCAGCGCCCGGCGAAGCATTTACGCCGGTGGTCAGCAGCCGGCCCTCATGCTTGGCGTCTTGCACAGCCTGGTCATCGAACTGAGGATGCAGGAGGAAGTCCACATCCGCCGGCGTCACGCGCTTCACCGCTTCTTCCTTCGTGATCAGCTTCTCCTTGGCCATATCCACAGCGATCTTGATGGCGGCCTTGGCGGTGCGCTTGCCGTTGCGGGTCTGGAGCATGTAGAGCTTGCCCTGCTCGATGGTGAACTCCACATCCTGCATGTTCTTGTAATGCTTCTCCAGCAGGTTGGCGATGCGCACGAACTCTTTATAGGTCTTGGGCATCTCCTTGGCCAGCTCGTCGATCGGCTTGGGCGTGCGGATGCCGGCCACCACGTCTTCGCCCTGCGCATTCACCAAATATTCGCCGAAGATCTTCTTCTCGCCGGTGGATGGATTGCGGGTGAAGGCCACACCGGTCGCGCTGTCGTCCCCCATGTTGCCGAAGATCATCGTGACCACGTTCACCGCCGTGGGCAGCGTGCTCTTCCAGCCCATCTGTTTGGCATAGGTGCGCGCCTTGTGGCCGGTGGCGCTGCGGAACACAGCCATCGCACATTCCTTGAGCTGGTCATACACGTTCTGCGGGAAGTCGCGGCCGGTCTCCTCTCGAATCACCCGCTTGAAGATGTCCACCAGCGCCTTCAAGTCATCGGTGGTGAGGTCGGTATCGCTGGTATAGCCCTTCTCGCGCTTCATGTGCTCCATTGGCTCGTCGAACTTCTCATCGGGGATGTCCAACACCGTGCTGCCGAACATCATCAGCAAGCGCCGGTAGCTATCCCAGGCGAAGCGCGGGTTCTTGGTGACCTCGGCCATCTCCTCGACGGTGCGATCGTTCAGGCCCACGTTTAGCACCGTCTCCATCATGCCGGGCATGGACTCGCGCGCGCCGGAGCGGACCGAGACCAGCAGCGGGCGAACGCCTGGCACGCCGCCGCCGAACTTCTTGCCTGTTTGTTTCTCGATCACCTTCATCGCGTCCAGCGCTTGCTCCCATGCCTCCTTGGGAATCTTATTGCCGGCCTTGACGAACTCCGTGCACACTTCGGTGCTGATGGTGAAGCCGGGCGGCACCGGCAGTCCAGCCCGCGTCATGTCAAAAAGGCCGGCGCCTTTGCCGCCGAGCAGCTCGCGAATCTCCGGCCAGGTCTTGGCGACCTTGCTCACGCCTTTCTCATCGTTGAACAGAAAAACCCACTGCTTCTTCGCCAGGGTGGTCTTGGCTTTGCCATTACTCTTTGCGGGAGCAGTGGTCTTGGTTGGGGTCTTCACTGCCATAGGTCTTACTACTCCTGATAGTTGAACTTCGTTCATGCGAGCCAGCTAAGTATCTGACTGCGCTTTCATTGTACTGCTGCCTCATCCTCGCTGCGAGCGGATGGGACGCTAACATCCCCTGAGACAGCGCAAGGGTCTGGCTATGAAACGTCAGTTCGGATTTACACGTGTCCATTCACGAATCGCCTACTGCGCCGGCCTGTTATGCTGGCGCAGCGAAACATCTAAAATCCCGCCGACCATATCGTAGGGGGCGTAGCGGTGCTACGCCCCCGCGCAACCACCAAACGCCTCGCCTCAGCAACCCCACGGCACCTCAGCCAACCGCGACTTTGGACCCTTCGCTGCGCTCAGGGTGAGCTTAGCATTACCCATAAGTGCTTGGGGGATTGGCGGGCATGCTGTGCATCAATTGCCAGGCTGCCGCAGCGCAGCAGAGGCGGTTCGCGAACTGCCCCTGCGCGCCGGACTGAAGCGCTGCGGGGTCGCTGAGGCAGGTTCAGATGCTTCGCTGCGCTCAGCATGACAGCCCCCTTTCTTTCCCCCGCACGCGGGGGAATCAGAAGGGGGCTTCCCCCGCACGCGGGGGAATCAGAAGGGGGCTTCCCCCGCGCGCGGGAGAATTAGGGGTGATATGAGTGACTTCGCGGGGCTTCGGTCGGGCGGGATTTTGGATGCTTCGCGTTGGCATGACAGAC
>Ga0308397_1000975_pt1 | contig 17689 bp, 21 predicted proteins | sample Hotspr20SampleT8_FD_202356 | JGI IMG/M metagenome (GOLD analysis project Ga0308397, IMG submission 202356) | Hot spring phototrophic mat microbial communities from Mushroom Spring, Yellowstone National Park, Wyoming, United States - 20051001_T8 ...
AAGTAGGATGAATCTATGGCAGACAAGACAGTAACACCCTTTCTGATTTTCTGGCAAAAGTTCAAGAAGCAAAAGAGCTCCCTCGTTGCGGGGATTTTCATCCTTCTACTGATTTTAACTGCAATCTTTGCCCCGGTGGTTGCCCCGTACGATCCCTATGCAACGGATTATAGCTTGGCCATGATGCCTCCGAGCAGAGAGCATTGGGCAGGAACGGATGTGTTCGGTCGTGACATCCTGAGCCGGATCATCTATGGCGCGCGGATATCCCTAGCCGTCGGCCTTTCCTCGGTGACCATCGGGGCAGTGATTGGAGTCACCCTGGGCTTGTTGAGTGGGTTCTTTGGAGGATTCCTCGACGAATTGATCATGCGCGCCTCCGATGTCCTCTTTGCTTTTCCCGGGATTCTTCTTGCTATCGCGGTAGTGGCTATCCTCGGCCCCGGGCTGGTGAACGTCGTGTTCGCTGTGGCCATCTTCAGTATCCCTACCTTTGCCCGGCTCGTCCGCGGCAATACCCTCGCCCTCAAAGAAAGCCTCTACGTACGTGCCGCACGAAGTATGGGGGCCTCCAATAACCGGATCATGTTCGTGCACATCATGCCGGGAACCCTGGGGGGAGCCATCGTGTACTTCACCATGCGGATCGGGACTTCGATCCTTACCGCTTCTTCCCTGAGCTTTCTCGGTCTAGGTGCCCAGCCGCCCACACCAGAATGGGGGGCGATGCTTGCGGAAAGCAGGGACTACATCGGAGTGGCCGATCACCTGACCATTTTCCCGGGGATTGCGATTTTCCTTACCGTGCTTGCCTTCAATATTTTCGGCGATGGCCTGCGAGCAGCCTTCGATCCTAAACTCAAATAGTCCGTGCATGCCCGAACATAAATACCCGAAAAAAAAAAAAGAGGACCAGGGTGTATCCCTGGCCCTCCTCTGCCTTGTAGCGCTCACCCGCTTGTGGCGCTCACCCGAGGCCCCTACGCATTGCTACTGATTCGAGCCTCTTTGAAGAGACCCCGCAGTTCATCCATCGGCCTCGTTAACCACTGCCCTTGACTACCACCGGCGGCCCATCATGCCTCCCCGAGGACCATATCCATAGGGAAGATTGCTGAAGTCGTAGTCTTTCCCTCCCACGGTGAGCTTGGTTACCCGCAACATGGAGTATTCCGGAGCAATGGGGTAGGGGAACTCATACCCTTCCAGCTTCACATACGCGCCTTCCTTCACCCCTTCGATGAACCCCGCGTACTTGCCTAGCATGGGTACGTAGTAGGTTTTCCCACCCGACTTCAGGCCGATCCGTCCGTTGATGAGACTCAGCGTGCCGTCCACCTTCACCAGTTGCCCCTGCGGCTGCGCGAAGGCCGGGGGAACGGGTCTACCCTGAGGACCCCACGCGCCAGGACCCGGTTGCGCTACGGCAAAGCCGCCCACTACTAGGGCCAAGATCAGAAGTACTGACATTTTTTTCATGGTACACTCTCCTGTAACCAATCGATATTCTTTTTGCGATTCACGATCGCCTGGATAGCTTTTCCTACCCGATTATTAATAAGCAATTATCATGCCAACCATTGGACTGCCTATAGGGGCATAGAGAAAGGGGAAATAGCCAGAAATACTAGCTTCCCTTCCTGATACAGACTCGCTTAAGCATCGACTCATCTCTTTATATATTAACAAATTATTTAAGGTTCAACCCTCTTTACCTCCGCAACATCCGTCCCGGCGCTCTCGACTCGCACTCTTCCCAACTTTTTCCCTCCTGTTAGATAAGAAAGCAAGAGACAACAAAAATTAGGAAATATCTTCCTAGGATGAGAAAATGTTTCCCATCTAAAAAACCTTGACTAAACCATCGATCTCCTCGACAATCAACACAGAGTGAAGTTGGTCGTATTTGTTCTCAACAAAGAAGAACTATTGGAAGAAGTGCTCGCTGCCTACGTGGAAGCCGGAATTGGAGGGGCTACCATCCTGGATTCTGAAGGAATGGGAAGGTTTCTCACCTACGAAGTGCCCCTTTTTGCCGATTTCAAACCATTCATGAAGGGTAACAAGCCATACAACAAAACCATTTTTTCAGTAGTACAAAACGAAGCTCTCATCCCACGGCTTGAAAAACTCTTGGACAAAGTGTGCGGGGGGTTGGACGCGCCCGGGACAGGGATCTTCTTTACCATACCCGTAGATTACGCCCGTGGCCTTGTGGGGGCGGAGGGGGAATAGGATGTTACGAATTACGGAATTCTTGCAACCGTCCTGTATCAAAATGGAATTGGAATCCAATAAAAAGAAAGATGTCTTGCTCGAGCTCTTGACCCTTTTTCAGCAGGAGGGATTGATCGACGAAGCTCAAAAGGACCATATCTGGAAAGACCTCCTGGAACGGGAAAAAGTGTCCTCCACAGGCATTGGATCAGGTGTGGCGATTCCCCATAAGATCGTTCCTGGCCTCCAAACCACCGTGATCGCTTTTGGACGGAAAAAGAAGGGGGTTCCCTTCGATTCCATCGATGGACAACCGGTAACCCTCCTGTTTCTCATTTTAGGAAAAGAGGGGAGCGAGGCTTTCCATCTGCGGTTATTGAGCAAGCTGGCTCGCCTTTTACAGCAGGAAGCCTTCCGAGAGGAACTGATCCGTTCGGAATCTCCCGATCAAATCCTTTCCATTCTTCATCGCTGGGAGGAGGAATGAGGGGTCGATTTACCATGAAGGTTCGTTTCAAATGGAAGGTGGTGAGAATTCTATTTACCACAGTATGGCTCTATGGAGGATGGTTACTGTATACGGGTAGTCTAGAACCGGTTTCCCTTGGATTGGGAGCTATCGCCTCCCTCCTGGTAGCCATCGCTACCTACGATCTATTCATCGCGGAGCACGAAGCGGCTCGAAAAGGGCTTCTGGTTCGTATTCACTATGGGCTTGTCTACCTTATGTACCTCCTGGGGCAGATGTATCTTTCCAGTTTTGCCGTGCTGATCAACATTCTCCGGGGAAACATCAACCCCCGGGTGGTCCACTTCCGCACCCGACTCCATTCCGATCTCGCTCGGGTACTTTTGGCTACCTCCATCACCCTCACTCCGGGAACCATTTCCCTCGAACTGCAGGAAGACCACTTGATCGTCCACTGGCTGGACGCGAAAACCATCCATTCCAAATATGCAGGCATCCTCATTAAGGGGAAGATGGAAACCTTACTGAGTCGGGTTCTCCTATGACCACTGCCCTCGCCTTCGATGTAATCGGCTACCTGTTTATCCTCTCTTCTGTGGTCGCTCTGTACCGAGTCCTCTGGGGACCGAGCATCCCGGATCGCCTACTGGGGTTGAATGTGGTTTCCGCTCAAATACTGGCCATCCTGGTTCTCTACGCGGCGAAAGAAAAACTCCACGTGTACCTGGATGTGGCCCTGGTGTACGATATTTTCGGCTTCGTAGGGATCCTGGCCCTTACGCGATTCCTGGAAAGACGGCGCAAGGAGGAAAGTCCACGATGATCGAAGTGTTGGTGTATCTTTTCCTAGTGTTGGCCGCCATATTCAACCTGATGGGCCTGGTGGGGATCCTCCTCTTCCCAGATCCGTATACCCGGTTGCAGGCATCCTCCACCTGCAGTACCACCGCGGTTATCTCCGTCTTCATTGCCGTGATGCTGGAAGCAGGGTTTTCCGCCATCACGGGAAAGGTACTGGTGATCACACTTTTCTTCTTCGTTTCCAGTCCCGTGGGAGCCCACATTATCGCCCGATACGCATGGAACACAGGGATCGTGCCCTGGCGCAAACTCCGAAAATCCACACTCAAACCCGAGGAGGGGCCCCATGATTGAACTCCTCCTTTTGGTCCATCTCATACTTGCCGTGCTGATCCTTACCATCCGAAGGTTGTTCACCGCTGTGATCCTCATGGCAATTTTCAGCCTCTTCAGTGCGGTCTTGTTCTTTGTACTCCATGCTCCCGATGTGGCCCTTACCGAGGCCGCGGTGGGAGCGGGGGTCTCTACGTTTCTCTATATCTGGATCGTGAATCGGACGCGGAAGGAGCCGGAATGAACCGAGTGTTTCAGGGAGCCGTACTTCTCCTTTTCTCCTTCCTCCTCCTCGCCTCGGTTCTCGTGGAAAAGGAACCGAAGGAGTACCCGAAAACCTACTTCCTCGAGCAGGGTACCCACGAAACAGGAGCCGTGAACCTGGTTACCGCCCTGTACCTTGCCTATCGAGCCTATGATACCCTGGGGGAGACCATCGTTCTTATCGGCGCGGTGACGGGTGTTCTGGTACTTGTGGGAAGACAGAAATGAGGAAGACCAACATCCTCGATGTAGTGTCCCGGAAACTTTCCCCCTTCATCCTCCTCTTCGGGGTGTACCTGGTGACCTTCGGTCATATCTCTCCGGGAGGCGGGTTTCAGGGCGGGGTGGCCCTGGCTTCAGGTCTCCTGCTGATCCTTCTGGCCCAGGGACCTGCGGTACTCAAGCGAACCTTCTCTCTTGAAGGAATCTCCCTGGTGGAAGTGTTCGGGTATGGATTGTTCCTGCTGGCGGGACTTGCGGGATTCCTTTGGGGGGTCGGGTTTCTTTCCCCCATTCTTCTTCCCCCGGGCACGATTTTCATCCTGAACATCGTGATCGGCGCAAAAGTCGGAGCGGGAATCACCCTGATCTGCTGGCACCTGTTCCTGGAAGGGGAAGACTCGGAATGATCGCTCTGCTCCTCATTGCCCTCCTGTTCCTGGTGAGTCTGATAGGGATAATACTTTCGAAGAATCTGATCCGCAAAGTGATGGCTTTGAACATGCTGAACTCGGCAGTGATCATCCTGTTCATCTTTTTCGGATCCTTAAAAGGAACGCACGCTCCCATTCTGGTAGGCGACGAAACGGACATTGTGGATCCCGTTCCCCAAGCCCTCATGCTTACCGCCATCGTGGTAGGAATCTGCGTCACCGCCCTGGCCCTCGGATTCATCTATAAACTGTACGAGAGGTACGGTACGACGGAGTTACAGGAAATCGAACAGCAGGTGCACCGGAATGACCAGTGATGCCATTCTCCTTTTTACCGTGATTCCCCTATTCAGTTCCTTCGTCGCCCTGATCGAAAAGGCGATCCCCTCCCTGAAAGTGGCAAAACCCGCTTCCCTCGCCTCCTTTTTCTTGGGCGTTCTTCTTCTCGGCCTATATGGGGGAGGGATCTATGAGGGTGCTGTGTACAGCAAGGTAGTGGGCGGCTGGCCCCGAGGAATCGGGATCGGCCAGGAACTGGACGGGATCGCCTGGGTCGCCCTGGCCCTCGTCTACCTGATCTATCTCCCCGTCCTTCTGTATTCTTTTTCCGAAGGGGGCTACGATAGCCGGTACTACTTTTTCCTTCTCCTGCTCCAGGGTGGGATGGCGGGGATCGTGCTGGCCTACGATGTGTTCAACCTGTTCGTGTTCCTGGAGATTACGGGGATCGCCGCCTACGTGTTGATTGGATACCAAAAGAAAGACCGGGCACTGTTCGCAGGGTTCAAGTACCTGATGCTGAGTTCCCTGGGGATTACCCTCTTTCTTCTAGGAGTGTTCCTCTTCTACCGGGACACGGGATCCCTCACTTATACAGAACTCCGTACCTGGGTACAGGAAGGGATGGTACCGGCGAAGCCTATCACAGCCCTTGCCTGGATAAGCACTCCCTTTGCCCTGGCGACCCTCCTGGCGGGGATCGGAGTTCGGACCGCCTTTCTCCCCTACACCTGGCTGCCCGATGCCCATGGGTTCGCTCCCCATCCTATCTCCGCATCCCTCTCGGGGGTGGTGATCAAAGTTTCCTTCCTCGTGGTATGGAAACTGATCGTCCTTCTGGAATTATCCGGCGCCCGCCAGTTCCTCCTCTGGATGGGATCGGCCATCGCCCTGATCGGGGTACTTCGCGCCCTGACCCAGACGGACGTGAAAGTGCTTTTGGCATGGCACTCGGTTTCCCAGATGGGATACATCTTCGCGGGGTTCGGGGCCGGCACCGAAACGGCCACCGTGGGCGCCCTATACCACATGGTGAGTCACGCTTTTTTCAAAGCTCTCCTGTTCCTTTCGGTAGGCACGGTGATCCTTTTCACCGGGGAACGGAGTCTAAAAAAAGTGTCGGGGTTGGGCCGATTCCTTCCTTACCTTGCAGTCCTCTTCGCTGTCGGAGCCCTCAGTATTATGGGAGTTCCACCGTTCGTAGGGTACGTGAGCAAGAGCCTCATCTTCGATGGGTTACAGGATTACCCTATACCCTACTGGCTCCTTTTTGCCGCTTCGGTGGGAACTGTCGCCTCCTTTACCAAACTATCTCTTCTCTTTCGAGGTTTGCCGATGTTGGAAGGTAAGTCAACGGAGGGTTCAGTGAGGCCGCTAGGTTCATCCCAAAAAGGATCTTCGATGGTAGAGTCTACTGACACCACCTCTGGCTTCGACACCCACCCTGCCCTTCACTCCCGCCCCTTCAGAAGCGGGTATCTAGGGATGAGTCTTTTAGCGCTGTTCTGTGTGTTGGGGGGACTACTGGGGACTTACGGCATCCAGTTCTTTTCCACGATTTTACGGGGGACTTCGATTCCCGTCGTGCCGGCACAGTTGTATGGATCCGCCCCACCTAATGGGTCTATAGCGCCGGCCTTTCAGGAAAGCCTTAAGTTAACGAATATGGCAGCCTTCCTCTGGCTGAACGGAAAAGAGTACCTGAAAACGATTGTCACCCTCCTACTGGGGTATGGAGTGTACCGTTTTATCGTCAGTAAAAGGGGGAAAGAGCTACAAGCCTGGGCAAACCGCCTCCGGATTTCCTTCGACAACCAGTTGGGGCTGTTACTTGCAGGTGTTTTCCTGCTTTTGGTGTTTCTGGCCCTGCAGAGTTGAAACGCAGGGGCTCCCCCCCACCGTTCTTTGGACTGCGAAGCCTGGCAAAAAGCTTACGCACCAGTCCCAGTCTGCCGAACCCTACCCAATACGAACCAGCCAGGATCAATACCAGCGGGCTTCCGTATACGATATTTTTCGCGGTTTGTAAGTACTACCGATACCGTTGGACCAGGACTCGCTTGTTTTTTTATCTGTTCTTCCAAATCGTAGTACCGCTCGCTAACGTCTTGAGCCGTGATAGTTTTCGAACTTTTGCCGTATGAATCAGTTTGCGTTCCGGCGAGTAAGATGCCGGCCCGGAGGGCCCAGAGCTTTCACCTGACGGCATGGAAGATTTGGGTTTTAGCGCTTCAGCAGGTATGGAAGATTCGGTACGGGCACTGCCATCGCAGGAAACAAGAGCCAACATCAGGAAACATGGCACAAGACCAAGGATTCTCAGAACCCACAAGCGCTTGTTCATTCTCCCTCCCTCCAGGTTCTCCAAGGTATCACTTCCGGACAAACCGTTCCAGAATACACCCTTCATACATGAAAGGTTTTATTTCCTCCCAGGGTATGAATACACGCATAGGCTCAGGCTCGATAGAGGCATAACTTTGGGGAAATTTAAAGGAGTAGACAAAGTGGATCCCCTTATCACCTAACTGGAGATTGAATAAATCATCGGGTCCGTAAGGAAGGGGAATTCCCATATTGGTAAGGGTTTCTTTAACATCCGGATGCTTCTGATACAGTTCGTCAATTCGTTTCTGAAGCTCGGGCTCTATGCGAGCATGCACAAAGGATGCCATTTTATAATCGTACTCAAACATGGACTCCGGGCCATGAGTGATGCCTTTTTCCAAATCCGCGATAACATTGATCCGTGAACTGCCAGTATACGCTCCGGTAGCAGTGATGGTCCAGAGTACTTCTAGAAGCCCTTTGCCATGGTAGATCACCTCTGCCCGGGCGCTGTCAAAGGGAATGGCCCCCTCGGCAATGATTTTTGACAGTTCTTCGGCGGTTTGTCCGAATACTCCTTCGGGCCCTATGACAGAATTGATCTTAGAAAGAAGTTCTTTCCCTTGAGGGCCCGTGTACACAGGATACTCCAGCACGATGGTGGGAGCCGGCGCGTAGGGGCCTTTAGTTTTGAACTCATACCGCTTCAGTTGTATGGATTCTTTACCTGTTTGCCCCTGCTTTTTGTCGCACCCTCCCAGAATCGCGCCCAGGAAAAGCGCCATGAAAAGAATAAAGAACCAGTGTGAAACGCTAGGGGAGCCCCCCAATCTAAAAACACGTTTATTAAAGCTGTTCATCATAAGGGAAACTATACCTAGGTTTTTAAAAAAAAGGAACAATTTTCTCTTCCTCTTTTAGCTCCACTAGGGTACCGCGGGCGGCAGGCTCCCCAGATACTTCCCATTCTCCGCGAACTGCAAACGGTGAAAATCCCCCATTCGCTTCCCCTCGATAATAGGTTCAAGTGTCGGATGTGGTGCCGCAATGGTAAGCTCCCGCAAAGCTCCATTGGGATGGAACTCCAAACTCCACGCAAAGAAGGATCCCACGGAAGTTTTGATTCGTATCGTATCGTCCCACGCCTTCCTCGGATCTGGGCGTATTTCGCAACGTTTAAGTTGACCCGTTTCATAGAAATCCACTTTTAAGTCCAAAGGTAATACCCCAACCGGAGTGGGAAGCGGTGTAGAGGAGCTTAACTCAACCTGTTGCAATGCTCCACTAGGGTAAAACAGTACCGATTCCTTAGCGAGTACTATCCCCAGTGGCGTCTTCACCGGATGGGCAGTCATTGGAGTAAAAGACAGAACGAAAAGTGCTCCGTTATCATGAAATCTGACGAACCACCCAGCCTTAAGGACTCCCACGGGAGTGCGAAGACTAAACTCTTTGTCTTGTTTGGTCAACTGCGCGTACTTTAATACTCCATTCGGGTGAAAGGCGATGGAATCGGATTCTACGGTTCCAGCCGGTGTACGGATCGGCTCGATCTTGTCCAAAATAACTTCCTCAATGGGTCCATATGCATAAAACGTAACCCATTTGATTTTGAACCTTCCCACACCGGGAAAATCCTGAACGGGGAGCTCTCCCTCAAAGGTAAGGTCTTTGAACTTTCCATTGGGATGCCACTCCACCGTTCCCTTTACACGCCTGGTTCCCAGGGGGGTTTCCATCAATACTGACTCGGTAAGTTCAAGCCACTGGATCGATCCGTCAGGGTAAAAGCCTGCGGATCTGGCTCGGTAGCCCAGAACAATCGTGTCATCGGAAGCGAAGGATACGGATTTTACGGAGCCGTTTTCATGGAATCTTGCTGACCGCACCCTGGCCTTTCCCTGAGGGATCCCTATCTCCTCTCCATTAGATGAGAGGAAGGTGAGTTCCGCCACAGTTCCGTTCGTATAAAATTCAAGGCCATCCTTTACCTGGAAGGAAGATCCTTTGATTTTGACAAGGCCAGGCCTCCAGGATGGGATAGAAACCGAAGACAATTCTCCGCTAGGATGAAAGGTCAGATGCTGCGTCTGGACCGTTGCTACAGGCGTAACTACCATATAGAGTTTTGTAAGAACGAGCCGCGAAATTTGGCCGTTTTCATGAAACCCTATTTCGTCCTTGACGGTGAACTTGCCGTAGGGGGTGGAAAGTTCTGCCACCGCTGCATCCCCATACCCCAGCCTTACGCTTTTTACAGCTCCCGAAGGATAGAAATAAATGGTATCCCTCACCAACACTTCCCCCCAGGGAGTAGGAATCCGCGCAGGATTCGTGTAGGAGGCTTTTACCCATTGAACAATTCCTTGAACCCTTCTCACTTCGAGCACCTCGATGACCTCCCCGCCGGGAAGGGTGAAGGGTTCGGCAGCCACCATGCCCCCGAAGCCTATCCATACGAATAAAAGGCATAGATACTTCTTACGGAAAATGAAATAGGTATTCATGATTAAATTTGTAATTTAAATTGACAGCGCTGTCAAGAAAACATAGAATAGCGGGGTACTAAACTCCCTCTCATGATGCATAGGCTCAACCGCTGGGGAAGGGCTATTTACATCGACGGCTATAACTCAGCTATCTTTTTCGTTACACGCTCCATTACGATGGGCATATGTTCGTGCGGCAGGTGCTCCAATACCAGGGGAAGGTCGGCCCTGCGATCCCGCAGAAACTTTAGGTACCCATCAATGATAAATCCTCCCTCCCCGTACTCCGGAGTGCCCTTTTCTGCGCCTGCTGGATTCACATCCTTAATATGAGCCAGTACCAGACGATCTTCGAATAACTCGGTAAACTTGTGTGTGATCTTCTCCTGCGCCGGAAGTAAGCGAGAAAAGATAAAATTACAGGGGTCGGAAACAAGCTGGATGGAGTCCTGAGGATAATCCTCTAGAACCTTTTGCAGATGGGGAAGGGTGGCGATTACATTGTTTACATACCCTTCCAATGCAATACAGGATCCATGTTGTTCTGCGATAGAGACCAAGGTGTCCAAAGTTTTATAAAGAGCCGTCCAGGCGCCCTCGCTCCAGTTCTCAGGAACCGCCCGGAAATCGTGGTCCAGGTTCAGGGTGCCCGTTTCGGTAGCTACTACTGATGTACCCAAGTGGGGCGCGATCTCCAGATAGCGCTTCATGAGTTCCATGTTATTTCTATATTTTTCCGGATCCCTGGTGATTAGATTTTTGTAGGCCGCAATCCCCACCGCCCTAATTCCTCCTTCCTCTAGCCTGCTGCGAATGGAAGGTATTCGATCCGGATGTTCTACCATCTCGCCAAGTAGCGCACCGCCCACCTGTAAAAACTCTATGCGGTACTTTCGGAGAAGTTCTATCAACGAATCCAACTCTCCTTCCTTGTAAGGAAACTCGTAGGACATGGCGCCAAATTGGGGCCACCTAAGATTCCATTCCCAAGCTGGAGAATGGGACTTTACAAACCCCACATCCCTTCCTACGATTTCAGGAATCGTCGAAGGGCCATCCACTATAATCCATTTCACCCCGGCCGTTTCATTCACACGATTAGAAAGCGCCTTGAAATCCACTAATCCTTTTCCGATTCGGCAGTCACCCGCAGTGGCTCTTATGTCTTTATAGAGGATTGCCTCGAGTTTAGCGCCTATCTTTGGAATTTCATCTTCAGGATTCACGCCATACCAGAGAGCCTCTGCGGGATCCAAAGAAACTCCCCAGTTCGACGCCGATAGCCTTCCCTCCAGAATTTCAAGGTCGGCTTTTGTAAACGGTCCTTCACATAAAAGTGTGATCCCTTTCTCACGGGCTCCCTGCAGCAAGGAATTTAAAACCGCTATTCCCTCCTCTTTCCTGCCTTCCGAGGATTCAAAGAAAAAGCCATGCATTCGAAGGACTACGTAAGGGCACTTAAGTTTATTTGCATAGAAAAAAACCCTTCCACATCCCTCCGTAAAGGCAGACCGAAGGTTCGTGGGAAAATCGACGATCAGCGAAACGACCGGTATGGAGGTCTGTTGCATTCCCCGCTGAATCGAATCCCCCCATGCCTCCGATAGATCCATTTCTGGAGGAACTGTCAAGGCAACTCCATCCACTTTGTATCGTTCCGCTGATTCAAACAAGCGCGGAATCGATCGATTCTTGAAAAGCGTGTCTTGTAAAGCAACTTTCATGGAAATCTCCTCCTGTTTGTTCGTCCATTGCAGTTTGTACTCTAGAGCTCCAACTGTACTGTTTCCCCACCCAAGTCCGCGGATTTACAAGCAGACAGAGTAAGTTGGAGGGATAGTAGGTTATGGGATGGTGAATTAAAGGGCTCCCTATTTTCCACGATGGAGCTAAATAGCTCTCCGATGGTGCCCCCGAACCCATCGGGATACCAGCTTCCCTGTAAATGGAACTGGGTGACTGTCTGGTTCTGCTCCAGTTCGATCCATTCCCGGTTCATTACAGATCCCCGAATGGTTCCTTCAGTTCCATGGATCCAGAAGGGATGATTGCGCGTCGTTACCTGCGCACCACCCACAGAACGGATCAACGCCGTTTTACCTCCTTGCCAACGGATTTCAACAATAGCTCCCCAGGGCGTTTTACTCTCCTCAGGCTGGAGAGAAAGCCGATAGTTTTCCGCTCGTACCCACTCCACGGGGGTAGATCCCATCCAGCAGCGGCTGATATCTATCCAATGAATGGCGTAATCGTACAACAACCATTGTCGAATTTCATCGAACTTAGTTCCGATGGTCCAGTGGAAACTCGTTTCGAATAAGTGCGTAATCGCAAACACTTCCCCTATCGCACCTTGTTCTATCAAGAGAGTTGCCACCCGCCAGGGGGGAGCCCAGCGTCCATTCTGATTAACCGCTACCTTTACCCCCTTTTGGGAAGCCATTTCGATAATGCGCCTCGCTTCTTCCACCGTCATCGCGAGGGGTTTCTGCACCAGTACATGTTTACCCGCCTCGATAGCCTGCTGGACGAGAGGAAACCGAACGTCGGGATGGGTCGCTATATCTACCACTTCCACCCCAGAATCGTCCAGTAGCTCGTTAAGGGATCGATACACTTTGGGGATCCCAAAAGTACTTCTGACCTTTTCAGCAGCCTCTGGCAGTATATCGTACACCCCGACGACCTTAACCCCATACTTTTTGTAGGCGGGTAAGTGCTGCAGTTGCACGATTTTCCCACACCCTACAATGGCAACCCCTGGTTGGTAATCTTTAGGAAATTGGGGTTGATACTTTGCCCATACTCCTCCACCTATCAACTGCGCCATATGCCCCCCTCTCTTATACTATTTATCTTTTCCAAGAGTTCTTCCCCTTCCCTGTAACTATCTACCATGGTTTTCACGAAGACTCCTGTTCCCCCAAAATGTTTTACAAAAGGCACCACATTCTCGGCCTTCATGGTGGCATGGATCGATTTACCCGCATCCAATACCCTCCGATAGATCAGATCCCACCAACAGGGATCTCCGGCATCGGGCTTGCCCGCGCCTGGGGTCCACTGTACACACCGCAAGGAAGGGATCCGCAGGATACTGGGGAGGTGCACCACCGCATCGGGACCGTCCAGATGAAAGATCGGACTTGTGATACGAAGGCACTGCTCCGTAAGATAAGGAAGCACAAACTCGTCAAACATGGCAGGAGAAAGCATCGCGGCAAGATCGCACTGAAGTTTGGCAGTCGTTCCTGGCCCCCAGATATCGAAAATGGTATAACAGCTCCAACCTTCCTCGTCTGCGATGATCGGATACATCGATTCAAATACCTCAAACCAGAGGGTAAGTGCTTGTTTCTGGAGAGTATGAATTTCAGAGGGGTGTTCAATCAGCGCTATAAGAAGATTCGCGGTGCCAAACAGAGCAGCCAGGGTGTCCAAATTTTCCACCAAATCGGGGAATGCCAACAGGAACCTACCCCCTGACACTTCTTTCGCTCGTCGTAAGGATGTCAGAGTGAAATCTAACCACTCCTTCCCGTCCTTGAGGGACAATTCTACTGCTTCAAAAGAGGCGTACTTCTCCTCGTACCACACAGAGTTTTCAGTGAACAGCGGTTTTGCTCCCAGATACACACCGAAAGCGCCTGGTCCGAGATTCACACTGAGGGAAGGGAAAGCTTCAGCCAGGTATGCAATCCGCGAAAAATTAGTGAGGTATCTCTGCAGATAGCTTTCGAAATCCTTTCGTCCAATCTCATGGTCCACATACGAAGTAGAAGCGATACTCCGGAATCCTTCCTCCCAGCCCGGTTTGGGAGCGCGAAGAATCAGGATGGGCCGATCAAGGGTCTGGAATTCCCACCATTTTCTGAATCGAATTCGAGTATCTTCCCAATTCACTTTGAACTCATTCCGTAACGGTTTCATCGGTTTACCTGCTATGGATCCATACGATCATGTTCCCCATCCCGCGATTCCCCCATGCAAAATAGGGAATACCCCGGATAGAGGTTTTCTTATAACGGGATGCCTTGGGACGATAGAGCTGGTCATCCCAACCCTCGGAGCTCAACACTTCCGCCTCTCCCTGAATGGTTACCACCCCACCTAAAAGGGCCGGATCATAGGAAGCTTCCAGAGGGGAACCTACATCCATCCGAATTGCGGGTAGATAATCCCCGTGATCGATTTCCTCTAAACAGTACACTAGGGGTCCCCGCTTTAACGCTATTTTATAGGTATCAATTCGGACAAAGGGATGGGCTTCGATCCGCTCCACAGGCATGGCAAGGTCTAGTTCCAGGGTATCCCCTCCTTGCCATGTTCGGAAGACCCGTACATACCCGGTGGATTCTACCTTGCCCTCCCAGGGTTTACCATTCAGTTCTATCCGATAGGAAGAGCACCAGCCGGGGATACGCAAATTGAATCCGAGTTCTACAGGTCCATCCGTTTCTATGTGGAAGCGAACTTTACCTTCCCATGGATAGCGGGTAATTTGCCTAATTCGAAGGGTACTCCCCTTATGGGGGATTTCCACCTCACTTTGTATAAAGAGGTGTACATACAGGTTCTGTGGATCCCAGGAATAAATGTACTGCCCCAGGGAGGCAAGAAGCCGGGCTAGATTCGGGGGGCAGCAAGATACCTCATACCAGGGCTTACGAACTGGCTCCATCCGTGGGTTGCGGATCACTCGATGGGTATACAGTTGGGTTTCTACTTCTAAGTGATTACAGTAAAAAAAGGTATCCCCCGAAAGGGAAACTCCGCTTAGCACACCGTTGTATAGCGCCAATTCCATAATGTCGGCGTAGTCCCGTTGTCCTGTTACATGAAGCATTCTATGGGCCCAAAACACTAGACCAATGGAAGCACAGGTCTCATTGTAGGCTGTTTCATTGGGCAAATCATAATCAAAGGTGAACCGTTCCGAGACATCTTGACTTCCAATCCCGCCTGTAATGTACATCCTCTTTCGGGTTACGCTCTTCCACAAGGTTTCACACGCCGCCACAAGAGTGTCATCCTGAGTTTCTTTTGCCAAATCTGCCATGGCAGCGTACAGATACATCGCCCGAACCGCATGTCCCTCAGCAGTTTTCTGTTCCCGAACGGGGAGGTGAGCCTGAAACAAAGCGTAGGGACCGGCCGGAAGGTAGTTCTTGTTGAGAATTTCCTTGTAGGGTGAATGATCGGGATCCTCCCCCCGCATCCGGGCTTCCAGTTCAAAAAAGTAGGGTTGCTTACCACGTTCCTCGATGAAGTAGGAGGCGAGGTTCAAGTACCGTTGATCTCGAGTGAGGCGGAATAACCGTATAAGGGCCAATTCCAGTTCCTCATGTCCCGGATACCCTTTTATCTGTCCGGGCTGAGGCCCGAATCGGTCCTCGATATGGTGAATAAAGCGAATCAGCATGTCCAAAAACCGGGAACGACCGGTGGCAAGGTAATAAGCAAGGGAGGCTTCCAACAAATGCCCCGCACAGTACAGTTCGTGCATTACGTACACATTTGTCCAGCGCTTTGAGGGTTCCACCATGGTAAAATAGGTGTTGATGTATCCATCCGCCCATTGCCCTTGGGCGTATAGATCGACGATTTGTTCTATAGCCGTTTCCAAGTCTGGATCCGGATGCAAAGCCAAAGAATAGGAGGCCGCTTCTATCCATTTAGCGATATCGGAATCCCAGTAGGGATGCGGTTTGTTTGGCATTCCAGGTTTCCATTGTAATCGTAAAGATTCTAAACGACCTGAGAGGCGAAGTTGGGTGTAGATGGCAGGTATTGTAATCTTACGGTTGGTCTCGACTTTAGGGCCCCAAAAGCCCTCGAAAATGCGAACCTTTTTCCATTCTACGGGTTTCATGCCTATGAGTTTCATGCCTGTGAGTTTCATGCTTTTCTATTCCTTGATGGATCCCGCAGTGAGCACCCGCACGATAAACTTCTGCAATCCCGTGATAATCACCACCGCCGGCAATAGACCCATCACACTGGCAACGGCCATAAAGTGGGTGGTAACTTCTCCCTCTGTCTGGGCATCAGCGAAATGCAGGATCCCCACGCTTATGGGGTATAACTGAATGTTGTTCAAGAAAATCAGGGGAATGATGAGTTGTCCCCAGGAATTCACCGTGTTAAACACCAGAACCGTGGCGATACCTGGCACAGAAATCGGAAGGATGATCCGCAGGAGGGTTTGGAACTCGGTACACCCATCGATGATGGCTGCCTGATCCAATTCGAGGGGTACGGAGTCAAAAAATCCCTTCAATAACCAGACGGCGAAGGGAATCTGGATGGTAATGTAAATGAGGATAAGCCCTGGGTGAGAGTTCAATAATCCTAAAAGCACAAAATAACGGTACAGAGGAATAGAAATGATCAAGGGTGAGATCATTTGAAACATTAGAATGAGAAATAGAAATTTGTTCTTGAACATGAACCGATAGCGAGAAAATGCAAAAGCCGCGGGAATCGTCACCAGTAAGTTTCCCACCACTGCGAACACCGTAATCATGAAGGAGTTATACAGGTAAAGGGGGATTCGGCTATTAGTGAGAACATGGAGGTAGTTGGCAAAGGAAAAGGTCTCCGGCAATAATCGGGGGGGGTAGGCGAATATTTCTGTCCGTGTTTTGAAGGATAAAGAAACCATCCACAGGATCGGACCGATGAACAGTAAAATCAGCAGGAGGGCCGTGCCGTAAAAAATCAAGATGCGCAGAATAGACCATCGCCTTTTCATTCTGTTCTACTCCACACCTTTCGTATCTGAGAGTATGAATCTGTAATACACATAAGCCATGCTCATGTTTATGACCAGGAGAATGACGGAAATTGCCGCACCTGTCCCCATACTAAAGAATTTGAACATCTGGGTGTAAGCACTTAAGGTTAACACCTCCGTGGCCCGTGCCGGGCCTCCCCCCGTGAGAGCCAGAATCATATCGAAAGTATTGAAGGTATAGATGGTTATCAACACCAGGTTGATGAAAAGAATCGGTTTCATCAAGGGAAGGGTGATTCTGAAAAATTGGGTAATCGCTCCCGCTCCGTCCACTTTGGCAGCCTCATACAGTTGTTCGGGGATCCGCTGCAGCCCCGCGTATTCCATAATCATAGTGAAGGCCGTGCCCCGCCATATATTCACGATAATGACAGACAATAGAGCCACAGGGGGCTGGACCAAAAATTCAATACGTTTGAAGCCAATAACTTCTAGCAAATAGTTGATAATTCCGAAGTTGGAACTGGAAAGCAGTAGCCTCCACACGATGCCCACTAGCACACCGGGGATCATCCACGCGATGAGCACCACCGTTCGAACCGCTATGGTCATGGGATACCGATTCCGAATCCCAAAATTCAAAAAAAGAGCGAGCAGCATCCCGATTACCAGCTGCGCCATCACGTTGGAAAAGACAAAGGTAAAGGTAACATAGAAGGTATGAAGGATTTCGGGATCCTGCATGATCTTTAGGTATGAATCCAGGGTATACCGATAGGTGGGCCGTAAAATGGAAACATTGGTAAAGCTGTATCGTATGACATCTATCATGGGATAGAGATAGAATAGGATGAGCATCGCCAGCATGGGTAAGAGCCACTTCAGGGGGTGTGTGTAATAGGCGGAACTTCTTTTTTTCATTTCCTACTCTTTTTCCGACCCTTGTATCGTGGTGAATTGAGACGGGCTACCCTGTAAAGATAGCCCGACTCGTATCGAATAGATTACCGGATCTGCGTTTGCGTTCTTCTAAATGCCGCATCCACCGCTTCCGCGGGGGTCTGCCGGCCCAGAATCACGTTCTGCCACGCTTCCTGTACATGCTCAGAAATCACGGAAT
>Ga0308397_1000983_pt1 | contig 17617 bp, 18 predicted proteins | sample Hotspr20SampleT8_FD_202356 | JGI IMG/M metagenome (GOLD analysis project Ga0308397, IMG submission 202356) | Hot spring phototrophic mat microbial communities from Mushroom Spring, Yellowstone National Park, Wyoming, United States - 20051001_T8 ...
GTGAGGCAACTTCGACAAAGGCGGCAATATGTTCAGGCGTTGTGCCACAACAGCCACCGATGATGTTGACAAAATTTTCTTTGATGTAATCGTCTAACTGCTTCGCCATAAATTCGGGCGATTCGTCATATTCGCCCATTTCGTTGGGCAAGCCAGCGTTGGGATAAAGGCTTGTATAGCAATCTGCCACGCGCGCCAGTTCTTTAATAAAGGGGCGCATTTGTGCCGAGCCGAGCGCGCAGTTTAAGCCAACAGAAAGCAAATTCGGCGCGTGCGAAATTGAAATCCAAAATGCCTCTGTTGTTTGCCCTGAAAGCGTGCGTCCGCTTTGGTCGACAATCGTGCCTGAAATCATGAGCGGAAGCGATTTGCCTGTTTGGTCGAAGTAGTTTTGAATTGCCGCAATCGCTGCTTTGGTATTGAGCGTATCGGTAATCGTTTCGATAAGAAGCAAATCCACGCCGCCATCAACTAATCCGCGCACTTGTTCAAAATATGCCTCGTAAAGTTGGTCAAATGTAACGGCGCGAAAGCCAGGGTCATTCACATCAGGCGACATTGAGGCAAGTTTCGTGGTCGGTCCAATCGCCCCAGCGACAAAACGCGGCTTGTTCGGATTCTTCTTTGTGAATTCTTCTGCCACTTCTTTGGCAAGCCGTGCCGATTGAAGATTCATCTCATAAACCAAATGTTCCATGCGGTAATCGGCTTGCGAGATGGCATTCGCACTGAACGTGTTGGTTTCAATAATATCGGCACCTACTTCCAAATACTGTCGATGAATGCCTTGAATAATCTGCGGCTGTGTGAGCGAGAGCAGTTCGTTGTTGCCTTTGAGTCCGTCTTTTGGCTTATTGAACGATTCTTTATCGAGATGCGTGTGCACACAGGCTTCGCTGTGCTCGTGATGGTGGTCGTGGTGGTGATGCTCCTCGCGGTCAATGCCTGTGCCGCTTTGTGCATGCGCTTCGTGCAACAGTTCATCGAGTTTGCGTTCATTGGCTTCGGCAATGGGGTCGTGCGGCAGTTTCACATTGAAATCTTTGAACCGCTCGCCTCTGTAATCGGCTTCGGTGAGCCGATGGCGTTGAATCATCGTTCCCATTGCGCCATCAATAACGAGAACGCGCTCTTCGAGTAACTCCTGAATGCTCTTGCTCATGTCGCTAAAAGTGATTGAATTGACTTCAAAGAATCTTCGAAAACAAAAAGCCTTTCCGACGGGAAAGGCTCGTGTGAAACTTTATGTGCCGCTTGAAATCACTTGATTTGATGCGGTTCTATGGACACTTACGGCTTTTCCGTCGTGATTTCCTTTCGGAAACCGCTTTGCGCTGTGTCCATAGATAATGGTGCGAAAAGCGTTGCAAATATACGGCAATTCCTAAAACTTTCAATGCGGTTCTTTCTGTAACTTGCGTGGATTTCCAATCATCTCGTTTTGCTCATGATAGTTACTTTGCCGATTCAAATCGGTCCTACTTATCGTGATGTGCTTTTGGCGCGTGAGCGTATTCAGCCGTTCATTAAGCGCACGCCTGTGATGACCTCTGAAAGTCTCAACCGCCTTACCCAAGCCGACCTTTACTTCAAGTGCGAAAATTTGCAGAAAGTTGGCGCGTTCAAATTTCGGGGCGCGTGCAATGCCGTGTTTTCGCTTTCCGATGACAAGGCAAGAAACGGCGTTGCAACACATTCATCAGGCAATCACGCGGCGGCACTCGCCCTTGCGGCACGCTTGCGCGGCATTTCCGCAACGATTGTCATGCCCAAGAACGCACCCAGCGTGAAAGTTGATGCCGTCAAAGGCTACGGCGGCACGATTGTGTTTTGCGAACCTACCTTGCACGCTCGCGAAAGCACTTTGACCTCGATTGTGGAACAAACCGGCGCAACGTTTATTCCGCCCTACAACTTCTGCCCTGTGATTGCAGGACAAGGCACAGCGGCACTTGAACTTCTCGAAGACACGCCCTCTCTCGATATGCTCATTGCACCGATTGGCGGCGGCGGATTGATTTCAGGCACAGCCCTCGCAACCATCGGAAAAAGTCCAACAACCCAAGTCATTGGCGCAGAACCCGCAAATGCTGACGACGCATTCCGTTCATTCAACGCGCACACGCTACTTCCACAAACCGCGCCAAATACGATTGCCGACGGTCTGCTCACCTCGCTTGGCAACATTACCTTTTCCATCATTCAGCGTCATGTCTCTCGCATTTTCACCGCCAAAGAAGAAAGCATTATTCAAGCGATGAAACTCGTTTGGGAACGCATGAAACTCATCATTGAGCCTTCTGCCGCTGTGCCGCTTGCCGTTGTGCTTGAACACGCCGATTTCTTTTCAGGCAAACGAATCGGCATTATCTTTTCAGGCGGAAATGTGGATTTAAGCAAGCGTTTCTGGTAACTTTTTCAAACCTTAAAAAATCCAACAAGATGTCTTACCAACACATTCTCGTAACCCAAGAACCCGACACCAAAATTGCTATTGTGCAACTCAATCGCCCACACGCCCTCAATGCGCTAAACTTTGAGTTGATGAACGAACTGCTTTCGGCGTTCAGAGCCTTTGCGAAAGAGCCTTCTCTCAACGCCGTTGTGCTGACGGGCAACGACAAAGCCTTCGCCGCAGGTGCCGACATCAAAGAAATGGCAACTGCAACAAGTGCCGAAATGCTCACCAACGGATACTTGGAACTGTGGGACGAACTGCACACGTTCAAGAAGCCGATTGTGGCGGCGGTTTCGGGCTACTGTCTTGGCGGCGGTGCAGAACTGGCAATGGTCTGCGATATGATTGTTGCTTCGGAAACGGCGAAGTTTGGTCAGCCTGAAATCAATATCGGCGTGATTCCCGGTGCAGGTGGCACGCAACGCCTCACGCGCCTTGTCGGCAAAGTCAAAGCGATGGAACTGATTTTGACTGGGCGACAATTCACCGCCGAAGAAGCCTTATCAATGGGATTGATTAACAAAATCGCACCTGTGGCATCTTACCTTGATGAAGCCAAAAAACTTGCGATTGAAATTGCTTCGAAACCACCGATTGCGGTTCGGCTTGCCAAAGAAGCCGTGCTTCGCGCCGCTTCAACGAACCTCAATGAAGATGTGGAATTTGAACGCCGACTTTTCGCCCTTCTCTTCGCAACCGAAGATATGCGCGAAGGCATGAAAGCGTTTATTGAAAAACGAAAACCAGTTTGGAAAGGGTGTTGAGATAAGACTTACTACATCACAAGAACGCTTAATTAAAGCAACATTGCCCTATCTTTTGACCTCACCTGTTTTGGCTTCGCCAAAACGTCCCTCTCCTTACGAAAGGAGAGGGACGTCGCACCGCGACAGGGTGAGGTTACATTCGCTCTCCTTTGTTTTTTGAACGATTTTCAATGTAGTAAGTCTATAATTAAAGTGGGAACGCTCCGCCACAGCGATTGTCGCGGAGCGATTGGCTGAACTTGATTACGATTGGGTTTCGGCAGGTTTGGCGGTGCGTTCTTTGACTTTTGTTGCCGCTTTGCCCGTGCGCTCGCGCAAGTAGAAGAGTTTTGCACGGCGGGCTTTGCCTTCTTTCACCACTTCAATTTTCGCAATGCTCGGCGAGTGAATCGGAAAGATACGCTCTACGCCCACGCCGTTTGAGATTTTGCGCACCGTGAAAGTTTCTGACATTCCTGTACCTCTGCGGTTAATCACAATGCCTTGATATTGTTGGATACGCTCTTTATCGCCTTCCACCACACGCACATGAACATTGACCGTATCCGATGGGCGAAACGGCGGAATATCCGCTTTCTTGAAGCCTGCTTCCACTAATTGAATTTTGTCCATAATTGATTTCCGTTAGAAGTTAAACTTATTGAGTTTTGATTTATTGTTTTGCGTCGTTTTTGTTGTCAAGCAAATCGGGTCGTCGTTGTTTGGTTCGTTCTAAGGCGTTTTGCACTTGCCACTCACGGATTTTCGCGTGATGTCCTGAAAGAAGCACGTCAGGCACTTTCATGCCGCGAAAGTCAGCAGGGCGCGTGTAATGTGCGCAATCGAGCAATCCTGTTTGGAACGAATCGAGCAACGCCGATTCCGAATCGTTCATCGCATTTGGAATCAATCGCACAATGCTATCAATGAACACTAATGCGGGCAGTTCGCCACCTGAAAGCACATAATCGCCGATTGAAATTTCTTTTGTTATCAATGCTTGGCGCACGCGCTCATCAACGCCTTTGTAGTGTCCGCACAAGACAATCAAATTTTTTTTCAAAGAACACTCGTTAGCAAGGCTTTGCGTGAGTGTTTCGCCGTCGGGCGTCATAAAAATCACTTCGTCATAGTCGCGTTCGGCTTTCAACTTTTCAATGCACGCAAAAATCGGTTCAGGTTTCATAATCATACCAGAGCCGCCGCCGAAAGGCGCATCATCAACTTGCTTGTATCGCCCCAATCCATAGTCGTGCAAATTGTGAACTTCAATCTCGACTAATCCTTTCTCTTTGGCAATTCTCACAATGCCGTTTTCAAGGGGACTTTTGAGGTATTGCGGCATTACAGTCAGAATATCAATGCGCATCACAAGAACTCTTCATGTCGTTTGACTTTGATATAGCCTTCAGTCAGATTGACTTCTTCAATAAACTCGGAAATTGCAGGCATCAAGATTTTTTTTCCACTATTGAGCGAAACTTCATAGACATCGTTCGATGGAATTTTTATCACATCGGTTAGCGTGCCAATACTGCTTTTTCCGTTAAGAACTGTAAGTCCTATCAATTCGTGAATGTAGGCGACATCGCCTTTGAGTTTTGGCAAATCGGTTGTTTCAATGAACAACCTTTTTCCGACTAATTTTTGCGCTTGTTCGGGCGTTTCAATGCCAACAAAACCGTAAGTTGCAACCGTCGGCGCAATCGAGACCGAACGCACCTCAATTGGCGTTGCTGTATCGGGCGTGTTTCCAATCCAAAGTTTTTTTCGTTGTTTAAGGCGTTCAGGGAAGTCAGTTTCAAGTGCGACTTTGACTTCCCCTTTCAGACCTTTGACTTTGACAATTTGTCCGATTTGCAAGCGTTGTATCACGTTGCATTAGGAAGTGGCTTCAGCTTTTTTGGCTTCGGCTTCTTTCTTGGCTTTGCGGCGGCGAGCTTTGCGTTCTAAGTTTCGCATCAGTCGCGCCTTTCGCATCTCTTCCCACTTTTGCATTTCGGCATTGATTTCTTCTTCGCTCTTTCCTTTCTTTTTGAGGTAGAGGCGATAAAGCAATCCTGTGCCGCGAATCAGACTGCGTGCGGTGTCCGTTGGCTGTGCGCCGATACTGAGCCAATAGGCAACACGGTCCTCTTTGAGTTCGACCTTGTGCGGACGTGCTTTCGGCGTGTATTGCCCCAATACTTCCAAGAATGCGCCGTCGCGTCGGGCGCGGGCGTCTGTCGCCACAATTTGATAAATCGGCAGTTTCTTTCTGCCCGTGCGTCTCAATCTAATTTTAACCAATTCGGTATTCGGTTTATGTTGAAAAAATGATGTTGTTTGAAACTCGTTATCGCCGTGCCGCCAAGCGTTCAATCGGAATGTTTTGCGCGGTGATGCGTCGCCCTGCTTTATCTAATTTTGTTAGCGACTTCATCATTTTTTTCATTTCTGCAAATTGCTTGAGCAGGCTATTGACTTCCTGAACGGTCGTGCCGCTTCCTTTTGCGATTCTTGCCCGGCGGCTTCCGTTGATAATGTCAGGGTTGCGTCGTTCCTCTTTCGTCATCGAACAAATGATAGCTTCGACGCGCTTGATTTCTCTTTCGTTGATTTGGTCTGTGGGAATCACCTTGTTCATACCCGGAATCATTGAAATCAGGCTTTGAAGTGAGCCCATTTTCTTAATCTCTTGAATCTGCGCGTAAAAGTCATCAAGGTCAAATTCGTTTTTAAGCAGTTTCTTTTGCAGTTCTTCGGTCTTTTTGAGGTCTAAGCGTTCTTGTGCGCGCTCTACGAAACTGACAATATCGCCCATTCCGAGAATGCGTTGCGCCATGCGGTCGGGATAAAAAATATCGAGGTCGTCGACTTTTTCACCACTGCTCACAAATTTAATCGGCTTATTGACCACACTTTTAATGGAGAGAGCCGCACCGCCGCGTGTGTCGCCGTCCATTTTTGTCAGCACTACGCCGTCGAAGTCTAATCGGTCGTTGAAGGCTTTTGCCGTATTGACTGCCTCTTGCCCAATCATTGCATCAACCACGAACAAAATTTCTTCGGGGTTCAGCATCTTTTTGAGCGTTTCGGCTTCTTGCATCATTTCTTCATCAATCTGCAAGCGTCCGGCAGTGTCGATGATAGCAATATCGCGTGCGTTTTGTTTTGCGTATTCAATGCCGAGTGTTGCGGCTTTAATTGCATCTTTTTCATCGATAGCGAAGACAGGGATTTCGATTTGCGCGCCCAACGTTTTGAGTTGGTCAATGGCGGCAGGTCGATAGACGTCGGCGGCAATAAGGAGCGGATTACGCCCGCGCTTTTTGAGATGAAGTGCTAATTTTGCCGCAAAGGTCGTTTTCCCTGCACCTTGCAAGCCCGCAACCATAATCACCGCTGGAATGCGATTGGTTTTGAGATTCAAATCGACTTGCTTGCCGCCCATCATGTCTTTGAGTTCATCAAAGACAATTTTGACAATCATCTGCGAGGGCGAAACGCTTTTGATGACTTCTGCGCCGAGTGCTTTTTTGCGAACTTGCTCGATAAAATTTTTTGTAACGGCATAATTGACATCTGCGTCCAACAACGCACGCTTAATATCGCGCAACGCATTGCCGATATTGACTTCATTGATTCGTGCTTGCCCTGATAGTTTCCTTAGCGCAGAATCAAGTTTATCGCTGAGTGTTTCAAACATAAAAGTTTTCAAAAATCCACGTTCACTAACATTTCAATCGCAGGCGTTCTTGCCTGAACACGGTTGAAAATCCTTGATGTTGGTAAAAAATCTTAAACAAGGACGGCAAAGATAAAAAAAGATATATGGCGTGCAAAACTGCCCTTGTGGTTGTTGCTGTCTTTCTCGAATCTTCACGCTTTGTTGTAATTTTGCACTTCCAATTTTTAACGGTTATGTGGAAACTGGCTCAACTCTACTCGGCGTCGATTGAAGAGAAACTCAAAGAGATTGTTTTCTCGATGCAGGAATTTCTTTTCTTTTCGCTTCGTGCGTTTCGTGCGATTGGGGCTTGCAAACGTTATTGGCGCGATGTGCTTGACCAAGCCTACATCTGCGGCACGGAATCACTGCCGATTTTGATGGTCAGTGCGCTTTCGATTGGCTCATTGATTGTGATTGAAGTGGGTCATCAACTTGCGGAGTTTGGCGCGAAAACGATGACGGGTCGGAGTGTTGCGCTGTCGGTAGTGCGAGAAATTAGTCCGCTCGTGGCAGGCTTGATGCTTGCGGCGCGCGTTGGAGCGCGTAATAGTTCTGAACTTGGCGCGATGCAAATTTCCGAACAAATCGATGCGCTTCGCGCCTTTGGCACTGACCCGATTGCCAAACTTGTTGTGCCGCGCCTTGTGGCCTCGTTTTTGATGTTCGTTCCGCTTATCGCCCTTTGCGACCTTGTCGGACTGATTAGCGGTGCCTACCTTGCCGAGTGGGATTTACATTTGGATAGAGGCATTTATTGGAACTCGGTTATTGACATCTTGCGCCCAATGGATTGGGTCGTGGGCTTTTCCAAACCGCCCGTGTTTGCGATTGGCATTTCGCTGATTAGTTGCTACACAGGATTTAGCACCACTGGCGGAACGGCAGGCGTTGGCAAAAACACGATTAAAGGTATTGTGTATTCTTCTGCCTTCGTTTTAGTGATGAATTTTTATCTCTCCAAAGTGATTCTCGACCTCATGCGCGGTTAATCAAACGCTTCTCTCATGATTGAACTTCGGAATGTCTCGCTTCGATACGGCTCACGCGAGATTTTGAAAGACGTGTCGCTCACGATTGAAGACAAAAAAATTAAAGCCATTCTCGGTCCTTCAGGCGCAGGCAAAAGCACTATTATCAAATTGATGTTAGGATTGATTAAACCGACATCAGGACAAGTTTTGGTTGATGATGTCGACATCACGCATTTCAGCGAGGTTGAACTGTTTCCGATTCGTCAAAAAATGGGCATTGTCTTTCAAGGCAACGCGCTCTTTGATTCTATGACGGTTACAGAAAACATGAGTTTTTTTTTGCGTGAGAACTTGAACTTGCCTGAAAGCGAAATTGCCGCACGTGTTCATGAGCAAATAAAGTTTGCAGGATTAGAAGGATTTGAAAACAGCCTTCCTGATAGTTTATCGGGCGGTATGCGCAAGCGTGTAGCGATTGGTCGCGCCTTGATTTTCCACCCCAAAATGGTTCTCTTTGATGAACCTACGGCGGGACTTGACCCTGTTAGTTCAAAAAAAATCTTGGATTTAATCAAACGCCTTCAAAGTGAGATTGGACTTGGTGCAGTGATTGTTACACACATCTTGCAAGATGTCTTCGCAGTGGCTGATTCTGTTGCGGTGCTGTATCAAGGCAAAATTATCTTCAACGACGTGCCACAAAAACTTTACGACTCAACACATTCATTCATAACATCATTTTTATCTAACCCAGAAGATTAACTTCACTCGCTTCAATGTCATCTTCACGCGGAAATCTTCAATGGCGCGACCTTCGCACGGGGCTTATCTTTGTCATCGGGCTAATTGTTGCCGCCGTTCTACTTCTGATTGTCGGTAGAAATAGCCCTGTTGTCAATAGGTTTATTGACCTCAAAATTTTCGTTCAAGATATTGAAGGGCTTGCTGAAAACAACTTCGTGGCGATTTCAGGCAAGAAGGTTGGCACTGTTCAAGCTATGACAATTAAAGAGCGTAACGACACTATCGGCGTTGAAGTGCTGATGAGCGTGCGTGCTGAATTTCAGCCTGTTATTACCAAAGATTCAAAAGCGAAAATCAAGCCACTGGGCGTGTTGGGCGATAAGTATGTCGACATCACGCTTGGCAGTGGTGAACCTGTCTCCGATGGCGACTTCTTACTCGTTGAAAAAGATTTGGGACTTGCCGACCTTACCACCGAAGGCGTTAAACTGATTCGCAACTTGAACGATGTGTTAGAAAAAATCAATCGCGGGGAAGGCACGCTCGGCAAATTGATTACTTCATCGGAACTTGTCGATAAACTTACGCGCACCGCAGATAATTTAGAGCGCGTTTCTGCCTTGCTTGCTTCTAATCAAGGGTTAGCAGGACGCTTGATGAACGACTCCGAACTCGCTAATCGCTTTGCTAACATTATGAAGGATTTGGAAGCCATCACAGCATCACTTCGTGAGGGCAAAGGCTCAATAGGAAAACTCTTGGTCGATGACTCGTTCTACAACACCCTAAACACCACAACAAAACGCCTTGATTCGCTTATCTCTGGGTTGCAAAATCCATCAGGCACAATCGGCAAATTAACAACAGATTCTCTGCTGTATCATAATCTGAATCGTTCTTCCCTTGCACTTGATTCGCTTTTGCGCGACTTAAAAGCAAACCCCAGCCGATATATCAACGTGCGCGTGTTTTAAGGTCTGCACGCCTAACTTTGACCCGCCATGCAGACCTTTCACACGAGTTTCAATCACTTTTTGTAGACAATTTTGCGAATCGTGTCGAACTGCAAGTAAGGATACTCGCGTTGCACGTGTTCGATGGCGTCAGCGGCGGAAAGCCGTTGTGCGCGCGCATTTTTGAAAATTTGCCGAATGTGATAGTCGCGAAGTTGCTTTTCATCAAGCAATCGGTGAGCACGCAGCTTTGAGAGAACTTCGTCTGAAACGAAATCACGGATTGGGTTTCGCATCTTTTTCTTCGGTTAAGTTTCAGTTGATAATGATTGTTAAAGAATCGGCGCAAGTATGGTAGTTCGCCAAATGTTCAAAGTCATTATCACTGTTTGATGCGATGTTCTCCGCTTTCGATTAGGTTTGTTGTGATTTTAATGGCTCAAATATAGAACGGCAAACTTATATTTGCAACTTCTCTGCAAAAAACAAAACTATCAATCATGACTAAAAAACATCTTGAACATCTTTTCCAAAGTTTTGAAAAAAAGCGCGTTGCGGTTGTTGGCGATGTGATGTTGGATAAATACATCTTTGGCAAAGTTGAGCGTATTTCGCCTGAAGCCCCTGTGCCTGTGATTGATGTTTCTTCGCAAAGTTATCGTTTAGGTGGTGCGGCAAATGTGGCAACCAACCTTTGCTCGCTTGGCGCAACCGCACTGCTTTTCGGCGTGATTGGCGATGACGACGATGGCGCAATCCTTGCTTTGCAATTACACAAAGAACATCTTTCTGCCGATTTTCTTGTAACCGAACACACGCGCCCAACTACCGCTAAAACCCGTGTCATTGCTCAAAACCATCACATTGTCCGTATTGACTCCGAAACACGCGCCCCAATTTCAAGTGCAACGGAACGCACCATACTTGCACTTCTTTCCGAACATCTCCACACCCTTGATGCGATTATCTTTGAAGACTATAACAAAGGTGTGCTCACTGCAACGCTTATCAAAAAAATTATTGCGATGGCTAAAAAGCACGACATACCCATCACCGTTGACCCAAAGAAAGACAACTTTTTTGAATACAAACACGCCACTGTCTTTAAGCCTAATCTCAAAGAAATTTCTGACGCACTCGGACGCAAGTTCAGCAACAGCGATAGCGATGCCACACTTGCCTGTGATATGCTTCAGAAGAAAATCAAGGCGAAAAACATTGTTCTTACGCGCAGTGAAAAAGGCATGACGGTTTTCAATGGAAAGGCAGAACATATCCCATCAATGGCGTTGGAGGTCGCCGATGTTTCAGGTGCAGGCGATACCGTGATTGCCACTTTGACCGTTGCACTTTCGGCAGGATTAGATATTACAACGGCGGCAAAAGTCGCTAATCTTGCCGCAGGCATAGTTTGTGCAGAAGTCGGTGCCGTTGCCGTAGATAAGCAAAAACTTTTTTCGGCTTGCACGCGCTATTTCAGTTCTGCGCCTACTTCTTAATTTTGAAGTTGAACGGAATCACAATCGCACCCGCAACAGTTTTTCCACCTGACACTCTCGCAGGTTTGAACTGTGTATCTTCCGTCAAAACACGCATGACTTCGGCGTCGAGAATCGGATTGATGCTTTTGAGAAAGTTGACCTTCACAATGTTACCCGACTTATCGACAAACACTTGTGCAATCGCTTTGCCTTCCACACCGGCTTTTAAGGCAAGGTCGGGATACTTGATATTTTTGTAAATCTGTTCAACCCCGCCGACAATTTCGACATTGCTTTCTAATGTCGCCACTTGCTCCATGTCATCAGCATTGATATTTTCTTCGGTGAGATTGATAAGTTCTTCTGCTCCTTTGTCGTCTTCATCATTATCGCTTTTGAGTTGTGCGACAATTTCTTTCCGCATTTCAGGGGTTTTATCTACTGCTACCACTTCAACTGACTCTTTTTTCTTCTCGACAGGCACGGTCTTCTTGACAGCGGTAGATGTAGATTTCTTCGTTTCGGCAAACACTACATTTTCTTCTGCTTCTTCGGTGCCTAACTTTACATCGACTCGCGTGATTGAGTTTGCAACCACTGCTAATTCGGAATTCCAAGTGCTGTAACCGCGCTTGTAGGTTCGAATCTTGTAGGTTTCAGGTGGGACATTCAGAAAGGTATAGTAGCCTTGTGCATTTGAGACTGCCGCCTGCGTTACAGTTGTAGAGGTGATATAGATGGTTGCTCCAGCCACAGGTTTGCCTGAACTATCCAACACGCGCCCCATTAAACGTCCTTGTTGCCCGAAGGCTTCAATCCTGAACACAAAACATAGCGAGATAATTGCAACAGCAACGCTCATGCGCTTTAGTGTTTGATGCAAGTTACCCATTGTCATATTCTACTTAAAAATGTTGTAGTAAAAATGCTTCTAACGTTTTCAGCCGCACGTATAGTGCTTTTCCAAAATTGAAATGAAGTTATCTCTCGCTTGTGAGATTTGCAAGCGTTTTTGCTTTTGGAAAAAGATTCACGGCTTCTTTGAGAACAGTATCTTCCAAAATGAGAATTGATGTTTGTGCTTTCCAGCCCCAGAGTTGTCGCGCCAATGTGGCTTTTACCATGTTTTTGAAATAGCGTTCATCTTGTTTGTACTCGCGCTCATTGAACGGAATATCTTTCTTTGCCGCCAATCCAATCAGCGATTGCATCATAGATTCAGAGACAACAAAGTTTTTTCGGAAGTCATCGACTTTTTCGTAGGTCTGTTTGAGTGATTTATTTTGGTCAAGGTAAGTTAAGGCAAATTCGTCGAAGATTTGTTTGGCAAGCATTTGGCGGTAGTAAGGCGTGAGCGTATCGTTCCAACAGAAGTAATCGGGAATAATGCCGCCTCCGCCCAGCACAATGCGCCCAAGTGGGGTTTTGAACACTTCGTGGGTTGAATCGCGCTCGACAAAGGTTGCCGCTTCAACGGGTTTGCGAGTTAGGCTCCAAATTTTTTTGGCTTCGCTTTCAAAGAAGTGTTCGTCTTTGTCGCGCTCGGAAAGTTCGTTGTAGTATTCTTCTCTGCCGCGTTTGCCATTGCCATACTTGCGCTGAATGAGCCGCCCTAAGGGCGTGTAGTACCTTGAAATCGTTACACGAATTGCTGATGAATCAGGCAAGTCAAACTGTCGTTGCACCAGTCCTTTTCCAAACGAGGTTTCGCCGACAATCAGCGCACGGTCGTAATCTTGCAACGCACCCGCCACAATTTCCGATGCTGATGCACTCCCACGATTGATAAGCACCACAACCGATTCTTTCTCAAACATATCATTTGGCTTTGAAAAGAAATCTTCATCTTTGACATGCGCGCCACGTGTGTAAACGATTTTCTTCATTCCGCCGATAAATTCGTCTGCAACTTTGATGGCTTGGTCTAAATAGCCACCTGGGTTTCCCCGCAAATCCAACACAAGTTGCGTCATACCTTGTGCTTTAAGCGATTTCATCGCGTCCGAGAACTCATCGTAGGTGGTTTGCACGAAGCGGTCGAGTTTGATGTAGCCGGTTTTATCGTCAAGCATTAGAACCGCGCCAACGCTGTATGTGGGAATTTTATCGCGCGTAATAGTGAAAACAAGCGGCACCGGTTCTCCTTGGCGAATCACTTTGATGCTGACTTTCGTGCCTTTTTGTCCGCGCAATTTTCGGATAACATCATCTCGCGTAATGCCGATTGCGCTTGAATCATCAATCGCGATAATTCGGTCGCCAGATTGAACACCAATTTTTTCGCTCGGTCCACCTGCAACTGGTGCCACAACAACGAGTGTATCGGCAATAATATCAAACTCTACGCCGATGCCTTCGAAGTTGCCTTGAAATTCCTCTTTGGATTTGCGCACTTGTGCAGGGGTCATATAAACGGAATGTGGGTCTAATTGCTCTAAGATTCCTCTAATGGCACTTTCGGTCAGTTTTGTATCGTCGACATTCTCCACATAATTTTTTTTGACAATCGAGACTACTTGCCCAACTTTTGCGGCTGAATCTGTCACGCCAAATTGTAACTTACTTCCAACGATAAGCCCGAACACGATTGCGCCTATAATCAGTAAAACTCCGACAACAACTCGCATGTGTGATTGAATTGGAGTTAAACAATGTGAGAGAATCTACATTCATTTTGTCAAAAAAAACAAGGCGTCCCGAAGTAACTTTTTCGGAACGCCCACCCCAAACAAATAACCACGATGAAAAAAAATCGCTTACTTTTTATCGATGAGTGTTTTAGTTAGTTGCTCATCAAGAAGTGCGCTGAAATTATCATCAAAGATGTTCGAGAGATCGACTTCCACTTCTTCTGATGCGATGACTTCCAAGAGTTTTACTTTGGCTTGCTTGGAGTAGATGCGAATTGTTCCAGGTGGAATTGATGCTTTGAAGATAATTTCAAGTAAATACTTTTCGTTGAGGCTTAATAAGTAAATGCTCCGTGATTCTCCTTCGTGAAATAGCACTTCAAACGATGCTTTCTCGCCGATTTGTTTTGCCATTTCAGCAGTGGCAACGAAGTTCGAGGCGGCAAGCACGCTGAAAATTTCAAGGTCTCGGTCTAACAATCCGCCATACTTTGCCAGAATTTGCCCTGTCATGTCACCAAGAATCACTGCTGATGACCCTGTCTTCGCCGCAAATTCTTTCAAAATTTTTTCAGCGGCGCTGATTTGGGCTTCCGTAAGGACAACCTTTCTAAACTCGTCTTTTCCCGTGAGGCTCATGTTGAATTTGGTTTAAAGTTGTTTTTGTATTTCGGGAACAAATTTTGCCACTTGGTAGCGGATATTTCCGAGCATTGCACTTTGGTCAGCGATAACGGTCAAAATAATGTTCCCGTCGGGAAAAATTCTCGATAGGATAATTCCGTTTTCATACTCCACCATGCTTTGCTCGACTTTTCCAACATTGAGTTCATTACCGATGCTCTCTGAACTATGCAACCCACCAATAACGATTGCGCCGACTGTCTCCATATCGACCTTGCCATTGCGCGTCTTCTGTTCAATCACAAATCCATCTCTTCCAATCAGTGCTACGGCTTTTACACCATCGACTTTCACAAGGTTGCTGAGCAACTCCGATATTTCGGGCATATAAAGATTTGTGTATTATGAAAATGTAACAAACTTAGATTGAAGTTAATTCACAACCAGTCGCTGATTCAGTTGTTAAGTGTGAAAATGTTTGATGAAATATATCGGATTACGGTAAATTTACAAAACTCCAAGTGCCTTGTTTTATTAAGTTTTGTTTAATTGCAGATAATCGCCGCTCATTCGGTTTATGACAAGGGTTTCTATATCACATGAAAAATTACCTTTTCAATCGGCTTTTCTTTCTTTTCTTTGTTTTGTTCTCTCTCCCACAGATTGTTTTTGCTCAATCGGATTCAAGTGCCTTTTCATCGCTCTCGACTTCTGAAACTGTCTTGCCGCAGTTTCTTGACCGCTCTTCATCATTCTTGGATTCAAGCGAAACTATTTGGAACGACCTTCTCCAAAGCCTTTTTCAAGATACCATTTTACTTTCCGATTCAGCACGCGCTTTGTTTTATGCCACTGCGCAATCTGTTGACAGCATCTTCAACTCACATCTTTTTCAAGCACGCACGCGCCTTGTCCCTTCTGAACATTCCTCTCTTTTACTCACGGAACAGATTCATCGCGAACAGGCACGATTAGCCGATATGATGCTTACGCTCTACGATTCGCTCTCGCGTGCCTTTGATGCCCTGCTTCCGCCAAGAACGACAGCGCGCAAGACACTCGCAATAGATTACAAAAAACTTTTAGATAACTTGTTGGAGACACGTGCCTTATCACATCGTTTTTATTTCAGCACGGCGTATCAAAGCCGCTCGGTGTGGCGCGGCATTGACCAAAATTCGGGCAATGGGGCTTATTCGCTTTCGGCAACCTATCAGCATCGCACGGGATTGTTTCTTTCAGCCAGCGCACTCGGCTTGCAAGGACAGCCCCAAGCCCTTGACCAACTCTCGCTCACACTTGGCATTGATTACAACTTTTTTGAGAATGTGTTTCTCTCGCTTGCCTACACACGATACCATTACAGCGATTCAAGCGTGCAAGCCCGCGCAAGCATCAACAGCGATTTGACTTTTTGGATTTCGTATCCAACCGCATGGCTTACGCCATCACTCACGCTCATTTGGGCTATCGGCGAGAACAAGAACGATTTTTTTTGTGATTGGGAAATTTCTCGCGCGTTTTTACTCTCACAATTTTCTACGAGCCGACTTGTGCTTACGCCGAGTATTCGCGGGGAGTATGGGACGATTTCTAATGTTCGCGCCTTTACGCGACGCACACGTCCGAATCAGCAACCACAAACAACCGTCGTTCAGTCATCGCCTTTCGTGCTAACGAACTACAACTTTTCTCTGTCTCTGCTTTATAGCATTAGCGGTTTTCAAATTGTGCCTGAATTTCTTTTCGTGATTCCTATCAACGTGCCGAGCCTGACGATTACGCGCACTGGGGCTGTGAATCCGATTTTTCCAACCTCGCGCACTTTCATGCGTGGGGGAAGTGCATTTGGATATTTTTCGGTCAGTATTTCCTACTCGCTTTGAATCCTTTATCTTTGCGGCGACACTACAACTTCAGATGTTCAGAACACTTAACTCGCTAACTCACATGAAAACCATACTTTGCTCTCTTTTGCTCTCGCTCTTGCTTGCCGCTTGCGGTCCGAGTGCCGAACAAACCAAACTTCTTAACGACTTCAAATCAACGGTCGAACAACTTGCTTCACAAGACAAGACATTTCAAGAAGCAGAACAATCTATGGAAAAAATGCATGCCGAGATGGAGCAAAAACATAACGAACTCAAAGCCAAAGGCGCAGAAATGCCCGCTCATGATTCCATCATCGCTGTTCATCAAAAACTTATCAAAGCGCATGATGACATGCACGAAAGCCACAAGAAAATGATTGCCAATTACCAAGCCAAACTTGATGCTTTCACAAAGAAAATGCCACCTGTCGAAGAACTCAAAAAAGCCTACGCTTCAGCAATGAGCGATTTGGAAAATTTGAAAAAAGATTATGAGAAAATGAAAGCTGACCACGAACAAATGCACAAAGACCACGCCCAAATGGAATCCGACCACGCAAAATTGGCAACCGACTCCAACAAGAAGAAAAAGTAACGCTCGCTTTAATGCCGAAAAAAACCTCGTTCAACGATTTAGTGACGGCAATTAGCAAGGGCAACATTGAGCCTGTGTATTTTTTCTATGGCAAAGAAGATTTCCTGATTGAAGAATTGATTAACCTGCTCCGTGCCAAAGTCTTTCGTTCAGAAGATGATGCACGCGCAAATTTTACCGTCCTTTATGGCGGCGCAGGCGCAGAAAAACCTATCTCACTTGGCGACATTCTCTCTGCCGCCTCTGCCTACGGAATGTTTGCCGAACAAAAAATGATTGTCGTGCGTGAGTTCGACAAAGTTCAAAAGCCGAAAAAAGACCTTCAAAAATCCACCTACAACGCCCTTGCCGAGTATGTCAAGAATCCGCTTGAAACAACAGTACTGGTGCTTTGTGCAGGCGAACTTGATAAAAAGGAACTTGCCAAAGAGCCGTTTTCAATTTTGGATTCGGTGGGATATGAATTTTCGCCCTTGCGCGATATGTCGGGCTTTGCTGACGATTACGCCAAACGCTTGGGTTGGCGGCTCACGCCTGAAGCCTTGCGGCTCTTGGTGATGTATGCCGGAAGTTCCGCACGCGATATTGGAAACGAACTGCAAAAACTGACGCTCTACGCAGGCAATCGTGAAGACAAAACACTGACAGAAAAAGATGTTTTGGAAGTCGTTGGCGTTTCGCGCGAGTATAATGTGTTTGAGCTTCAAAAGGCGATTTGTAGCCGCGACCTTCGGCAGTCGTCAGGCATTGCGCTTAAAATTTTAGAGAAGGAAGAGCCTGTCACGATTGTCAATACTTTGACCGTATTTTTTACGCGGCTGTGGAAATTACA